>ERZ773043.14-NODE-14-length-112441-cov-8.627587_pt1 | contig 112441 bp, 121 predicted proteins | sample MGYA00580636_ERZ773043 | MGnify/ENA primary metagenome ERZ773043 (study PRJEB29015, sample SAMEA2737992) | human oral metagenome | biome: human oral; feature: human-associated habitat; material: dental | place: China | collected 2065 ...
GGAATCGAACCCGGGTTGCTGGGATGAGAACCCAGTGTCCTAACCGCTAGACGATGAGGCCGCCTAGTCACTATAGCAAAAAAATCGACACTTGTCTAGCGATAATGTTGTAAAAAAGGCTTGACATGCCCTAATCATGATGCTAAACTGATCGTGTCATGCACATGCATGGTGGAGACAACTAACACAAACAGCACGCGATACAGCTAGAGCAAGCCAACGACGGTGCACCCACACTGTATTTACTGAGAGTTTGCCATAGGCTATACTTGTGCAATTTTACATGTTTGGCACCCGTGCGAGAGGTGCCAAGCAAAGGAGGACTCCTTGGGTATCTTACCCAGCCCAGGAGATGTGCGATTTTCACTTCCCACGCGGGGAGTGATTTTCGTTTGGTGGTGTGCCCTGGCGCGGCGTGAGGCGATCGATCGGCAGGCGGAAGCCAAAGGTGCTCCCCTGCCCCTCCCGCGAATGAAAGATTAGCTCGCCATGGTGTCCCAGCACGATCTTCTTTGCCAAGAATAGCCCAATCCCTGTACCATCGGGCCGCTGCAGCTGGGCATTGTGCGCCCGGAAGAACTTCGTAAAGATCTTGCGCTGCTCACCCTGCGGCACTCCAATGCCATGATCTTGCACCGTGCACACCACCCAGCCATCCTTGGGGTAGAGCCGCACCGTAATAACATCAGCACCAGGCGAGTAGTAAATAGCATTATCAATATAATTAACGATGACTTGCCGGAGCTTATTTTCGTCGATTAGCAGAGGCGGGATAACTCCATGCGATCGATAGTCCACCCGCAAATGGTGGCGCTCGGCGATGAGCTGGATGGACTCGATGCTCTGTGCCACCAGTGCGGCAACATCGCCTAGGCGAAAGTCGATTGTGAAGTTGCCAGTGCGGATGCGCGACACATTAAGGAAATTGCCAATCAGCTGCACCATTCGCTCGCTACTCGTAAAAGCTTCAGTAAGGAAAGTGCGCTGCGTGGCATTAATCTCACCAGCGTCACCCTCCAGCACCATCGATATATAACCCTTCACACTAGTAAGCGGTGTACGCAGCTGGTGGCTCGCCATACTGACAAACTCATCCTTCGCGGCATCGAGTTCGCGCAGGCGACGGTTAGAAGCGCGCAATTGGCGCGTTGCGTGGTCTACCGCTTGGGTGAGCTGCTGCTGGAACTGCTGCGTGGTATTGTGGCACTGCTGCGCCATCAGCGTCAGTGCGCATTGCTGGGCTATCATTGCAAGAGCGGCTCGCTGCGCAGTAGTATAAGTAGCTCGCTCAGCTGGCGGGCCCAGCACGATATATCCACAGTGATTGCCCTGCCACACCAGCCGCAACACTACAGCAATGTTGTAACGACGAAGTGCGTGGCGCTTGGGTAGCATGGCAGTCATTGTGCGCACCGTTGCTTCTTTACATAGCGGCAAGAGTGTGCCAACAGAGGTAGCGCATTCATCTGGCAAGTCAATTAGCGACGGCGCTCCATCTACTGTCACCATCACCCCACACCAGGTTGACCGGGCGACTGCCTCCACTGCTGTGCGCACCGCTGCTACCACTTCTGCAAAGTCGGTCGCACGAGCTAGCGCGCTACCCAGTGCTACCAGTGGCTCTGCTGGTGTAGGCGTCATGCTCGATTTTAGGTGATTTTGTTCCATTTTCATGCTACACCTGCTATTATAAAGCAAATGGTTAAAATTGCCATCATCGAAGACGACCAAACCATCAGCCAAATGTACCGCATGAAGTTCGAAGCGGCTGGCTTTGCGGTGGAAGTTGCAGGCGATGGCAAAGCTGGCATCATGCTTGTGCAACGGACTCACCCCGATATCATCCTGCTCGACCTCCAGATGCCCCACCTCAATGGTGCCGACACACTCGAGCACATCCGCGCCTACTCATGGGGTAAAAATATCCCAGTTATCGTCCTCACTAACCTTGGTCACGAAGAAGCCCCTAAAAAACTCCAACACCTCGGTGTCCACAGCTACATTGTCAAAGCCGAGCTTACCCCCAGCCAAGTCGTCAAGCGAGTAGAGGAAGCTTTGACGGAGCGTGGGATAGTCGTTGCTAATATACACGGGTAGGTATCAACCATCAGCAACACGAGAGTGGCGGCTCTGCCCCACATACAATTACATTGCTCCTTTTAGCCTCTATTACTATCGTATACATCAAATTATTGCTTGCACAATCTCAAGAGTCATAGTCGTCTCAACGACTTTCTCAAATCTCGCAAAGCCATCCTAATAAGCCGCTCATCGTATGCCTTTGGTTCCACAATCGACAGTATCCTTGCTCGTTGCTGTTTGCTTGGTTCAAGATAGACGGTGAGATCGACAATTCCCTGTAGGACGCGTTGGTCGGTTTGCGTTTCGGCAAGTCGGTAGAGGTCTGGCATAATAGCGCGTATCTTATCGCGGCAGCGGTCGGCTAGGTCGGTATTGCCTCGTTCTTTTTCTAATGGTGCTGACCAGCCGTAGGCGATCTCGACGAGGAGATCGAGTGCAAAGCCGAGGCCTGGTGTGCTAAAGTTTCCAAGATGTATTTCGTTGGTAACAATGTCCGTTACTGGTTCGGTTGCCTGGTATAGGTTGCGTTGGAAGAAGGCGTTCCCTTCTATCTTCCAATATGAGTCATCAGCAAATTCTTCTTTGGTGGCGTGAAGCATGTTCCATATCGCGCCAGGGAGAGCTTGTGGGTCTTCATTGTCGGCGGTGCGCAGTTGAACCCATTCTATCCTGTATTCTTTGTACATCCCAAGGTCCTCGTTCTTATTTTTATATAATACCATCCAATCCCTCAGTCTCGCCACTCCCTAGAGTGTATTCTCAGGCAGGCAGTTTGGATTCTCGCGTCAGTGGTGATACAATAAGGCAAGTGAGCACCCGTAGCTCAGCGGATTAGAGTACTTGGCTTCGAACCAAGTGGCCGCAGGTTCGAATCCTGCCGGGTGTACCAATTTTGTTCCATATCACCCAGCTTGGTCTGGGTTTCTTTATACGGCACTATTTGCTATTCATTTTGCAGTTATGCAACATGAGGAGGTTAGCATACCGCTAGCTCCTTTTTGTTACACTACCACCACAATAGCTATTAGCGAGGATAATAGTATGTCGATGACTGCATAGGTCCTGTTGTGCTTGTCGTATGCCACAACACAACCACCCCAGCTGCCAGCAAGATCAAGAAGACAACAATCGCCACTGCTGCTAAGACAAGACCAACAATGTAGGCGATCTTAAGCCCTTGCGCCCACGTCTTGTCACGCTCGGTTGCAACGTATGGCGTACCGTTTGCATCTGCTGTGGTGCTCGTTAGCAAGAAGAAGTCGATAATGCCCCAAACAGACAGGATAAGCATCCCCAGCGCCGACAAAACATTGAGGTAAATGATTGGCATCGTTACCGTACAGCCCACTGCAATCCAAAAGCGGATCTTGCCCAGCTCGTCGCCACGGTACCAGCGAGCCAAGCCGTACTGCCCCATAAACGCAGCGAGGACTACGACCGCCAAGTAGTTGCGCGGTGAGGTATCAACCGGTGCAGGCGCAGCGGCTGGTACTGCTGGTTGGCTAGCAGCTGGAGCTGCTTGCGATGCTACCTCAGTTGGTAGTGTTGGTTGTGCTGTAGGTTGTTCGTTTGCCATTGCTATTCTCCCGATTAAACTCTCTTACCCCATGGTAATGCGTTTTTGGCAAAAAGACAAGCAAGCACGAGCAGTGCAGTAAGAGAGCCTTTTAATTCACCTCGCCGCCTCTTGACAGAACCCCAGGCTATCCGCTATAGTAAAAGGGCTTTGCACGGGTAGTGCAGACACGACATGGGCCAGTAGCTCAGCTGGTTAGAGCACCTGCCTCTTAAGCAGGGTGTCGAGGGTTCGAGCCCCTCCTGGCCCTCCATAGTATGTAGTCCTCGGTATTGCCAGAGGACTGTTTGCTATAGAGATACCTATCACCAGTGTTAACCATATATTTACGAAAGGATTACGCCTTATGCCTACTTCATCACTCAACGGCCGCGAACTCGCAAGTTTCATCAAGCAGCGCCAAGCCCGCCAAGTACGCCACTTACGTCAAGCGCATGGTATCACCCCCAAGCTGCTCATTATCACTCCACTTAACGCATCGGGGCCGATCAATGCCTACGTGCGCTACAAGCAAGCCTATGCTGCTGATATCCTCGTTGATACAGAGGTAGCACCAACTGCCGAAATAGATATGCCAGGCGCGATCGACCGAGCAAACAACGACCCACACATCCACGGTATTATCGTCCAACTACCGCTCAACGACCCATCACAAACAGATGCCATCGTGCAGCGCATCTCTCCCGCCAAGGACGTCGATGGCCTGAGTGGCCCGCAAGCTGCCTATACGCCAGCAACGGCGCAAGCGATCGATTGGCTACTGGCAGGTTACAACATTAGCCTCGATGATAAGCAGCTCGCCATCATCGGGCGAGGGCGGTTAGTAGGCGCACCACTGGAGCGGCTGTGGCGCGACCGCGGCTTGACGGTAACAGTGTGCGACCGCCAAACACCTAATACTACAGAGATCATCGCTGCAAGTGACGTCATCGTCACCGCTACTGGCCAGCCCCATCTCATTACAGCGGATATGGTCAAAACAGGTACAGTGGTAGTTGATGCTGGCACAGCAAGCGAAGGTGGTGTTATCGTTGGCGATGTCGATCCAAGCTTGCGCGAGCGCAGCGATGTCACTCTCACTCCAGAAAAAGGCGGCGTTGGCCCTCTCACTATTGCTGTGATGATCGACCACGTTATTCAAGCGGCGCAGGCAACGATTGAGTCGATAGAAGGGTAGCACTAGATTCCATAAGAGTCAGCAGTGCTTGCAGGCTTGTTATTATCTAGGTTTAGGTCGACACACCTTGCAGATATATATCATGAGTGATATATTATACCTATGGATATTCGTACTGACGTTTCACTCAAACCATATTTGACGATGCAGCTTGGCGGCAACACTCATACTATGGTCGACCTCTATACCAACGATGATGTCGTGGCGGTATGCACGATGGCCCACCAACAGCAGGCTGAACTCTTTGTTCTTGGTGGCGGGAGCAACACTCTAGCCCAAGACAGCGGATTTGCTGGCATTGTGGCGCGCAACCGTATTCCAGGCTTTTCGGTTATTACTGAGGATGATGAGTCGACGACGATTACCATTGGCGCAGGAGAAGTTCTCGATACTATTGTGGCTAAGACAGTAGCTAGTGGTCTGAGTGGCATTGAGGCGCTATCGGCTATCCCAGGTACAGCAGGCGCTGCGCCAGTGCAGAACGTTGGTGCGTATGGGCAGGAGATTGCCGACACACTCGTCTCGCTCGAGGCATATGATCGCCAGCAAAAGCGGTTTGTATCGCTGAGCGCTACCGACTGCGAGTTTTCGTACCGGCACAGCATTTTCCGGGGTCGCGAGATGGGGCGATATATCATCACAAGCATAACGCTCCGTCTGCGCAAGGGTTTACCACAGCCACCCTTCTACCAAGCCGTTCAAGATTATCTCACCACCCACGCTATAGCAGAGCCTACCCCGCAAGACATTCGCCGAGCCGTCATGACGATCCGCGCTGGCAAGCTGCCTAACCCAGCCGAGCTCCCCAATACTGGCTCATTCTTCAAAAATGCGATTATTTCAAGTGAAGAATTTTCTCAGCTCCAGCAGCACTACCCGACAGTGCCGCACTATGCGCTGCCCGATGGGCGCGTCAAGGTACCATCAGGCTGGCTCATCGAGCAAGCGGGGCTCAGAGGCAGCGTTCTCCACGGCATGAAAGTACACGATAAGAATGCAGTGGTGCTCATCAATCAATCGGCCACCAGCTACCGCGATCTTGCTGCCGCTCGTGAGGAAATTATTCGCTCAGTGGAGGAAAAATTCGGCATCACCATTGTGCAAGAACCGCTAGAAATGCCAGCGGCGTGACGAGTCAAATAACATACAGTACCTGTAGATATCTTTGTCTTTTACCCTTGTTCATCAATAATTTTTGCGATACATATAGTCAAGAAAGTAAAATTGACTATATATTTTTGAGTATCTATATCTCACTATTTTTTGCTTGTTCTCTGCCAGCTTTGTACCTCTCTCCTATCGGACGAGCACGAAGTTCATTTCGTCCTACTAGAGAATTCTTTTCTTATTGCTCCCCTATTTGATAACCTATGGAGCGCATATGGGGCGTAGTCGAAGCAAAGCAAGCCATAATCACCTCGATTCGACTTCTCACCTCTTGCACTTTTACCTCAAAACCCTTATGCTAATTGCATGAGGGTACGACGCGGGTATACAATCGTGGAAATTATTATTGTGCTAGCAATTATGCTAGTGCTGCTAGTACTGGGTGTGGTGACACTCAATAATACGCAGCGTTCCTCGCGCGATACCGCTCGCACGACTACTGTTGAGACAGTAGCACGCAGCCTTGAGTCTTTCTACAACGGCGACGCAACCGGCACGTCGGGTGAGCAAGGACACCGCTATCCGTCGGCCGAGCAGTTTTTGACTTCGCTTAATGGCACAGCAATTCGTCATATCCTCCCTGGACTATCTGAGGATAGCTATCAATACCCATCGCGCAGTGGTCAGCAAGCGCTCTTCGTCCAGTCGCCAAGCAATGGTATTAGCAAAGATAGTGCATCGATTGACCGCTTTGTCTACGAGCCACGCGCTCGCGATGGTTCGCTCTGCGTCACCACCAGCCAAGAGTGTAGCCGCTTCTTCCTCTACTACCGACTAGAACGCGCACCAACAGTAACGCTAACCATTACGAGCAACCACCAATGAAGCATAGTCCAGACGCTGGCTTTACCCTGGTAGAGATGTTGGTAACAATGGTACTGGGCGTGCTCTTTGTTGGGACGCTCTACCAGCTCTACATTGTGACAATCCAGAGCGCAACAGAAGCCAATCGCGATGCCAAGGCGAGCATTGTGGGGTATGAGCTACTCCGCCGCGAAGTTGGTGATGGCACACCAACGCCGTGCACAAACCGCACGGCCAATCGTAATCTTACGAGCGACCACTCACTCGATACCGATGGCTTACCTCAGCCCATTAGTGCCACTATCGTCGTTGATTGCCCATATAGTACCACCGCGCCACAGGTAAGCCGTGTATCGGTAATGGTGCGCTATGGGCAAGGCTCTAGCCAATCGGAGGTTCGCCATGCGATTCTCAGCAGTCACTAATATACGAGAGCGAATACAGCAGCTCATCCGCTGCATCTACCCTGCGCGACGACAAGAGCGTGGCTTCACTGTAGTGGAGATGCTAGTAGTGATCCCTATTATTGTAGTGGTGGTTGGCGTATTGGTCGCTGCCTTGGTGGGGCTGCTGAGCTCGATTGTTATTTCCAACCAGCGCGGCTCACTGACGTATACTATGGAAGATGCACTTGACCAAATCGAGCAAGACGTCCGCCTAGCAACAAAAGTCGAGAGTAAGGCTGTCGCGGCCAACTGGGCACAGCACTACGCGAGCGATAATGTCTTGATCCTTACTCAATATGCCACCGACCGCAACCCATCCGACCCTCAGCGCGAGCTCATTTATCTCAATAGCCAAGCCAGTCCCTGTCGCAGCCAAGCTGAGTTGGCTGCCAAACTCTACCGCACAAACAGTCCACTTACCGTCAAGGTTGTCTACTTCGTGCAAGGTACCACTCTCTGGCGGCGAACTATCGTGCCAAGCCAGTACGAATTTAATGCTACCAACCCCAGCAACAACACAATGTGCGGCCAACCCTGGCAGCAGAGTACCTGCAATTATATTGGTGGTACCTGCAAAGCACTCGATACGCGCGTCGCGAGCAATGTATCGAGCATTCGCTTTGGCTATGCAACGGGTTTTAATCAAGTAGCCAGCACTACGCCAAATGATAGCACCACTGTCGTCTCTGCCACAGTAGATATCGCTGCTCTTAGTACTGGCCAGACCATCCACGCCCGAGGGTCGATGCAGGCCCGGCGAATTAATAATTAGCTGAATCGAAAGAATAATAGGCAGTATGTAGCTCAGGTATCCTAGCTATACTAGCGCACCATTAGCTACAATTCAGTCTATGCTAGTGCGCGTGCACTATCTCTGAAAAAATATTCTCATACATCTGTACTCAAAAAGCTTGTGTTTAATAAATGTTCGTAGTATGATCGTAATATAATCAGTAACAAGGAGGGGTAACTCTGTATGACAACAAAAACTCAACGTAACCTGCGCGGTTTCACAATTGTCGAGCTTCTCATCGTGATTGTGATCATCGCCATCCTAGCGGCTATTACCATCGTCGCTTACAACGGCATCCAGCAACGCGCTCGCGACTCTGCAGCCGCTGGCGCTGCATCACAGCTCTCGACCAAGGTAGAGGCATGGAACAGCCAGAAGGGTGAATACCCAACAGCCGCACAAGTCAATGACAATCTTGTTGACGATAAAGTGACTGAGGCAAAGATTGATCCAGACCTCAAGAAGAAGATCATCACAACTGGCACACCAAGCAACGACACTCCTGTCTTGTATACCCAGTGTGGTAGTGGTAAGGGTGCAAAAATCACCTACAAGAAGGGTGATAAAACCGAGGATATCGTCCGAGGCACCTGCTAAGGTTATCCTCTCAATCAACAAAAAACACCCGCTCTCTGGCGGGTGTTTTAGATATACGGATGTATTGCTACTGCGTCTAGCGAGACACGATTATCGATGACGGCGACAAACTCCCTAACCTTCTGTCTATTCCGTCGGCACTGGGAAATCCGCCAAGAAGTGTGCAACATCAGTGCGGAGCTTAGCTAGCTCTGCCTCATCATCACGGTGGTCGATGGCTTGCTGCATCCACTCAGCAATCTGCGGCATATGCTGCGGCTCTAGGCCGCGCGTTGTTGCCGCTGGCGTACCAAGGCGAATACCACTAGGGCGAAATGGCGGCAGTGAATCATCAGGGATGGCATTAGCGTTAAGTGTCAAGCCGATCTTATCCATCGCAATCTCCGCCGTCTTGCCATCAATCCCAAAGCTCGTGTGGACATCGGCCAAGATGAGATGGTTGCTTGTGCCACCCGTCACGAGCACAAAGCCGCGCTGTTGCAGCTCCTGTGCTAAGGCAGCGGCATTAGTCACCACCTGTTGAGCATAGGCGCGAAAGGCTGGTTGGAGCGCCTCGCCAAAAGCCACTGCCTTGGCGGCAATCGTATGCATATGTGGTCCGCCCTGAATGCCAGGAAAGACCGCTCGATCGATGAGTGTCGGAATATTCTCGAGTATCTTGGCTGGCCGCTTGAGTGGGTTGCCCACTATTCCTTTGCTAACGATGAGCCCACCACGCGGCCCGCGCAGCGTCTTGTGCGTCGTTGTCGTCATAACGTGAAAACCATAGTCAAGTGGATTCTCCGCTACCCCACCAGCAATCAACCCCGCGACATGCGCCATATCGGCCATGAGCAACGCACCAACCTCGTGGCCGATCGCCGCAAAGCGTGCAAAATCTAGCTGGCGCGGATAGGCACTAAAACCCGCCAGGATGATCTTTGGTCGATGTTCTTGCGCCATCCGATGTAGCTCATCGTAGTCAATCTCGCCCGTTCTCACATTCTTCATTTTGTAGCGAACAAAATTATACTCACGAGCACTATGTGTCACAGGCGCACCATGCGTCAGGTGACCGCCATGACCCAGATCCATCGCGAGGATGGTATCGCCTGGCTCGCACCATGCAAAATACACTGCTTCATTAGCCTGAGCACCACTGTGCGGCTGGACATTAGCGTGGTCAGCCCGGAAAAGTTGCTTGGCACGGTCGATCGCCAGCTGCTCCACTTGGTCGGTATACTGTTGCCCACCATAATAGCGCCGACCTGGGTATCCCTCGCTATATTTATTAGTAAAGACACTCCCAAGCGCCCGTAGTACATCACCAGAGACATAATTCTCACTAGGGATGAGTTCCAAGCCTTCGCGTTGGCGCTGCTGCTCACTGGCAATGAGGGTAGCAATAGTTGTTTCGTGCATGGGTAATACTCCTTGTTTGTTGGTTATATCTTGGGATTCGCTATGCACTTTTCATCAGATCATATGTGTAGTATAGCACAGCTACCCAATGTGGGGAGTTGCAGTACTTGACTACGTGCGTCTTGAGCTTGCGATAGCTCTCTTTTTCTCTAGTAGTATTGACGTACTATCGCATCTCTTTTGATATTACTCTCTGGTGTGAAGACTAGACACTTGCTCGTGTAGTAAATATAGGCCTTGCGCACGGCTAGATGAAATAACAGAAAAGGGCTGATAGAGTTATTAGAAAAACTTCGCAGTCTAACCTCCGCATTTCTTTTTGCAACACGAGATGCTTGTGTTTGACAATATATCACCGATGATATATTGTACAAGCATGGGAACAGCAAAATATCTCCGTAATATCGGAACACTCATCCAAGAAACCCGCCAAGCGCGCGGTATGACGCAAGCCGAGCTCGCTGCAGCACTTGGCACGAGCCAGTCGGCCATCAACCGCATCGAAAAGGGCGGTCAAAACATCAGCCTAGAAATGATCGCTCGTATTGGCGAGGTGCTAAGCAGTGAGATTGTCCGCATCAACAAAGCTGGCAAAACAAACTTCGTCATCAATGGTGGTGGCTCACTCCACGGCGAGATTGAGGTGAAGACCAGTAAAAATGCCGCTGTCGCTCTGCTCTGCGCAAGCCTCCTCAACAAAGGTAAGACGACACTACGCCGAGTGGCCCGGATCGAGGAAGTTAATCGCATCATTGAGGTACTAGAAAGCATTGGCGTGCGCTGCCGCTGGCTTGAACACAATGATCTCGAGATCACCCCACCACGCACCCTCCATCTAGACGAGATGGATATCGCCGCAGCCAAGCGCACTCGCAGCATCATCATGTTCCTGGGGCCATTGCTGCATCAATATGAGTCATTCCAAATCCCATTTGCAGGTGGGTGTAACCTTGGCACACGGACGGTTGGGCCACACATGGCGGGCCTCGCACCCTTTGGCCTGACTGTCGAGGCAACGACCGACTACTACCAAGCAACAGCCAACCCGCATATGGTTGAGCACGCCATCGTCCTCACCGAGCGCGGCGACACCGTCACTGAGAATGTCATCATGGCAGCAGCTCTCCACCCAGGCGTTGTGACGATTCGCAACGCCAGCCCCAACTACATGGTGCAAGACCTCTGTTTCTTCTTGCAAAAGCTTGGGGTGCAGATCGACGGCATCGGCACAACGACCCTCACTATCCATGGTGTCAGCGAGATCAACCAAACGGTCGAGTACTGCCCTAGCGAAGACCCTATCGAGGCAATGAGCTTCATCGCAGCAGGTGTAGTGACAGACTCTGCGATTACCATCCGCCGGGCACCAATCGAATTCCTCGAGCTCGAGCTAGCAGTGCTGCGCGGTATGGGCTTACAATATGAGCTCTCCAGCGAGTACCCAGCGCGCAATGGCCAGACTCGTTTGGTCGATATTAGCCTGCACAAATCGACTCTCACCGCTCCACAAGACAAGCTCCACAGTATGCCCTTCCCAGGCATCAATATGGATAATCTCCCCTTCCTTGGTCTCATCGCCACGGTAGCAACAGGCCGCACTCTAGTGCACGACTGGAGCTACGATAACCGCGCCATTTACTTCACCGACCTCACTCGCCTTGGCGCACAAGTAGAGATGGTCGATCCACACCGCGTTTACATCAGTGGCCCTACCCGCTGGAAACCTGCCGATGTCGTCGCACCGCCAGCCTTGCGCCCCAGCGTCGTCGTAATGCTAGCTATGCTCGCAGCTCCTGGGCGCTCCATCCTGCGTGACGTGTACAATATCAACCGAGGCTACGAAGACTTTGCTAACCGACTCAACACTCTCGGGGCGGATATCGAAACAACTTGGGAATATTAGCCGCTTCTTAGCTTGTCTTAGCTTGTCTTACCACGCCAATAGAGATACCTCTCATTATGAGAGGTCTTTTGCGCAGACTTTACATAAATAGAACCTAAGTCTTAGAAAGTCTACCTTCTCAGTATCAGCTTCTGTCCGCCAGTGTTTTGCCTGTTGAGCTGCGAAGATCGATTCTTATCTCGCATAGCATGAGAAAAAGGGTACAAAAAGCAAGAGTACACAAAACAGACACGGCAGGCATACGCCTTGAGCTTCTACTTCTGGCAATAACCAAATAAAATTACTACTGTTTATAGTAGTAAAGCAGCATCAAACCAAAATAAAACCCCGGAATCATCCGGGAATTTATCTTGGGGTGGATAATGAGACTTGAACTCACGGCCTCCGGTGCCACAAACCAGCGCTCTAACCAAACTGAGCTATATCCACCAGACAATCGCACAGCAAACCTTACTGTGCTGCTGACATGCTGTATTGTAGCAGAGATAGCGCAGTTTGTCTATTACCTACGGCTATTCATCCTCAATCTCAAAACTTTACTACCTTATACCTCTCTCCTCTCACCAGGTTGCTTGCTTCTCCTCAGGCTTATCACCGCTTCTATAGTGAGTCTTCCTATCTATAATAGGGGTCATCACTATATTTCATTGGGTAGAGCAGATGATTAAAAAATGACAAATGGATAAGGTAGGTAAATACTGAAGTTAACTAATTTAGCGCGCTTTCTTGCGACGCCACAGCGCCTCAACGCACATCACCAGCCACAAACCAAGCGCAATCGCCCCAACTGCCCCACCAAACCACACATGCCCCGCACTATAGCCATGCTGATTAACCATCCGGGTGAGCAAGCTAATCGCCACGACGTCACCAAGCAACGTAAACATATTGAGTGCAGAGAGGAGCGTTGCTTTGTATGTATGCTGCAGCTCGCTGAGAATCTTTGACTGCAAAACAATCGGTCGCACTCGCGTATATGCAGTAAATAACACAACAGCAATGACCGCGATAATCGGGCTTGGCGTTACGCCCATCAAGACAATACACAGCGCCATAATCCACGCATCGACCCAATAAAATGCCAGTGGCCGCAGGCGGTCAAACCAATGCACATACCAGCCCAGCAATGCTCCGCCCAGGCTCCCGACCGCCGCAATTACCCCAAACCACTCTACCGCAATACCAACGTGCTGGAAGAGTAGCTCGCGATATTCTAGCCCCTTATTGGACACACCAGCCAAGAAACCAGCGAAGGTAAAGAGAGCAAGATTTTTCGCAGTAATGATTGCGCAAGCAGCCTGCCGTGGCCGCTGAGCCTGGGCAACTCCTCGGCGCGGTGGATAAGCAAAGCTCAGCGCCAACCACACCGTCGCAGCAAGCGACAAAAAGCCAATCAAAAATGGGAGTGTATGATGAATACGGTATGTGAGTGGCACTACGATAATGAGCACGGTATTACCAATCAATCCATACGTCTGGGCGCGACCCATCACCTTAGTATAGTCGCGCGCTCGCCCCAGCGCCGTCAAGGAATCGTGCATAAAGGCCTCGACTGCACCAGACTGGAACGCATAGCCACCAAAGAACAAAACTGAGGCAATCAGCCCACCCCAAAAGCTCGGCCACCAAGCATACAACAGTGGCGACACCACAGCAATACTCGCACCAAGGATAATCGCTCGCCGGTTGCCAAACTTATCGGCCACATAACCCGCTGGCATCTGCAGCGCCGCCTGGACGATAGACGAGATAACGACCATCAGTGCGAGCTCATCCAAACTCACTTTACCAACATTCACCAGCTGCACCGTGATAAGCGGCAAGTAGACACGCTTAGTAAAAATCCGAAACCACGAATATTTGATAATGTTGCGCTTGAGGAGGTCGTGGTTGGTCACATCTTGCATAAATCTCGCTGTACTATAGCATGGCTTCGCGTAGCATGTAAATGCATTTTGTATGTAATAAAAACAACCCCATCGAGACGGGGTATAACGATAAAAATGGCACCCCGAGTAGGATTCGAACCTACGGCCTTAGGCTTAGAAGTCCTCTGCTCTATCCAGCTGAGCTATCGGGGCATGGGTTTATTATAGCAGGTTTCTTGGCAGGTGTGGTATGATAAACGAAGCATGAAACACACGAATGAAAATTATCGATACTTTAGCATCATACTCGCAGTCTATGTTGCGGCACTGCTCATCTCCAACATCGCTGCCACCAAGCTGGTGGCGCTCGGCCCACTCATCCTCGATGGCGGGGCAGTACTCTTTCCACTCGTGTATATCTTTGATGATGTCATGACAGAGGTCTATGGCTATCGCCGGGCACGCCGCGCTATTTGGACAGCCTTTGGGGTCATGCTGTTGGCGATCGGCTGCTTCACGCTGGTGCGCTATCTGCCTGCCGCAGCGGAGTACCACGACCAAGCCGCCTACGAGGCAGTGCTGGGCTTCTTCCCACAGATCGTCGTGGCGAGCTTGCTCGCCTTCCTGACGGGGAGCTTCCTCAACTCATACATCGTTGCTAAGCTCAAGGTCGCCATGAAGGGTCGGCAGCTATGGCTGCGTTTGCTTGGATCGACAGTGGTGGGGAGTTTGTTTGACACCGTTATATTCTGCGTCGTTGCTTTTGGCGGGCAGCTTACAGGAGCGTCACTACTCAACTATATCGCCGTTGGGCTTGGCTTCAAGCTCGCCGTTGAGGTCGTCTGCCTGCCACTTACCTACCGCGTCATTGCTGCGCTCAAGCGGCGCGAATCCGTCGATACCTACGACACCACCACTAACTTCACACCATTTCGTTTGCGTGTCTAGCGAGCGAGTTGCTCACTGCAATAGATTCGCATCTCTCTCAGAATATGAAGAACGCAGTGCTTTCATCCCGGTAGAACAAAAAATTGCCCGTAGTGATTATTGCAGCATGATCATTGAAGAGCCTAGTGTTTTAGGAAAATACTAAGACCCTTTTAGCATTTTAAAGAAACGGTGGCGAGAGAAAGGGCTGATGACGGAGAGAAGGTTTACTGCGCAAACTCTTTTCCCTAGTTGTTATGTGAATGCATGCTATAACCTACGGAGATCTCATCAGTCGCTATCGGCGATAATACTGCGCCAAGAAATGATCTCGAAAGGCGTAGAACGTGCCATCCTCGAGGCTATGGCGGATGTCGTCGACAAGCTTGATGATAAAGCGCTCGTTGTGGATCGACAGCAGTGTCCCCGCCAGGCTCTCCTTGGCACGAAGCAGGTGACAGATGTAGGCCGCAGTGTAGTGCTGGCAGGTGTAGCAGTCACACTCCGCCATAATAGGCGCAAACAGCTCGCGATATTTCGTCCCACGCATATTCACCCGTCCGTGCGGTGTGTAGGCCGCACCATTGCGTGCTACGCGAGTTGGGCTTACACAATCGAAGGTATCAATACCCTGCTCAATCGCCGCAAAGATGTCATCTGGCTCCGAGATACCAAGCAAATGCCGCGGACGGCTCTCGGGCAAGATCTCGTTCACCCACTGGATAGTCTGAGCCATCGTTTCCTTCTCTAGCGCCCCACCAATACCATAGCCATCAAAATTCATCGCGCCAAGGCGTGCTGCGGTTTGCTTACGCAGGTCCTCATAATTTGCGCCTTGCAAAACGCCAAAGAGCGCTTGATACGGCTTATCTGGCCGAGCGGCCCGCAGGCGCTTGACCTCTGCTAGGCTGCGCTCCGCCCACGCATGGGTACGCGCCAGTGCCTCCACTTGGTATTCATACGGGTCAATCAGCGAGGTCAGCTCATCAAAGGCAAAGGTAATATCCGCCCCAATTCCTGCCTGGATTTGCATCGATAGCTCTGGCGTGAATTTATGCAGCGAACCATCGAGATGCGACTTAAACATCACACCATTGTCATCCACCCAGGCGTGCCGGCTCGACTTCTTGGCAATCGCAATCTCTTCATCAACATCAGTGCTCATCGCCAATACCTTTTTAAAGCCCGAGCCTAGGCTCAGCACCTGGAAGCCACCACTGTCGGTAAAGGTTGGGCCGCTCCAGTGCATGAATTTGCCCAAGTACCCGGCCTTCTCTATTAGCTTGTGTCCCGGCTGTAGGTAGAGGTGATAGGCATTAGCCAAGACAGCTTGTGCGCCCACGCTAGCTACCATCTCGGGCACCATTGCCTTCACATTCGCCTTTGTGCCCACCACAATGAAGGCTGGCGTCTTGATATCACCATGTGGTGTGTGAATCACACCAGTCCGCGCCAACGTCTGCGGCATGCGGTGAGTAATGGTAAATGAGAATGGTGCTGGCATAGTATGATTGTATTCCCTATACCCCTAGGGGTATTTTACATTGAAATAATCGTGTTTCGCGCAAGGAGAAAAGCTCCCTCTCGCAAAAATCTCCCTCTATTGTACCACAAGGGCTCAATGGTATGATGCGCATTCTCTTCCCTTCTATCGCTCTAAATACATAGAGCATACGCATCTGCTACGGTCACTGCTCTACCGCTATTTCAGGAGATCACTACTTGAGGAAATGCAGAACTTTATGGGTGACATAAGCAGAAACATTTCCAAAATACTTACTATAATACCAGAACAATACACTCATTGCTTCTCCAAATAGAATAGTGGGCAAAAAAACAGGCAATCTGACAGAGAAAGTGAAGGCTTTTGGGTTCATATTACGCAGCACGCCGTGCAGACTGAGTGTGCGCTTGTTGTAGTGCCACCACAACATCACTCTCCGCACGCTCTTGACCTGCTGAATGCGGTGCTAGCCCTGTTTTAGCTTGCAGCCACGTGCGAGCAGACCGCGGCATAAGCTTTTGCGTAAGATCAGTTGCTACCGTACCAAGCGTCGCAGCAACAACCATACTATCAAACTTGAGTGAGGCTTTTTCCTTAGCATATACAACATCCTGCTCCATCATATGGATCGTATCTAGCTCATAGCCAGGCATGTGTTGCATTCCGCTATAGGGTGCCATAATGCCTGGGCGAGCCGTCTTGCGTGCGTCGACCCACTGCTGCTTAAGGCCTTCAGGAATATTGGAGTTGGCAAAGATATCATTATACACTTCACCTGTCGTTAATGGCCTTGGCCCTACGATTGCCATGTTCCCGCGCAATACTTGCAATAACTGAGGTGCTTCATCCACATGCGTCTTGCGCACGAGCTTACCGATTGGCCCCGCACCACTGTGGTTATAGCCATTAGCCGAGGCAGTGTTACGCACTGCACCACGGAGTGTCCGCAGCTTTGGCACCTTAACGAGGTTATCAAGATCACTGCCATAGCGCTCCTGCACAAAGAGTGTTGGGCCATCGCCGAGCTCTTTATGCATCGCTACAGCAGCGACGAGAGCAGCCGAGCCCATACCAAGCAGTAGCGGTGCTGCCACCATCTGGTCAAACCAGCGCTTCTCATTACTTTTGTTATAATCTTCACCGTATTTTGTTCTCGTTTTTTGCGACATCTGTTCGATGGTAGCACAATGTTGCATATTTGTCAACAGTATCGTGCTTATTCCTTCCTTCTCTAGCTGATTTGATTATTGTAAAATATTGCATCTTTTACAGGTGTGCCAAACTAAAGAAGAGGGTGAGACCTCTTCTCATCCAGCCTGGCGCGCTATGCTCTCAACAAAAACATCGCTCCATTTGCGGAGCAATGCTCATTTCCTTGCATCTGTGGTGCGGGTGCGGAGAATCGAACTCCGATCCCAAGTTTGGAAAACTTGTATACTAGCCGCTGTACGACACCCGCATGCGCTATCCATTATATCACTTTTTTGTGTATAATAAAGGTATGACCCGAGGACTCCATCGCTTGCGCGGATCGAACATACACACCAATGGCGTCGCGCGCAATACCCGCACCATCGTCAACGGTGCTAAGACGTCGTCGTTGCGCGTCGATCAGCGCCAACATCAATCTATCCAAGAACGCCGCACTAACCACTTGCGCTACCAAAGCTCGCACACTATGATGGGCTGCCGGCCAGTCGCCGCCGATAGCAGCCGTATTGATGACGAAGCACCTTATATGAACAACGAGCGTCTCCGTGGCAGTGGCGAGGGGCCACGCGACCCATCAGGCTCGCGACCAGGCACTGCCACCTACGCCCGCCGGCGTGATAATACAGTACACACGCCGCGACAATCACAACCAGCCTATAGTAAACCAGCCACGAAGCCAAGCTTCCGCCCAGGATTTATGCAACCAAACCAAGGTCAGCAATCACGCGGCTTTGGCTTGTACCACTAGAAGTATACGTCACAAAAAGAGGTATTATTTCCCGCTCTTACATTCTTTCAAGGGTAGAAAATTTGTGCTTTCAAGTCTACTTGAGAACCCCTTCATACCTTCGTTCTTCTTATCTAATGTGTACGTAATAGAATGGGCACTTTTCTCAATATCATTTCTTTGTAGAGCTAAAGCTAATTACTCAAAAGTGCCACACTTTTACCGTTTATACTCTGGTGGGATAATTTCATCTGCTGTCACAACCTCTGGTGTACCATCTCCCTGGAAAGCTTGGCGGGCTTGCTCAAGCGTAACAGTAATGGTACTGCCAGGCACCACACTGCCACTGAGCATCTGACGCGCCACGGTATTCTCCACCGCTTTTTGCACCACGCGGCGCATTGGGCGAGCACCAAGCCGTGGATCATAGCCACGTTCGACGAGAAAGAGCTTAGCATCATACTCTACCGCGACCGAGACCTTTTGCTGGGCGAGCGTAGCATTGACCCCCTCGAGGATAAGGTCAAGCACTTGCACTAGTTCTTCCTTAGTAAACGGCCGGAAGAGGACAATTTCGTCAAAACGGTTAAGGAACTCAGGACGGAACTGACCACTGTTAATGAGCTCGTCGGTAAACTGCTGTTCGAATTGCTCAAGTTTATAGCCATGCTCGATATATTCGCGGATGCGGTCAGCCCCAGCGTTGCTCGTAGCAATGACAATTGCATCACGGAAGCTCACCTCACGGTTCTTAATATCGCGCAGGATCCCCTCATCCAGCAGCTGCAGCAAGGTTGCTAATACCTCTGGCGCGGCCTTCTCAATTTCATCCAGCAATACCACGCTAAAGGGCTGTTTCATCACCTGGGCGGTTAAGCTGGCTGGGTCATCAGCGCCATCAGCAATCAAGCGCGATACATCCTCCGGCCGGACATATTCGTTGAGGTCAATCCGGACAATCTTGCCCTCACCACCAAAGTACACGTCAGCCAGAGCCTTACTTAACTCTGTCTTACCCACTCCTGTTGGCCCAAGAAAGAGAAAGGTACCAATTGGCCGATTTTGGTTGCGCACACCGGCTCGTGCTCGGCGCAAGGCGTCGCTTACCACGCTGACCGCTCGCGTTTGGTTGACCATTCGCTGGTGGATGAGCGCCTCCATATTGAGCAGCCGCTCACGATCATCGGCAGTACTCGCCACACTAATCTTCACATCCATCGTCTGCTCGATGGCTTGCTGCACCGATTGCTTCGTCACAATGCCATCCTCGTGGTAGCTTGCGGCCGACTCGAGCAGCTTGATGGCTTGGCCTGGCATGGCAAGGTCATGAATGTAGCGTGCGCTTAGCCGATACGCCTCGCGTAGCGCTTGATAGCGGTAAGCCACATGGCGCTGCCCTTCGGTAATAACGGCTTGTTCTTGCAGGACGCGCAGTGTTTCAGCTTCGTCTGTGGGTGCTATGGAGATGCGATTGAGCGCATTAGCAAGCGATGGGTTGCGCCGGCCAATCTGCAAAAACCGCTGCTCGTCCATACTCAGAATAACCCTCAGGCGCCCTGCCTCGAGAATAGGCAGCAGTACATTGGTAAGATCCACCGCGCCAATCCCTTCCTCAAAGAACAGCTGAGCATTATCCAGGCAGATGATGATGTTCTTAGCAGTATACGCCTCACCAAGAACGCGCATAACAAGGTTCTCGAGCTCACCTCGGCCTGGTGCCGCAGCGATGAGTGATGATGAGTCGAGAATAAACACCTGCCGAAACTTGAGACTACTCGGCAAATGCGCCGAGGCATCGAGGAGCCGCTCGGCAAAGGCGTGGATGATGGTCGTCTTACCCGTGCCAGCCTGCCCTACCAGCACGGCATTCTGCCGCCCACGGGTACCGAAGATGTCGATGAGCTGATCAATCGCTTTAGTATGCGACGCCACATCAACAGAGAACATTCCGCCACCACGACTAATTTGCTCACTAATGTTCTGTCCAAAGCGGCGCAACAGTGGGATATAACCAAACGACCAATCGCGTGCCACCCCACCAGTGCGCCGCGGCTGATGAATCTGTACCACCAATTGACGCAAGTGGTGCTGCCACTGCACAGCGCCATCGAGATCTTCGTCGTCAAGCTGGAGCTCCGCCAAGATATTTTGGTAGCCAGGCACACTGCGCACCAAAGCCACCATAAGCACACTACCAGTGATTTGTTCAAGTTGATTGTACTGACGGATGCGATCAGCAAATTGCCAAAACTCGGGCATAATGCTCGGGTCGTCACTCACGAGATCCTGCATAAGCGCCGGGCTGAGACCGAGTCGCAATGCCATAAATAGCCCATCATTAACTGAGCGCAATGCCCATGCAATATCGCGTGGTGTTGGCGCGGCGGGCAACCGACCCAGGACATCACCTGTAAGCAAACCGTCAGCCGTGCTACCACTGGTGGGCAAATGGGCAATCTCACCCTGATACCACCGGTGGAGCCCATATGGCACCACAGCAAGGCTCGCGATAAACCACCCCAAAGGCAGCTCAATCGCCAGCAATGCTCCTGCTCCTGCCATGAATAGCAAAAATGGTACCCACCACCAGTGGTCGAAGCGGCCCATCTGCACACCCAAGCGAGCCTTCTTAGCACGCAAGCTATCGTAGTGAAAGTCACTTACCATGGCAGCCACCCCACTATCGCAAGCCCTGCCCCCAGCAGTGGCAACACGGGCACAAGCGCCCAAGCAATAATAAAGACAAGCCCCGCCGCAGCGGTTACTGCGAGCGCTACAATGCCAAAAATAATCATAAAGCTCCGCACGATGCCGCCAATCGTCCGCGAGATGAGACGGTCAAAAAATGCCCGAATCTGCACGCCAATCGGCCCATCCACCGCTCCTGCCGATATCTGTCGAAACGGCGCAAACCACGTTCGCACCAAGAGATCAATTGAAAAATAGTCAAATACACTCACCAGCTTCCCCCATACCATCGTGATCCGCTGCCACCACCCAGCGCCATACCACCACGCAAAAAATCCAACCACTATCATACTATGCATTGTAGCGCACTAGCGTAATTTGTGCTACTCATATTGTCACAAAGCGACTCTACCTAGGATATACAGATGTCGCACCCTGCAAATCCATATCTTGTTACAAATGAGCAACGAGTCGATCGATTGTCAGATGTGCTTTGTTTGACTCATTACGAATTCTTTTGCATCTATCGATGCAATGCATGAGCGCTTTATGTCTGTCATCGTCAAGCAAGAATAAACTGTCACTCTCTTCTATATATGGCTGTAGTAGATTTTCTTGAATCTCCTGCCAGAAAATCTCGTCACTCGATGAGGCCATGAAGCCACTCCGCGCAAAGGACTCAATTACTGTAGTGATATCCTTCATACAATCATCCTGAAAATCCACTTGCTGCAGAGCACTTTTTTTGTCTGCATGGAAGTAAGCGTTTTCCAAATCAAATGTAACAAACTCACCAGAAGGTATAGTTGCGATATTCTTCAATTGCATATCGCCATGATGCATCCCATTCGCATGCAGATTCCCGATATATTGGCCAATTGACTCCATAACAGGAACAATCTCTGACTCATATGAGGGCTGCCCTGCATAGTACTCAGACCACGCTATGGAATTCATCGTACCAAGCGATGGAATCCGCTGAGTTACAACATCTACGCCCCTCACATTAGAAACCGCTAGTGGCTTATCAAGCACCGTCTGGAGAGTCTTTAGGCCGCGGTTAGCAGCTTCATGTAATAGGTCAATCTCTCTCTGCGCTTTTTGACTGTTACCAAACCGTTTAATTGCATATGACTGGGTATTATCTTGTGTATCCAATGCAAAAAATACACCATGCCCACTATCAGATGCACCTATCTCCCCAGTGTGACTTAGTTCGAGCGGTCGACCGATCGCTTTAGCGAGAGCATCAACAGTAAGTACTTTTTCTACCTCTGTAGGTTTGTCAAGCTCAGAGTGCACTATCTGTTCTTCATATTTGTGCATACAGCTCTATCTCTTTTCTATACTTTCAATTATTTGTTTAATCACAGAGGCACTGTCGGCATCCATATCTCTTCGAGACAGAGTCGACTCTAGCATCTGGACAACAACTCGACTTGTTGTGTCGCTAATAGCGATATCGCGCTGGAGATCTAATTCTTCAGCCGTTAATTCCCTTTCGTCTTCTTGCTGTATTTGTACAGTATCAGTATCGACTACAAACTCCTCTGCATAAAAGGGTGGGGTAAACTCTGCACTACCCAATTGCTGACTATTGCGCTTAATCAGGATATTTTCTATGGAGTTCAATTGAGGGATCTTGCCAGTCACTGATATCGTATCAGCAACTTGATGGGCAGCAATGACAACCGAACGTGCGAAATCAGTATAGTCACCCTGTGCTCGACACGTTGCCAACACTCCATCCATCCGCATAGCGTCAAGACTTGATGGATATGAAAGCTCTACCTCATCACCATGTTTCTTTATTGATGCACTGCTCAAGTTGTTTTCTATCATTAGGCTGTGGAAATCGGGATCATATACACCAGACTGGATATCACTCCGTGGAACATATACTTTTCGTACACCATCTTCTCCAACAATCTCTCTATACTCCTTAGTGATACGATTCTGGATACTAGGTTCACGTATAGCAGAAGGTTTATTATGGCCTGCTAGATCTTCGTAACTACGCATATGACATATAATAGCAAACTAGGTACAGTTTTGGAATCCACCTCAATCTCATCGCGTCAGGTATGTATGCTCATGCTATAATAAACACCATGATTCGTATTACAACTCTTGTGGGCAAAGGGGTGCAGCGCGCAGCTCGGTTGCGCGGTGGTGGCTCAGCATTGCCAGGCCTCGTCGTCGAGAAACTCGATCGGCACTTTCTTGCCCGTACGCTTGATGCTCTACCGCATGGTGTGGTGGTAGTAAGTGGCACTAACGGCAAGACAACCACTACCAAGATGGTTGTAGCTCTACTGGAGAGCCAAGGCCTCCGCGTCTTTACTAATCGCACGGGGAGCAACTTTACCCGCGGCGTGGCAGCAGCACTGCTTGAGGCGGTTGATACCCATGGTGTTTTGCCAGCGGATATTGCCGTGCTCGAGCTTGACGAAGCGCATGCAGTGCACTTCGTCAAGCAAGTTGCCCCACGCTATTGTTTACTACTCAACGTCCTGCGTGACCAACTCGATCGCTTTGGCGAGATTGACTACACGGCGCAGCTGCTTCACACCATCGCCATACGCACCACAAATGGCATTGTTCTCAATGGCGACGACCCACGGCTGACGCGGCAAGAATTTACCGCTGATCTCACAGCACCAATAAGCCGCTATGGCGTCGATCCATCAATTGCCCACCTCTTCCCAAGCGACGATACCATGCGAAGCGCCTCAGCCCAAGCTGCAGCCACTACCAATGCTGATGTGACACTATGCGGCTTGTCTGACCAAGCTGCAACTTTCCGCTTCGACGATTCCGATCATCCTGTCTCACTCAAGCTCAAGGGTAGCTACAATGCCCAAAACGCTGCAGGAGCACTTACCCTCGTCCGTACTATTCTGCAAGATAAACTCGATACGCCCGCCATGCTCGCTGCCCTAGCTCAGGTCGAGCCAGCCTTTGGTCGCGGCGAAGCTCTGACCGTCAATGGCCAGCCCTGCGAGCTTGTCCTCGTCAAGAACCCGAGCGGTTTCCGTCTGAGCCTGGCATCGTTTGACCCTCATAAGACTGCTACAATGATTGCCATCAACGACCAGTACGCCGATGGCCGCGATATGAGTTGGCTATGGGATGTCGACTTCGACACGCTTCGGCCCACTGGCGTGGCAATGGTGAGTGGTGTGCGCGCCTACGATATGGCGCTGCGCCTCCAGTATGATGAAGTAGAAGCTCGGCGCGTTGTACCTGGCCTTAAGCAAGCTCTGGCAGAGTTTGTCCAGGCCAACCGCGGCACCCCCTTGCGCATCTACTGTACTTATACCGCCATGCTTGCCTTGCGGCGCGAATTAGCCCATTACACAGAGGTAAATGCTGTATGAAAAGCAACACTATCACCATCCTCCAACTCTACCCTCACGCCATGAATATCTATGGCGACTGGGGTAATACCCTCACGCTCAAGCGACGGCTTGAATGGTATGGCTACAGCGTGCGACTCGTTGAATACAACCCAGGCGACACCTTCCCAGCCGATGTCGATATCATTGTGGGCGGCGGTGGCCAAGACTCTGGCCAAGCTACCATCCAGGATGATTTACTCGCGATTGGCCCCACTCTGCAGCGCCTCGCTGATGATGGTGTGCCAATGCTGGTAGTGTGTGGGCTCTACCAGCTATTTGGGCGATTCTTTAAGACCACGCAAGGAGCGATCATTCGTGGAATTGGTCTCTTTGATATCGAGACAGTCGCTGGCGAGCAGCGCCTGATTGGCAATATCGTCACTGCCAGCAGCGACTTTGGCGAAGTCATTGGCTATGAGAACCACAGCGGCCTCACAACCCTTGGGCACAGCGTGCCACCCCTGGGTATCGTATCGCGCGGGGCGGGCAACAATGGTACCGACCAAACCGAAGGTGCGCGCTACCGCAATGTGATCGGCACCTACCTGCATGGCTCAATTCTACCTAAGAATCCACGCATTGCCGACTTCCTGATCGAGCAAGCAGTATCGCGGCGCTATGGTGAATTTGCGCCCTCTGTCCTCATCGATGACACCTTTGCCACCAAGGCACGCACTGTTGCGAGCAAGCGACCACGCTAGCGTGTCGCTATGCCCCTCAGTTTTTTAGACCATAGAGTCATCAGTGTTGGATATCCAGACCTCGGGTCCATATTTCCTCATCACAACATTTAGACAATCTTAAGCATACTTTTAGCAAACCTGCTATACTAGATCATTGTGACAACCCAACCAAAAGCCAGCGCGTCCTCTATTGGGCGCATCGTTAGTCTCGACCTCATGCGCGGGTGGTTTTTGGTTATCATTATTCTTGACCATCTCACCTACTTCCCCAATGGCCTCACTTTCCTCACTGGCGACAGTCGTCTCGCTGTCTCGGCAGCCGAAGGGTTCTTCATTATATCCGGCCTTGTCTTGGGCATTGTGCGTGGTGCCAAGCTCCGCACACAACCCCTCATGACAGCGACGCGCTTGCTCTGGAAGCGAGCTGGTACGCTCTACCTCACGAGCATTATCGTGACGATACTATCGCTCCTGATTAGCTGGTTCTTTATTGATAATAAAGGTGTCAAGTTGCCACTACCGCTGCCCGACGGTAATTGGCTTGGCCTGGCGTGGGATATTATTACCTTACAGCAATTCTACGGCTGGGCGGACTATCTGCGCCTGTATGCACTGTTTATCGCGGTAGCACCGGGGGCGCTCTGGCTGCTGCGGCGCGGCAAGTGGTATATCGTGCTAGGGCTCAGCCTACTAGTGTGGGCGCTAACACCACGGCCAGTCAGTGAACTATACCAGCCACTCACCTGGCAGGTGCTGTTCTTTATAGCCTTTGTCTTGGGCTACCACCTACCAGAGATTACTGCACGCTGGCAATCGTGGCCGCTCGGCCATCGACGCATCATCAAGCGCAGTATTGCAACGCTCTTCGCCCTCACACTCTTTACCGACGCATACATCACCTTTGTGGCACATGGGCTGGGTGATGGCTTTCATCAAACGCTTGCCGCGGCCGATACCGCACTCGACAATCAGTTCCTCAAGCTCGACCTACCACTGCCTCGCCTTACCCTATCGTGGCTCTGGTTTGCTGGATTCTTTATGTTGTTTCGGCGATTCGAGGATCGCATCAAGCGGTGGCTAGGCTGGATTTTGCTGCCGTTTGGCCATAATTCGCTCTATGTGTATACGGTGCATGCGTTCGTTATTCTCATCATACATCTCTTTGTGGCACCAGATTATTATATTAGCGATTTTTATTTTACGTCGGTCGATCGCTTTTATGAGATCCCTGGTAACTTTGCTCTGTCTATGAGCGCCGTTGCGCTCATCTATCTCGCCGTCAAGACGAAGTTTTTGATGAAGATTATTCCACGCTAGCAGGGATCAGCTAGAGAGATAGACCTCCTTTTGTTTAATTGGTCTATCCCATCAATTAGTACGTCTTACTATACACATCCATAAAAAAACAGAGGCCGCGCGAGCCTCAATTATCTATGGTATACCCGGCAGGGTTCGAACCTGCGACCTTTGGTTCCGGAAACCAACGCTCTATCCAGCTGAGCTACGGGTACGTATAGTGGTATTGTACCACGGATGATTATGGCTTTGCTAGTGGATTTTTTGCCAACAAATCGGTACTATAAAAGATATGAGTAAGCAACTAGCGCGGCAACAATCTGCCGCACGGGTCAAGAAGCCCGCCTTTATTTTCGTTAATCGACTATCTCCTCTTGCCTGCAAAGTACGACGCCATTGGTTTCGCATCGTCATTGTGGTAGCGCCACTGGTGGCGATGGCACTGTGCTGGTGGATTGGCAGCCAGCAAAGTGTGTGGTTTGATGAGGCGTATTCGGTGTGGCTCGCCAAGCAGCCAATCAGTGAGCTCATCCGCCTCACTAGTATCGATACGCACCCGCCGCTCTACTATCTCATCCTCAAGCTCTGGGCCAGCATATGGGGCTATAGCGAGGCAGCCTTGCGCGCCTTTAGTATCCTCTGCTATGGCGGCGCGATGGTTGGTATGGGGTGTTTCGTGCGGCGTTGGTTTGGCACGCGCGCCGCGGGGTATACACTCCTCACACTGATTGGCACACCCCTACTCATGCGCTATGGCTTCGAGATACGAATGTATGCGCTGGGGTCGTTGATTGGTGTAAGTGCAACCGCCGTACTGGCACGCGCCTGGCACGACGACCGTTGGCGCGACTGGATGCTCTATGCGGTGCTTGTCGCCTTCGGCATGGGGACGCTGTATTATAGCGCCCTGCTCTGGCTGGCTCAGCTGCTCTGGCTGATGGTTATGACCTACCGCCGCCAAGGCTTGCAACAGTGGTGGAAGCTACCGTGGCTTTGGGCATATGTCGTGAGCTTTATGCTGTTCTTGCCGTGGCTGCCAACCTTCTTGGGGCAGATTGGCAATGGTGCTTTGGCCGAGATTGGCCAACCGATGAATCTGCAGAATTTGCTCGGCATCGCATCCTTCAATATGATTTATAAGCCCTCTTGGTTGCTAGGTGTTGTGTCGTCGCAACTTGTCCTTATTATTATCTGTGCCGTTGCGTGGGCGTGGCCTCGTGCAATGCGTTCGTTGCCGCATCCCGAGCTTGCTTGGCTATTGCTTGCTCATGTGGGCGTGCCAGTCGCAGCACTGATCGCTGTGTCACTATCTGCTCCAATGTATGTCGAGCGCTATCTTGCTCATGTGGTAATTAGTGGTATCACTATTGCAAGTGTTGTCCTCTATACGGCCTGCGTAGCCCTGCATCGTTCGCCATTGCGCTGGCACAAGGCTGTGTCAACCGCTCTCTTGGCACTTCTGCCGGTGGTTATGTTTTATGGTATGGTGCAGTTATCATTGCAGGGTAATTTCAACTTCCAGCGTGATGAGCGACCCAATGTAAAGCAAATTGCCACCCAGCTCGGCACCTGCCGCGATGGGAGTGTCGTCCTTGCGGCCGACCCGTACATCGCCATAGAGATAAGCTATTATCTCGAGCAAGCGCAGTCACATTGCCCCATCTACATGGCCTATGTGGGTGGCCCACTGATGGGCGGCTACGCACCACTCGAAGGGAGCACCACCTACCGCAAGGTAGCCGACACTACTCAGCCCTTTACCGATGCCAAAAAAATCAACGTTCTCTACTATAGTAGCTCAACCGCAACCACCACCCCAACACTGCCCAGCGCCTACACACTGCGCTCCGTCACCGGCGACCCACTGGTGCTGATGCAGTTTGCCCGCGACTAGTGCTCGAGCATTATACCATCTCTACAGTGGTGGATAGTTCATAGCCTCACCTATTAATTGCAGATTACCCCGCCATCATCTACACTAGAAAGACAAGGAGGCGTATATGATCGAACAACTCAAAAGACAGCTTATTGGTGCGTGGTGGGTAATTATTATCATAAGCCTGTCATTGATTATTTTTGGTGGAGTGTCGCTTGTGATGCCAGCAGTGACACTCACTGTTTTAATGACAGTGCTTGCAGTTTTGATCATCGTCTGGGGATTATCACAGCTGGTGCGTGGCTTGCAGGTGGCAGACGGCCAAGCCAAGGCATTTCTCGTGGTGGCAGGTGCGCTGCTTATTCTGCTTGGCGCGGTGATGCTTGCCAACCCTCGGGTCAGTGTGGCAACACTCAGCTTTGTGCTTGGCTGGGTGGTAATGCTCCGCAGCCTCATCGACCTTATACTCAGCCGCATCTTTCCCGCCAGGAGCCGTACGCGAGCGCTCTGGCTAATATCTGGCGTGATCGGCGTGATCGTGAGCTTCGTCCTCTGGCTCTTCCCTGTCGGCAGTGCCCAGCTTTTCGTCCAAATCGTTGGTGGCTATGCGCTGGTTAATGGCATCATTCTCCTCGCCAATGCCATAGAGCTGCGCCGCACGGTGGGCCGCCGTATGCGTGGGCATCGCACAGCCAATAAGCCAATCGACCGGGGTGAGGTGATTGATCTGTAGTATATATTACACCTCAAAACTTGTGTTGTCTCCCCTCCTCAACCATTCTCAGGATCGACGTCTTACGAATACCAATCTCTCAGCATTAGCGCTGCAAGTCAGACTGCCATAGCGAAATTTTGTAAAGCAGCGAGAGAATGAAGCTAGTATAGAAAAAGGGCTAAGCTTTAGGTTGCAACATTGTAGTCCTGCCCTATTCATCGTTATCTTAGCCGGCAGAGTATACGGCTCGCGGAGAATAATTTGGTTTAGATCTTTATTGATGCTAGAATTCTACCTCTGCAACTCCGGCTCACACACTGCTGGCTGGGTTGGCTCAACGGCACGAATCACATGACAGTAGCGCAGCACACCATCGGTCGCTCGCGACTCATTTTCGCCAGATCGCGCCTGGTAGGCATCACACCCGCCCTCTTTGGGCTCACTCTCTGAGCCCATTATATGATAGATAAGCCCCTGAGCAGTGCGCGTCGTTGCTTCTATGCAGTATGTTGCCGATGCGACATATTTGAGCGTCGCTGTAATGTTCTCACTCTTGTGATAATCAGCCGGGAGCGACGTTGGGTAGCCATTATAAAACGTCCGGTAGGCCGTCATAGCCGCCCCTGCAGCCCGCAGATCGCTCACGAGCTCCGTCTGGGCTGCACGCTGACGCCACGCACCATATCCTACGATCGATGCCGACACCAAAATAGCCAACACTGCAACCACGACCAGAATCTCAACCAGTGTAAACCCTCGCTTATGCATGCCTTCATGATAGCATAAGCATCATGGAGAGTACAGATGGTTGCTGTTGCATTTTGTCAATGTACACGAAAAGCACCACCTCACAGCACACTCACTACCTACTCTGGGCCGCTCTACACCAAGTAGCTGATGATCTCATCTGCCACCGCAACGGCCGATGGATAGGTGCTTGTATCGATCGGGCCACCAGGCGTCAGATCGTGACTGGCCAGAACCGCTGGGAACTGCTGCATGCTGTCCATATCATCCTCGCCATCGCGCATAAATTCTTCGAAGCTCTGAATCACCGCTGCATCGCGCCCAGCACGCCGCCTCGCCTCGGCCACACCCTTGAAGCGCTCGTAACGCAGCTCATCTGGCGCTGTGAGCACTACCGTCCGGTAGCGATCACCCAGCCGTTCCTTGAGGCGGCAAGCACTGCGGTAGTCGCGCAGGCCATCGAGCACCACCAGCTCCACACCAGGCCGCTCAAGCAGCTCCAGTGCCCGGTCGGCCAGTAAGCTCGGTGCAGACTCCGTCATGATCTGCAGGACGCGCAAATAATCGCTCCGCTTGCGCAGCGTGATGTGATGGCTGACGGCATATTCGCGCAAGACATCGCTCGGGCGAAACAAAACAACCCCGGCACCCAGCCGCGGCATTAGCTCACGAATTGTTGATGATTTGCCGGCGAGTTCTCGCCCAGTAATATTCACAATTTGGATGGTTCGAGTAGATCTCATACCCTCTATTGTAGCATGGCATCCGCAGCAGAAATACCTCAAAAACGGCAAATTTATGGTATTTGTTCTATTTTTGGCTTATGACCTCTGGTATACTCTCATCTCTGCCCGTAGCTTTATTTAATGAAGTATGATGATTCATCGCTATAATCAGCGCGGCTCTCTTACGCTCAGCGGGTGAATGTTCTAGAAAAGCATTCATTTTATGCAGCCAAGCCAGCAGCAAGAGGCAGGCAAAGTGAACCGCTTGGCTATGAAAATACAAGCACTCAGGTATCTACAACGAAATGTATTATTTGCATTTTTATCTATAATATTGCACATTATATGCTATTACCCCTGTTTTTGGGCACATTATGCAATATTGCACACATTTTTGCCATTTTCCTCTTCCCTTTTTGCGACCTCTGTTGTATAGTGAATGGACTATGAGTACACAACAGAGAATAAACAGAGGTCAAGAATCAACACCCAATTATAAAAAATATGGTGATGGCACGTACCCTCACTTGGTAGAAGAGCTTACTGCGCAGCCTGAATCACAACACTCAAAGGGCAAGGATGTCTCACGACGAGGTTTTCTTGGAGCCGCTGCAGTCCTGGGACTAGCGACAGGGTTCATCGCTTTGCGGTCAAAAAACAACCACGATCAGCACTCTTCTGCCGCCGAGCACCAACCCACCCCCGAAGAGCAAGCCACCCAGCTAGTCGATGCGTATAGCGACTACCTCAGCCAGCGCCACGCCTACGAGGCAGGCCAAATCACAGAAGAGCCGCAACTACCAGCCAACCTGGATGGTATTACTACTCTAGCAGTTGAGGCTGGCGACAGCATCGGTACTGTGGTAGACCGGCACATCGCCACACTCGCCGAAGCAGATGCATTCCATACTAAGCCCAAGCAAGACGGCGTGACTAATGCTGCATCGGCCCGCGTTGCTGAGCTCTACCTGACTGATGGCAACACGCGCTATGAGCTACAACCTGGTGATATCGTGACACTCGCGCAATACCAGGGTTTTGTTGTGCCACTAACAGTCAACTCGCCTGAGTCAAGCGCAAGTGTATCACGGCCCACTCTCGAGCCATAACTATTCGCGCGCTACATAGACCAGCCAGCCAGCCTGGCTGGTTTTGCTATAAGCAAGGTGGGCTCGCTCTTTAGCATCATAAGTGGTATAATAACGCATGCGATGCAAATGGAGCAGGTACAAGCACTGATTTTTACGATTCGCCAGGCAGATGCCTCGCGGCTGAATGACCTTGCGTATATCGAGAAAACAGTGCGCACGCTTGCCGAGGTGGCTGGTCTGCACGCACTGGAGTCTGTCTCACATCAGTTCTCGCCACAAGGCGTGAGTGTGTCGCTGCTGCTCGCTGAGTCGCACGCCACCATCCACACCTGGCCCGAGAGCCGCGGAGCATACCTCAGTATTGCCACGTGCCGACCACTGAGCGAGGATACAATCCAGACCCTTCGCCAAGCCATTGCAGACGCATTTTATACCAACACTATAACGATCGAAAGCGCTATCTTATGACCAAACGCACCAAAGCTCGCCTCAAAATCAACGATGTCCTGCGCGGCAAGCGAACCAACTTTCGCGCGGTGGGTTGCTTGTTATTTAAAGAAGACAACCCCGAGACCAAGCAAGCCTCCTACTGGGAAGAGTGGGAGCTGACGGGCCTCGAAAATTACGATAGCTGGGTGGAGTACGACCACGATAGTAAGGTCGTATCGCTCTATGAGCCGGTGCGGTTTGCCCAGCGGCTTGAGCCAGAGACGCTCGCTGCGGGCAATGAGTTTACCATCACGCTGGAGGACGGCACAGCGCAAACCATTACCGTTACCGAGGCCGGCGAAGGTACCATTATGGCCATCCGCGGCAAGAACGCCTACCAGGTCTTTGAGGGTGAGCCAATGGCCTATGCCAGCCTGCACTACACCGACGCCGAAACCGGCGCTACCACCACATACACGGTCGAAAAATACAACCGGCGCGAGTACGATGTCTACCTCAAAACACCGCTGTCCGACGCGCAGCAAAAGGAATTATTTGGCCGGCTGATTCGCCCACGCAACTGGCCGCTGTTTTGGCGCTGGGTGATGATCATCAGCTTTGTTGGGGCGCTGCTCTTTGCTATTTACGATGAGTTCTTTGGCCACGATGATTCGCACGGCACCGGCACCTACCACGGGCGCAGCGTCTATGGTGGCGGCAGTGGCGGCGTAGGCAAGTAACCTAGGCGCGAAAGGTAGACGAAAGACACTATGGCACATACTCGCGTCACGCCACCGGGCACCAAGCACATCACCAGCAAGGAAAATATCGCGCTGTTTGCGGCGGCGCTCCTCGTGGCAATTGGCGGGCTTATCTACGAGCTCATCTTGGGTACGGCTGCCTCGTACCTGGTAGGTGATTCAATCCTGAGCTTTAGCCTGGCGACCGGTATTACCCTCTTTGGCATGGGGGTGGGGTCGCTACTGGTGCGGCATATTCGCTGGCACCCCGCCACAAGCTTCGCCGTTAATGAAATCCTGCTCGGGCTAGTGGGTGGTAATTCGGTGCTGCTGCTCTACAGCGCCTTTAGCTTGAGCAAGCTGCACTGGCCGGTGTTTGCGCTGATTAGCCTGGTGATTGGTGTGCTGATCGGCCTGGAGATCCCGCTACTCGTCAAGATGTTTACCCGCTACGGCCGGCCGTCTTCGGTGGAACTCCTCAGCAAGGTGCTGGCGATCGACTACTTTGGCGCGCTGGTGGCCTCACTGATCTTCCCGCTCTTCTTGCTACCCAGCCTGGGCCTGATGCGCAGCACCTACTTGATCGCCACGCTCAATATCGCCGTGGCAGTCCTGATTCTGCTGCAGCTGAAGACTTCACGCAGGCTCCTGGCCGCCAGTGTAGTAGCGACCATTCTGCTGCTGGGGCTGTTCTTTGGCGCCAGCTGGCTGGAGCACCGCATCGATACCAAGGCCTACAAAGACCCGGTTATCCTCTACCAGCAGTCGGCTTACCAAAAGATCGTCCTCACCAAGTACAAGCAGGATTTGCGGCTGTATCTGAATAACAACCTGCAGTTTTCGAGCCTGGACGAAGCCCGCTACCACGAAACGCTGGCTGGTGCGGCGATGACGGCGGTCAAGCAGCCCAAAAACGTGCTGATTATGGGCGGTGGCGACGGGCTGCTGGCGCGCGAGATCCTGAAGTACCCGAGTGTGGAGCATATCACTCTGGTGGATATCGACCCAGCCATGACGCAGCTGGCGCGCACTAGTCCCCTGCTCGCCGAGCAAAACAGGCGCTCGCTTGCTAGCCCCAAAGTGCGCGTCGTCAACGAGGACGCGTTTTTATTTGCCTTCAAGACGCACCAGGTATATGATGCCATTCTGATTGATCTCGTCGACCCATCAAACGACCGCCTGGCCAAGCTCTACTCGCAGCAATTCTACCGCCAGGCCGCGCGCATCCTCAGCCCCAGTGGCGTGATGATCACCCAAGCAACGTCATCGTATTTTTCGCCACACGCCTTCGCAATGGTGGCTAGCACCGTCGCATCCGCCCAGCCCCAGCGGCATATCACCCCCTTTAGCATCAATGTGCCCTCCTTTGGCGAGTGGGGCTTTGTGCTCTCGACCAAGGATAAAGCTAGCCTGCTAAGCCAGCCGCTGCCGCCTGGGCTTAGCTACACCGATACCAAACTGCTCGACTACGCCCTGCGCCAGCGCCCCGCTAGCCTACCCCCGGCCGGCATCTCTACCCTGCTAACACCGCGGATCATCGACGTCTATAATCGTGATATGGCGCAGTGGCGGTATTAATAAAGAACGCTCCTCCGTGTAGAGCCTAGCTCTTCCCTAGAATCAATCTGTAATCACAATTCGTCATTTACGGGTATATAGCCTGGCTAAAAACTAACCCGTCAGAACTATCACATTCCTCGCTTTACCCATCAACACCTACTAACTCTTCTATACTATTGGGATATTTTGCGTATGTTTGCTCTATAGATCGGTATATCGTATAATATATTTATGCATAATAAACCACCACGCGAACAAGCCCGCCATTATGACATCCAGTGGCACCGCCAAACAGGTGTGTTTTACCCTGAGCAACTATCATCAGAAACACCAACCGCTGGTGTATCTGCCAATCCTGGCACGAGTACATGAGTCTGATACGCAAAGCAGCTGCCGATAACCCCGCCCATCGCTTCATCAGCCCCGAACTCATGACGACGGCAGACATAGAGCTGGCTGAAATCCCAGACCAACATGCAGTGGTAAATGATCGCCTCGCCGAGCTACAGGAACTCTCTACCTCTATGCCCACAGCGGAGCTAGTGGTAGGCACACCAGAGTATCAACCACACAGCACCTACAATTCACTGATGATTATTACCAATGGTATACGGCGCGTACTTGAGCGCAAACGCACGATTTTTAGCTCAGCCGAGCGAGGGACATTCACCGCAAGCAACACATTGCAGCAACGGTGTTCTCGCACGTTATCTGCTGTGTGTGCCGATTTAGTGGGCTATGGCGTGCAATACCCTGAGCTTCCCCAAGACACTCGTGTCATCCACGCCAGCTGCTGCTGGGCGACACCGCTCGAGGAGAGAGCTCGCTATGCCGCAGCGCCAGATGAAGAACGCTACACCAGCGCCATGACGCACACGCTTGGTCATCTCTTCACGCACTATCCACAGCTGCAGCAGATCATGGTTGTCGATCGCACTCCACCCAGCACAGCCATCCCACCGCTCAACTGCGTGGCGCGGCGGAATACGCATAATGGTATAATAGAGTCATGACACAATACGAAGGAACCAAACTCGCCGACTTTGCACCTATCGCTCAGGTCGACGCACTGCAAATCATCGACATCATCCCTGGCACTGGTGCCGAGGTACCAGCTGGCGCGACCATCACCGCACACTACACTGGTGCACTATGCAAGAATGGCATCATCTTCCAGAGCAGCCACGACTTTGGTCAGCCCGTTACCTTTGGCCTCGATCAAGTCATCCGCGGCTGGACGGAGGGTGTGCCTGGCATGAAAGTTGGTGGTATGCGCCGACTCATCATCCCAAGTGAGATGGCCTACGGCTCCGTCCGCGCCACTGCCAACATCCCATTCAATAGCGATCTTGTGTTCGATATTGAGCTAGTGGATATTAAATAACAGAGGTCATCATGCAACAAGAAGCTCATAATACTACGTGAGCTTCTTGTTTTCTTTGTAGATTTGCCTAAGGCGTTTGAGGAGTTCGTCGTTATCCATAATAGATAATTCATATACTTACAATTTATGTGTATAGGCATGTTGGAGAATAACAAGTGGTTCGCGTAGGGACCACCGTCGACTACTCTGTGTCCATACTTGGCTCGATTGCGGGTCGAAGTCGCCCACCTGCTGCAATGATGGATCAACAATTGTCTCAAAATTAGCATGCTTCATTTGCGCGTCTACTCGTGGCATATGGTGCCGAAATGCGCACAAACCAATCTTGCCAAGCTGTGCTATTGTGTATTTTTGACGAATTTGACCTATCAACTCATGCGTATTGAAAGTACATCCAGATGATTTCATTGTTGGCAATGCGACTACGGTTTGGCTTGCGTCTGGCTGGATATCACAGACAACATCAGCTAACTCTTGCTGTAATATCATGAGTCGCTGCGGTTTAAACTGGTCGGCAAGCCACGTACCAAGCGCTTCATTAGTCGCTCCCGGAGCCATATAATGTCCTTCATCATATCTCACCCCAAAGCTAAAGCCAACGATGGAGTCTGCCTCGGCTATTCTGCCATGAGGCTCTATTTCACCATTTATACTCGACTGCATGAGTCGCATCACTTCTCGAGCTCGCATAAAACTATCATATCACGAATTTATTGCAAATTACGCAAATAGCCACCCTTTCCAGGTGGCTATTTGCAGTGTAGCTAGCAAGACACTACTTCTTGTCGCTGCTTTTGTCGTCGACAACTTCACCTTCGACGGGCTCGTCTTTGCCAGGCTTCTTGTCGGTCTCTTTCGCTTTGGCATCAGCCTCTTCTTCGGCTTTTTTGTCCTCAGCTTGCTGCTGATAGAGCTTGGCGCCAATAGACATCGTCACGTCGTCCAGCGCCTTGGTAGCAGCCTCGAGCTTGTCTTTGTCTTCTACATTCTTATGCTTCTCAGCTTCGGCAATGGCATCTTCCAGCGTCTTCTTGTCTTCACTCGAGATCTTGTCCTTAAACTCATCGGGCATCTTCTTTGCCCGGTAGATGGCATTCTCGAGGTGGTTCTTGGCGTCGATTACTTCACGCTTTTTCTTGTCTTCGTCGGCGTGGAGCTCAGCTTCCTTCTGCGCCTTCTCGATATCTTCTTTGCTCATGTTGCCAGAGTTTTGGATGGTGATCGACTGCTCTTTGCCTGTGCCTTTATCCTTGGCAGTGACACTGAGGATACCATTGGCATCAATGTTGAAGGTCACTTCAATCTGTGGCACACCGCGCGGTGCTGGTGCAATACCGTCAAGCACGAAACGGCCTAGGCTCTTGTTGTCGTTAGCAAACTCGCGCTCGCCCTGCAAGACGTGGATCTCCACCTGTGGCTGGTTGTCTGCTGCAGTTGAAAACACTTCGCTCTTGCTGGTTGGCACAGTGGTATTGCGCTCGATTAGTTTGGTCGACACACCGCCCATTGTCTCAATGCCGAGGCTTAGCGGTGTTACATCCAGCAGTAGCACACTCTTAACATCACCAGCTAGCACACCGCCCTGGATGGCCGCACCAACAGCCACTACTTCGTCTGGGTTGACGCCTTGCATCGGGTCTTTGCCAAACAGCTTCTTCACCCGCTCAACCACTGCTGGCATGCGGGTCATACCACCAACCATGACGATGTTGCTGATATCAGACTTGCTCAGCTTTGCATCTTTGAGCGCTTTTTCTACTGGCCCATCGAGGCGGTCGAGTAGATCCTTCACCAAGTCCTCGAGCTTAGCTCGCGTCAGGCTCATCTCAAAGTGCTTTGGCCCATCAGCATCAGCTGTGATGAATGGAATATTGACATCATACTCAGTAACAGTCGAGAGCTCTTTCTTTGCCTTCTCGGCTTCGTCCTTGAGGCGCTGCATGGCGGCGTTATCTTTGCGCAGATCAATACCTTCTTTGGCCTTAAAGTCATCGAGGAAGTAATTGACGATGGCGTTGTCGAAGTCCTCACCACCAAGGTGGGTATCACCATTGGTCGACTTCACTTGGAAGAAGTCATCAGCGATCTCCAGCACCGACACGTCGAAGGTGCCACCACCAAGGTCAAAGACAACGATATTCTCTTCTTTGCCTTTATCGAGACCATAGGCGAGAGCAGCCGCTGTTGGCTCATTGATGATACGCTCGACTTCTAGGCCAGCAATTTTACCAGCATCCTTGGTAGCTTGGCGCTGCGAATCGTCGAAGTAGGCTGGTACGGTAATGACCGCCTTTGTTACCTTCTCACCCAAGAAGGCCTCGGCATCGGCCTTGATCTTGCTCAGAATCATGGCGCTCACTTCTTCTGGTGTATATTCTTTATCACCTAGCTTAACGGCAACCGCATTGCCTTTCTTGACGATCTCGTATGGCATGATGTCGAGATCTTTCTGGACTTCTTTGTCGGTGAATTTGCGGCCAATCAAGCGCTTGACGCCATAGATTGTGTTCTTCGGGTTGGTCACACGCTGGCGCTGCGCTACCTGCCCTACAAGGCGCTCACCTTTTTTGTTGATTGCTACCACTGACGGCGTCGTGCGATTGCCTTCAGCATTGGCGATAACCTCTGGCTTGCCCGCGAGCAAGTACGCGAAGGCGCTGTTGGTCGTGCCAAGATCAATGCCGATAGTTTTACCCATAATGATTCCCCTTTCTCTTATAATCATATCTGGTGTTATGCTTGTATCCATTCTAGCACTCTTTTGTACCGAGTGCCAACTATTTCAGTATAAATAATTAGCACTCTCGTGTCAAGAGTGCTAATTAAATTTATTTCAGTCTTTGCTACATTTTCTTGCGAATCAGCCAAGCTCCGGCTCCAGTACCAACAGCCAATACTGCGACCAATGTGACGGCAACGATACTCGCGCCCGTATCTGCCAGTTGGCCACCATTGTTTGCTGCCTGTGCTTTGTTATTACTGCTACTGGCACTCGAGTTACTGGAGCTGCTAGAACTGCCAGGGTTGCGCGGGTTCGGGTTGCTCGGGTTAACATGCTTCCCTTGCTCATATGCACGAGTGGTTGTGTAGATATTCCCACCGTAAGATACCGCAGCTAGTTTTGTACCATCAGTTGAACCTGTGATCGCTGACCAGTTTGGCACACCTGCAGATGCCTGCGCGACCCATGTTGCACCAGCATCACTTGAGCTAAAGATATATCCACCGCCGCCAGCAGTCGCCGAGATCTTACTCCCATCGTCAGAAATGGTGGCTGACGTCCAGTTGTGCACTCCATCGGCCGCGTGCTCTGTCCAGGTTGCACCAGCATCAGATGAGGTATAGATATTACCGCCTGTTGCCGTTGCTACCAATTTATTGCCGTCAGATGAGATAGCAACTGAAGACCATTTTCGGGATCCAGAGCTTTTTCGTTCTGTCCAGGTTGCGCCAGCGTTGGATGACGTGTAGATATAGCCACCCCAATCATACACAGCAGCTAATTTATTACCATCAGCGGAGCTAGCGACGGCTACCCAGTTACGATCCCCCGACCCAGAGCGTTCTGCCCAGGTTGCGCCAGCATCAGACGACGTGTAGATCTTACCACCCCATGCTGTTGCGGCTAATTTATTGCCATCAGACGAGCTAGCAATTGATGTCCACTTCCGAGAGCCGGCAGATTCTTGCCTAGACCATGTTGCACCCGTTCCTGCTGCTGGTACTTCGGCTGGCTGTGTGCCTACACCCCTTTGGAAGACGCGAACGTAGTCAACGAGCATTGTTTGTTTTGGAAAAGTATCCGAAGGAGATATTGGCTTCTGCTCCTCGTCTTTCTCTACATAATCATTCAAGATAAAGCGCCAACCAGCGTCAAATGTTTGCTTGATCAACTCCTTATCAGCCAATGTTGTCAGCTTCACCGATGGCGTACGCTCAATGTCTTTGTGATTCGTTGGGCTCGCGTGGTAGTTATACGCTGTGATCGGCTTATCATCAATGAAGTATTTAACTGTCTCGCCATCATACTCAACTGCCCACGTGTGCCACTCATAGGCGAGCGAACCTGACTTAGATCCTGCCCTGTGTTCGTCGCTATGGATAATCCTTCGTGTTCGCCAACCATTCTTCCAGTTACCAGAAACGCCGTGGTGGTAGCATGTTGCGTGAGTACTCGACCACGTATACGCTGGTGTATACGAATACCATTCGATGATGTCTAGCTCACCATATGGGTCATTAGCGTTAGGATTATGATGACAATTTTGCAATGAATTGCCGTTAACCATCCACAGTGATGGCCGCGTTCCATTTTTTCCGTTCCAGTTAAATTTAGCGCGAATCTCGGCCCGGAATGGTTTTGTGCCATCAACAACCTTGGTCTTATTTGTCACGCGACCACTGAGGTATCGCGTCATTTTGCCGCTTGGGCATGGTGCTTCGCTGACGTTAGAATCATTTAGTGGCTCGTCAAGATTTGCAACACAGTGACGCTGCGTTTTTATCTCTAGATAGTCGTTGTCAACAACTTTTACATTACTTGGGTTATAGGCTAAGTGATTACCGCCATAATTGTCTCGATTCTGCTGCAAGACATCCCATCCACTAGGTACTGAAGTCCCTTTGAATTCCTCGTTCCACACGACTCCCCATTGATTTGAGTTTGCCTTGGTATTACTGTTGCATGCTAATGCAATTAGCAAGATACTACCAGCCGCTACCAGCGCTACAACTGACCGTTTTATCATCCTCTCTCTCCCTGCTTTTTATGCTAAAACTCTTGTCGTCATTGTAGCGTTAGCATCCTTTATTTGCAAGTGCAACTATGAGCAAAGTGGCTTTATACAATTTTAAACCCACACAATAGTCTAGGCCTGGTATCAATTTTACACAATAATGGACAGCCTATTGTGATCACTCGGCTCGCTATTTTAGCCTGACAAAAAGCGTATTGAGAGCCTCCTATTGGAGATATTACCACTGATAGAGCTGGTCACCTGCAGTAATTGCTGCTGCGAGCGTCTCAGCCCGCCGGAGACGCCAATACGCCATCACTGCATAGATAAGAACTGCTACACCACCAGTCAGCACCGCGTAGCCCACGCCGCGCACAACCCGTGTGTCACTCCCTTGGATAAATATCACATAGAGCGAAACTGCACCCACCAGTGGTGCTGCTGCTGCTGCAACCACCGCCCAGCGTGCCCGCACTACACGCTTACTAGCAAATGTCCGGGTATGCTGGCGTCGCGCCCAGGCTACAGCAAGTGCCGCCACAAGTCCAGCACCAATCACCATAAGCAAGTAGAGGCGATTCGTCGCTTGGTTGGCATCGTCTACTGTTGTATTAAGCACACCGACGGCTGAGTCATACTGACTTACCGCTGTTTCTACATCTGTCAAATAGACTGCTGCAGCCTGTGTATCTTTGCTAGCAAAGGTTTGCGGAGCACGCCCAAGAAGCGTCTTGACGACTGAGGCTTTTTCCTTCACAGCTGCCGTATGACGGCTATACTCATCGCCAAGCTGCGCCGAAAATGAGTGCTCTGCTACCGCTGCAAAGGCTGCTGCGGCCTGCTTGGCCCGTTCGTCGATGGAATCCTTCTTGGGTTGGGAGGCATAGAGCTCACGTGTAAAGGCTTGGTAGGCTGTGCTCGCCTGCTTGAGCACGGCAATATCGGTTTGGTTGGCCAGTGGCGTTGCATGAGCATGAGCACTGCCAACACCAAGTGTTGCTACAATGATGAGTGTTCCTGCAAGCAGCCAACGCCTCATCCCGCTCACTCCTACGGCTGCCGGCTGACCCGCACCATAGCATGGCGGAGGACGTGGCCTTCAAGCTTATAACCGCGCTGCAGCTCTTCACTAATAATTTCTTTGTCACCACCTTCATCATCCATCGAGACGGCTTCGTGGAGGTCTGGATCAAACTCGGTCGTGCCAAGTTCAACCACGATCGGCTCAAGCTTGAACTCTGCCATCAAGCCATCGAGCTTTTTCGACATCGCTACTACTCCACTTGCCCATGTGTCGTTCTGAAGCTTCTTGGGGACGTTGGCAGTGGCGCGCTCGATCGTATCAATCACAGGCAGGAGCTTGCGAATTGCTTGCTGAGCACCCGCTGCCTTGGCGTGAGATTTTTCGGCGTCAACGCGCTTGCGATAATTCTCAAAGTCTGCTCTAGTGCGCTGCAAATCCTGGGTGAGCTCACCAATCTGCTGCTCGAGCTCGGCTATATTTGGCGCTTTCTTGTGTTTTGTCATCGATATCATTCCTCCTGCCTAGTGGTGTTGCCTGTGGTACTGAGCAGGCTGCTCAGTCGTCATTATCCTTCATAGTATAGCACGGCTGCGGTGCAAATAACAGTGGTCGTGCTATCATAATATCTCCTCCAGCATCACCCCAGTGCGCTTGACCAGCTCGATGGTACGGCGGTAGTGCTGGCGCATGGGGCCAATCACACCAATGTAGCTGCGGTCGCTATAGGGCGAGCGAAATTTGCTAATAATGAGCGTCGCATCGCTGCTCTTGCCGATAGGGTTCTCACTGCCGATGAAGACATTGAGTGGCTCGTTAGGCCGAGCTTCGCGCAGCCACGGCTCGATATTGTCAATCAAATGTGCGACCGATTGGACGTGCTTGCCCTCGAGAAATTCTGGCTGGCTAAAGAGCCGACTAATACCATTCATATAGAGTTCACTGCCGATGGTAGCAAAGCCCAGGTTACCCGTGAGCTCGACGAGGCTATCCACCGCACTGCGAATGGCTCGGTCGGCTGCATCGAGATGTGAGTTGACGTGCGCTTCGATGGCCTTAGTGCTGCGGTCAATTCCGCTAGGGAGCTCACTCATCTGAGCGTTGGTGATGCCGTTGACGTAGAAGCGGTAGCCCTTGCTGGTGGGGATACGCCCGGCACTGGTGTGCGGCGCCTTGACGAAACCCATCTCCTCGAGCTTGGCCATCTCGCTGCGGATGGTTGCACTAGACACACCAAATAGCTTCGCTAGCGTCACACTCCCCACAGGGGCAGCGATCTCAGCGTATTGCTCGATGATGGCAGAAAGAATCGCTTGTTGCCGTTCGGTCATAGTCGCATTATAGCGTAGGTTTGGCACTCTCGTCAATAGAGTGCTAATGAGCTAGTGAAAGATGTAGCCTATTCCTTGCTGCTTAACCGCTGCGATAACTTGCTCGATGTTAGCAAAAGCGTTGCTACTTGAGATCGAACCATTGATAGAATGGCGTACTGTATCAACCCGCATTGCTGTCGACATTGCTGCAAGATACCGCTCACGCATCACTGGTGACCCCTGTGCAATAGCTCGGCTCACTGCCGCATTAACGCTAAAAGCGACAATCTCGGTAATGGCGCGATATCGATCCCTCTTCTCCTCATGATATATCGGATGATGAACAAAATGGCTTAGGTGGACTGCCTCATGAATAACTTCGTGTGCAGCAATAAGTGTCTGCGATCTATCGGGCCGACCAGGCAACTTTTTGCGGAGGCTAATGTGTGGGCGTCCGCTATATGCGCGATAATCTGGTGCGATGATTATTGACTCAGCATAGGCAATGGCATGTTGCCTATCTTGGACGGGCGGTATTTCATCAAGCGGCCACGCTTCTGGCGTAAAGAGGTCTGCTATAGCTTCTGGATGTTGCGCTACTCTTGCTACATTACGGCGTTGAGTTGGTGAGGGATAGCACATTGGTGATCGTACATGGTCATTTGCAGGCACAGCAATGAGTGGATATACATCGCGCTCTTGCCATTGTCCGTGCGGATATTCGCGTGGTGGTGATAGTATACCACGGCGAGTCACACGACAAGCATGGAGCGTATCCAGCGTTGTCGCAAGTATACAGACGTTTCCCAGTGCCTCTTGCACTCTCGGGAGATCGGCAATTTCGTGTGCTAACTCTAGCCCATCACGAGCAAGCGTATAGCCATACCCCCGCTCTTGAATGGAACTATACCACTCTTGGATCGATTGTGGCCCAGCTTGCCAGCAGCGCATCACAGAGAACTACCCTTCACTCCTTGGCTATTGATATTGTGCCGCTCGACCATTGCGCTCTCAATTGTTTTACAGCGCGAAAGTGATAGCAACATACATGCGGCAGTTGCTACCTCTGTCACTCTGCTATTTCTTTTCACTACTTTACCTATCAAGACTGGCGCTCCTTACACTGAGCAATGAGCTGGCTTAGCTCGTCTCTTGCCTGCTGATTCTGCTGCTTGAGCCGATCCATAGCACGCACGATAGCCTTGCCTATCTCGGGGTCACCATCTGCAATGTCAAAGCAATTTTTCCAGAGATCACTATAGGTCCAGGCCGTCATCGCTATCCTGCGGCGTAACTCGGCTGCTCGCGAGCAACCATAGCACTGCTTGGGGATATAAGAAGCCGCAGATATATCTGGCTCATCAAGCCCCTCCACAATACCATAAAATTCTCGTTCTCTGTCTGATGCCATCAGTGTTTTATATATCCCTCTGTAGTTATTTATTGGCGTAAATAGACTGCTATTGGTCGGAGGTATCTGATTCGGATGAGTCCTGCTTACCTCTGCCAGTACGATGAACTATCGCTGCTTCGCTACTCTCTCCATTAGGCACAGCGGGTGAGCCACATACCTCTGCAACCGTTTTTCTATCTAAACTTATACATTTTATAATTCCAGGGCAGCCTGCTGTTTGCCTTTCTATGCCTGGCAGCAGCTGATTGAGCGCGGCATCACCCAGCGCAAGCTTCATCTCTGCAATCTTCCTATACTCAGCTCGTGCCTCTTCTAGCCGCTCCGGGTCTTCTAGGATCTGCTTTATCTCTTCCTCAGGTATGCCTTGCGCTCGCAGCCATGTTGTAATATTGTCTGCCGTCTCCGGTGCCGTACGCTCCAGCGCTTCCTTCTGCGCTAATGCCATTTTGAACGCTTCTATTATTCCTGCCAGGAGCGGGCACTTTCGACATTTTTCAGGAATATCACTATCAAGATCAGGGGCAGCCCTCAGCCAATCAACAATATCATTAAACTTATCATCAAGCTGCTCTGTCACAATATCAGGTAGTGTAGCGATTTTTTGCCCTGTTGTCAATCTGAGTAAATTTGAGCTGCCAAAACTCTGGCAGCTCTCACACCTCTCGTTGTTATCACCCCTCTCCTGGAGCATTGGTAAGGATGAATATTATTCGCGAGTATTCAAATCCTAGCTCTGAGGCCAGAATTAATTATTATAATCGATGGTAGCTCTATCAGAAGATGGAGTAGTCTATCTCCATTCACCCGCATCAGAGTAGAAACAGCGCAATAGTACCAGGTATAACCTACAAATCTGCAGTAGCTATTACTTTCCACTGCGCGCCCGTGTGAAGCGTCGAGCAGCGTCGGTGGAGAACATGAGCACGATGATGATATTGACACCAATGAAGAGTAGCGTGCCAGCGGCCGACCACGTGACCCTGCCGATGGTCAGCCCAAATGAGCTAATCACCGCTGCGAGGCTAGCGATGCTCATCAGCAAAATCCGCGAGCGGTCGCTGCCACGGAAGGTCAGCCCCGCAAGAAAAATCACGATGCCAATCCATGTCGTCGATACAATGGCCGAGATAGTCGCCACGATATGCGTCGCACTCTCAATGCTCTGCAGCGGCAGGCCGCTCTCGTGAAAGATCCGCACTACCTCCATACGTAAGTGGCTAAAGTTGAGAATCTCGAAGAAGGTGCTCATTGTGGCCACAGCAATCGCCAGGCCAATCATAATAATCCCAAGGGCGATCTGTGGTGGGCGGCGGCTCAAAAATTGCGACATGAGGGTGGCGTGCTCATCGGGCATGGTCTCGTGCGTCGTTGCATCGAGGATTAGATCGGAGGGTGCGTCTTCGTCTTCGCTTGCCTTGGCACGGACACGGCCAAGCTCGATGACAGGCAGATCGCCATCGGTAATAATGTTATCTCCACCTCCGTTGCGCGAGTGGTAGCCCGTCGAGAAATCCTCCAGCACCGTCAGCTCAATCGAGCGAAGCGCGCGCGTGACTGTCTTGACGACGTAGTCGCGCTCGATGTCGGTGTTTTCGTCGATCTTGTGCGTCACTTGCAAGGTAAAAATTGATAACCCCACACTCTTGTCGTACGTACCAGCCGCGAGCCAGTCCACCTGATGCCCACCGGGTAGCAACCACCCCTGGGGACAGCGCCAGAAGCGTACGTGATGGCGCTTGCCCGGGTTGCCATCGATCTCCTGCTGATAGGCAAAGTCCTGCTGCCGGCCAAACAGCACTAGGGGCGAGACGGGTGCATTAGGATAGCTGCGCCGCGTTAGTGTGGCGAGGATGATCCGCCACGACGAGCGCACCGTTACATCATCAGCTAGCGCCCAGCCAGCGGCCGTCATGGCGCGATGCAACTGGGCCTCGCTACCACGAAAGGCGAGATTGACCGGATCTCCGAGGAGGCCATCTGGGGTGCGCGTCCGGCCAATGAAATAATTGGGCACATAAATACTGCTCAAAATACGGTGCAAGCGTGGCAACGCAAAATACGCCGTTATCACCCACACCACAGCAAAGAACCCTACCAGCCACCAGCCACCAGTGTGCCAGCCCTCGCGCCACACCAGCCACACAAACCAAAATGACGCTGCCCCCGCAAAAATAAAGAACCCTTGATCGACCAACGCCGTGGGCGACCACACTGGTCGACGCAGCGCCAGAGATGAGCGCTGCTTATGCTCGGCAGCACCTGGCTCAGCGGCAGTGCGCGTGGCTGGCTTGCTCATACATGCTCCGGGTGCTCGCGCAAGAGGCTATCGAGCAAGTCTCGCGCCGCCAAGCGAGCTTCGTCGTCCTTACGATTATACACATCTGGCTTGGAGGCAATCGCCCGCACAATGCGCGCCGTCTCGTCGATATCATCGTTGATGACGAAGTGGTAGTATGGGACTTCGAGTGCGTGGGTAATTTCGCGGATTGCACTGGTATAGCGCTTGGGCCACTCACGATCAAACTCCGCCTGCGAGGTATAGCGCACACTGAGGCGCCGCTGCCACTCTTGGAAGTTCGGTGGCAAGAGGAATATCGCGACCACGCCTGGGGAGAGCTTCTTGTACTCATCAACACCCTGCACATCAATATCCGTCACCGCAATCTTACCTGCATTGCGAATATCCTGAATCTGCCTGACCCCTGTACCATACAGTGTTCCATGGACAAACTTCGCCTCTACAAAGGCACGGCTTTGCAGCAGTTCTGCGGCAGTTGCTTCATCGATATAATGATAGTCGACTCCCTTTTGCTCCCACACACCTTTGTTTTGGCGAGGCTGACGGGTGGTGTACGAGACGATATCGGCAAACTCAGTGCTTGTGAGCAACCGCTGCTTGGTCGTATCCTTGCCTGCCCCAGAGATACCAACGAGCAGCACAATCCTCGTGTCGCAAACAAGCTGGCGCACTGCCTCAGTTGGCTGATACTGTTCGATAAGTGATTGAAGATTCATCATAGTCATATCATATTTATGATAGCACATCATAGAGGGTGGTTTCTCGCCCTTAGCATAAGAGGCTAGCTACTATTCTTGGTATTGTCTAGATCTATATGAAAGTAGTCTTCCAGGAACTCTTGGGAGTACTGATCGATATCTGTCATGTGTCCTCCGATACGCACACAATCAGGCATCCCCATATAATCTGGTTTCGTTACAGCGTGATGTCGCTTGTGCGCAATAATCAACGACGGTTGGAGCTGCTGCCCAGGTCTAAACTCATGATTAATCATTGCTGCGATCTCCTCTTCTCTACCGCGCGTTTGGTATGCCCACTGGCCACGGGCAATTGACTGCGCCGTGCGTCGTGCATCCGCATAGTGACGAGTAAAATGCACTGGCATGCCGTCAAGAGTAAACGCATCGTTGCCATTGCTCAATTCTAGCGCAAGCCGCGCTAAGCTCACTGCTCGCCAATACCGATAATCGCTCTCTCTCTCTGCAGGTGGCACATTGTCATACACGAGTGCTCTGTCTATATCGGCCACCAATCGATCATAACGAATCTGCACTCGCACACAGCTCCTGTTAGTTGTTAGTCTCGCTTGAGCATTACGGTAAAGGCTTCGCTGGGGATATCTACCTTGCCAAAGCGTTTCATGCGCTTCTTGCCGCGAGCTTGCTTGGCAAGGAGTTTCTTTTTGCGGCTCACATCACCGCCGTAGAGATAGCCAGTGACATCTTTGCGGTAGGCACCAATATTTTCGCGGGCAATAAACTTCCCACCAATCGCCGCCTGCAGTGCCACCTCAAAGCTCTGGCGCGGCACGACATCCTTGAGCTTCTTCACCACCTCGCGCCCCAGCCGCTGCGACTCCGAGCGGTGACACATAACGCTAAGCGCATCAACCATCTCACCTGCCACGTAGAAATCCACGCGCACTAAATCCTCCGCTTGGTAGCCCCGTAGTTCATAATTAAACGAACCGTAGCCACTAGTGACCGACTTGAGTTGGTCATAAAAATCCGTCAAGAGATTAGCCAGTGGTGCCGCAAAGGAGATGAGGGCACGCTCGTCGATGTAACTGAGGTTCTTTTGCCGCCCACGCTTGCTAACGATGAGCTGGATCACCGCGCCGATATAATCTTGGGGCACAACGATTTCACCGTCAATCCACGGCTCGCGAATCTCCTTGATCTGGGCTGGGTCAGGTAGTTCGCTGGCAGACTTGATATCTAGCCCATCGCCGTTAGTTAAGCTCACTTGGTAATCGGTACTTGGGTTGGTGACGATGAGGTCCAAATTGTACTCGCGCTCCAGCCGCTCACGAATGATATCCATATGCAAGAGGCCAAGGAAGCCAATCCGCACGCCATAACCCAACACCGGCGAATTCTCTGGCTCAAACTGCAGCGCACTATCACTCAGGCTCAACCGCTCAATCGCCTCCTTCAGGTCATTATAATCTTCATTAGACACTGGAAAGAACCCTGCATAGACGAAGGGCTTGACTTCTTTGTAGCCAGGGAGAGGCTGGACGGTTATTAACGACATATTAAGCTATATTATAGCACCTTGCTGGCACGACGGGGATACATAGCTCGCAGCTTACATACTTCTATCTAGGGTGTCTTTTGCGTTTTATATGTTCTAAAGTCTTTTCTGTGGTATAGCGATGAAAACCAGAATTAAGAAGATCCTCTGCTACTACAGGGTCAACGTGGCCGCCCTCAGCAAGACGACTAAGGCGTATGCTAGCCTTTTCAGCATTGGGATCTGTAAGCATTGCTTCCTGGACTGACTGTGGACGAGCTGCTCTACTCATCTCATCCTCGGCAATAACAGGATCCATATCACCAGTTTCTACCTTCGCGGCTAGCTCAGCCGACAATTTACCAAGCTGTGCATCCCTTTGATCTACCCCCCTCTGAACTTAAGAACATTTCCACCAAGGCTGATAATATCCCAAGAAGCACTTATATTTTTTAAAAGACTACGCTTTTCTTTCACAGCACGATACTCCATAAATAGCTTATTAATGAATCTCATGATATAATTATTATTTATAAATGTCAATGGTACCACCCTACCCCGTACCTAACATTTAGTCACTTCTTAAGTTGAAGGAGATGAGTTGGATGTTACCTTTCGCACAAAAGCTGCCTTACCTGCCGTATATGCCTCTCTGTTGTGTCGATACTGCTGCGCCAGCTCGTGTTTGAGTTTGGTATACTTCTCGCGCAAGACGCGGCTACTCCGCAGGCGATCACGAAAGATAATCTTTGGCGACGGCATCGCCTTTGCCTGCTCGACATGGAGATGATACTTCTGGCGTAGCGGATCATCCACGTCATAGCCTTTGCCAAACTCCATTGTCAGTTCCGTCTCAGCATTAGTCATATTTTCGTAGCCAAGCGGGCGAAGTTGCTCTATCAGCCGTTGCTTCGTTCTACTATCAAGCTTGCTTACAATGAGTAGGCTATCAATAATTGGTTTGGCTGCCAAACCCGGCACCGCTGTGCTACCAATATGCTCGATGGCGCACACCTCATCACCCAGCGCATCACTTACCCGCGCTGCCTCAGCCATGAATAACTGTTGCCACCGTTCAGCATATGGCACTACCTCTATAGGAAAGAGCTGGCCAATTTCTTCTGGTGTCATGGCGTCAAATTTACTCATCATGGTTACCTCTCTATATGAACATGCTCACCTTCACGCAGTCGCACTGTTGGCACCGTAGGAAACGCCGTTGCGAGCGCATCGGCATCTGCAGCAGTACGCCGCTCCGCAGGATTATCGGCATTATAGTGGACAACAACATTCATTGGTAAGATGGCCGAACCAGTATCAATCCCTTGATGACTCAAAAAATGCTGTGCAAGATAGTTCGCTCCAGCCGATGAGCCAATATAAACTTTGCCACGCAGTAGTCGTTCTACCTCTGAGAAGTCATGAAGTTCTTGCAATAGTCGGGTTGTTCTACCACCGTGAACGTAGATAATATGAGCGCGTCGAACTTGCTCAACAAAATGGCTTTTGCTTGCCAATTCTCGTTTCGCTACAGGAAAATATTGATTATACCAGCCCGCCCAATCATCAAACTTCTGTCGCCATTCTTCATGCGGGCTAGCAAAGAACACATCAAGAATTCTAAGCTCATCTTGCCGTCCTGCAAAGAAATTTTGCAAATAGCTACCAAAGTTACCCGCCCAACGCTCTGCGCCACCGCAAAGGATATATGTCGTTTTTGTTAGCTTCACTTCCTATCGCCTTCCACCATCAACTGGTATTACGGTGCCCGTTATATACCTTGCTGCATCACTCGCAAGGAAGACGATAACTCGTGCAATGTCACGAGGATGAGCAATACGACCAAGAAGAATCTGCTTTTTAGCGTCTGCTATGACATCACTTGGGAGGTCTTTATTCATGTCCGTGTCCACCCAACCAGGAGCAACACCATTCACTCGTATATAGGGTGCATACTGCGTAGCAAGTGTCTTTGTTATTGATTGAACCGCCGCTTTGCTAGCAGCATAGTCTATATTGTCGGGATAAAAATCAAACATCCCGGCTGTCGATGCGACATTGATTATAGATCCTTGGCCAGCAGTTTCTTGTATCATACGCCCAAAGATCTTCCCCGACAAAAGAACACTATAGACATTTGTATCAAAAATCGTTCGATAATCCGCAAAAGTGTGCTCTTCATACGGTTTGTCAATAATGACTCCTACGTTATTAACAACGATATCAAGCGACGAGAAAGTACATTTTATACGATCCGCTATAGCTTGCACCGCAGCTTCATCAGATACATCAGCCTGAATCGCGATAACCTTCACTTTGTAACGATTACTCATCTCATGAACTATCTTTTGTACACTATGCTGGGCAGATGATTTATAATTCATAACCACATTCGCCCCAGCATGAGCAAACTCTTCAGCAGTTGCACGCCCGATACCTCTTACAGCTCCCGTTATAAGTACTGTTTTGCCCGCCAATCCATCCATTGCTAATTGCTATGCTACCTCTCCCTTATTTCTATCAATGAAATCATTGCTGTATAGATACCGTAATAATACCATCGCGATTCTATCCTCGCGCATGTCACCTTTCAAGGCCATTTCGCGCACCTCATCATACGAGAACCACAGGTCTGTCTGAATCACTTCGCCGTCCTCAAGTTGCTGCCCATCATCACTTTTTATAAAATTCGTTGCAACAAATGTATATAAATCCCACTTCACCGTCGCACCAAGTGTCGAGGTATGAATATGCTGCGGATCGACAATCGTGTAGCCCGTCTCTTCTTGCACCTCATGCACAGCCTTCGTCGTCGCGGCTTGAATTATGTCAACATGCTGAGCGCGAGCGGCTTGGTAATCGGCACGTGAATCAAATACCTTACCCCCTGGCAGGCGATAATCATATCCATCCAGCTCATGACGAAATTCGCGGGTGAGCAAGATTTTACCACTGTTTTGATCATCAAGTATAATGCGCACGCCTGGCGCTCGCACCACCCTTTCCCAGCCCTTGTCATTATGTTGGACATCAAACATCATGCTCGCAAAAGCTGTGTGCCAGCCCATTTTTGCTTCGCTTTCCCGTTATGTGTTGTGTCCTTTTCTGTCAGGAGTCTTTCTTGCGTCATACCAATCCTCTACTAGGCAGAATATTACCGTTCCTCTATCATCTGCACCACACCCGTCTCGCTATACCGCTGGTAGGCAGTGAGAATCTGGCGTGTAGCATCATTCGTATTGAGCTGCAATGCTTCGTCTAGCAAAAACCACTGGCCTGTCGCTACTTCCTCAGTATCGGTGTGCAATGCCTCACTTTGCCATTGCTTAAGGCAAAACACTACGGTAAAGGCTTGCGTGTCACCATCAGGATAATGATACACCCGCCCTGGTCCAGACTGCGTTGCAAAGAGCTCGAGGTCGCTGGCGTGCGCAGTGATTCCTGCTTCTTCACGTAGTTCATGTAGTGCCGCGCTGGCGTAACTATCGCCTTCCTCGACGTGGCCGCCTACTGTGCTCCAGCGGTCGAAGGCTTTGGCGTAGATGAGTTTGACACGCCCTGCTTCATCAACCGGCAAGACATCAACAGTCGTCGTGAGTAATTTCTTATCCCCAACCTTCTGGCGCAACTGCCACACATATGAGCCAACGTACCCCATATTCATTCTCCTTTCTCTGCCGCCAGCAGATGATCAATGGTACTTTCTATTATGATTTTAGCATATTCGTTGAGGATGAGGTAGCGACCACGGTCGGTTGCTACCCATGTGTTCGTTCTCAAGGCTGGGCTTGGCTCAGGGCTTGTGGTAAAGATCTCTACTGGCCACGGCGCAAACTTATACATATTCATCTCTGCACGGCGAACATTAAATTCGCTCGTCACCAATGTAATGCGTCGTGGACACCACAGCATCGCTTCCCAGCAGTCAATACTACGCTTCACATTGTCTGGGATGGATATCGATCGATCTTCGATGATGATATCTCTTGCCGGGACACCATGAGTTAGAGCATACTCCGCCATGCGCCAAGCTTCGGCTACAGGAGTATCTTTGCCGTAGGCAACTGCCCAGCGCGGTGAGGCACCAGCAATCGTTATTTTGGGAGCAACACCAGCATGATACAACTCCACTGCAGTAGCAATTCGCCGATTCTCTGCCGAGCCAAACACCAACATTACATCCGGCCGCCTTGGTGGGTTACCCTTCGCGAGTACCTCGTAGAGTGTGGCAGCTTCGCTATGATGAGCATGTTGAGCCAAATAATCAGCGAATTGCACTGTAAACCGATGAAGCTTCGCTATAGTATCATCAAAATCATAAAGCTCATAATGATCAAAAACAGCTGTATCGATACCAGCGTGATGTGCAATCCGCTTCAGCTCCGTAAACAACCGCGGCCGTGCGTCAAGATAATCCTGGCGCCGAGCTAACCGTGGTGATTCTTGGCGCATCATTGTGCGCAGTTCACTGGCCGATGGCAATTCCACACTACTCGTCCGCACGAGAATCTCCTGCTTGCTGGAGGGTACTGGCGAGCAAGGCCCAGGCAGCGAGCATGGCATAGTTGGTGATTACACCAGTAGCGACCATACGGTGGATGGTGGCAATTGGCAGCCACTCAGAGATAATTTGCTCGGTGTCATCCGGCCGGTGTTGGTGGTTTGTCCCAGCATATTCGCCGTGAACCACATGGAGCTTCGCACTGGTGCGACGATTATCAGCATAGAGCCAGCCACATTCCCGCACATTCGTCATGGCAATGCCCGACTCCTCAGCCAGCTCTCGCTGCGCCGCCGCGCACACATCCTCACCCGCCTCAATCTTCCCGCCCGGAAACTGATACAACACCTCATCCACCGGGTACGAATACTCTTGCTGCACCAAAATATTATCACCTCGGCGACACACTACGATTACCCCACCATGCCCATGGTAGGGGTGATGGATATACTGGATGGTCTTTCCATTTGGTAGCTCTACTGTATCTTCTGCGACAGTGAGCCGAGGATGCTCGAAGAGCGTCCGCGACGACAGCATGCGCCATTTTTGCAGCTGATGTGATGACATGGTTGGTAAAATATGGATAATAGCTTTACCTATTTGACCCTTTCTTAATGAAATTCATTTTTCTTAACCCTAGGGATACGACGACGAGACAACACTGTAACCAGCCACAAACAGCCACTACATAAAACAAATCCAATTGTCGCAGGGGCAATCACCGCCAGACCAGCTTCACCAGAAAAAGTTATACTCCATAGTAATTTACCGGCAGCCATTAACGCCATGACTATCACACCTAGCCAGATATTTCGCCACCACAATGCCATGGCTAAAGTAGTAAAAGACAATGGTATAAGCAATGTGAGGAAAATCTTACTTAATGTCCATTCACCCCGTAAATACTGCTGCTCAACTTGCAAAAACTGTTGCACCTGTAAATTCGTTTCATCGGGCGGGGCAAACCATCCCATGCTGGTCAAGGTCAAGAATATCACCATCATTATCCCTGCCCAGCTCCGCCGATAGGCAAACCAGCAAAACGGTATCAAGAACAACGGACGGATATACCAACTAAGCTGGTTGTGGTGCCGCTGCCACAGCCAATCCCAAAAACTCGGAGTAGTAAATGCCGCGGCGATGAATAGCATAATCAACCCAGCAAACAAGATGGCGATGAATGTGTCGTACTTTTTTATCACAGCCATCATACGATAAACTATACCACTATATTATAACTACTCAAAGTATTTCTTGAGTGTCACTGTATCCCCCACCCGGGCCTCACGCGTCGTCTTCAGGTTGGTGACGATGTAGCCGATTTCACCGGTGCCAAGCAGTGGGTCGGGCTGCATGGTTGGGCTGAGGTGCCCTACTTCCAGCGCAAGGCCGCGGGCTCCGGTAGCCATCATGGTAATGTCCGCACCTTTCGGTATCGTGCCGTCTACCACGCGCACATAGAGGATGACCCCCCGGTAGTCATCGTAGTAGCTATCAAAAATCAGGGCGCGCGTTGGTATGGCCGGCCTATCACTACCCTGCGCGGCCATACGCTCAGCCTGCACCGCTAGTGGCGACACTGGCGCTGGGATACGCTCGACGATAGCCCGGAGCACTTGCGGTACATTCTGCCCAGTCTTGGCTGAGATATGAATAATATCGCTCTCATCACAGCTGAGTAGATTAATCACCTGCTTGGAGACGCGTGGCACATCGGCTGCTGGCAGGTCAACCTTGTTGAGCACCGGGATGATCGTGAGGTCCTGCTCCATCGCGAGATACACATTAGCGAGCGTCTGCGCCTGGATCCCCTGGCTGGCATCCACCACCAGCACCGCGCCTTCGCAGGCCTGCAAGCTGCGCGATACTTCATAGCTGAAGTCAACATGGCCAGGGGTGTCGATCAGGTTGAGGTCGTAGGTGCCAGGCTGGGGCACGGTGTTTCTGTCCCCGTCAATTGAACCAACAGGCGATACTAAGCGGGTGGCAGTCGACGGGGCAGCACCCGCTTCTGAAGAAATCTCTGATTTTTCAGAAGAAGAGGCGGATTGACTGACAGGACCCGCGTCCAGCGACCGACGTGAAGATTCCATGGGAATCTTCGAAGATGGGAGCAATGATATTATGCTACTCGCTTCCGATTTATACGCATACTTCATCCGCACCGGGGCGAGCTTGATCGTAATTCCTTTCTCGCGCTCCAGATCCATACTATCCAGCAATTGCTGCTTCATATCTCGCTTGGTAACGGTACCTGTCAGCTCCATCATGCGGTCAGCCAGGGTGCTTTTGCCATGGTCGATATGGGCGATGATGCAGAAATTACGGATATGTTCCATACGCTAGCGTTTCCAGTTCCAGCCAAGGTTAATCCGTCCAAAGAAGATCTGCCGCAACCGATTAAGCACTGGCTCGGCCTCTTTAAGCCTCAGCCGCCGGCTAAACCATATATAAACCGCAAAGCTCACTACCGTGATCATAATAAATTTCGGAAAGGCAAGGAAGAAACTCTTATCGTTTGTGCCAAAGGGGATCATTACCACGCTCAGGTAAGCAGCTAAACCAGTTGGCACCGCAGCAATGACCATCTTATAGATGCTGTTAACGAAGCCACGATCAAACAGCTTCGGCATGCGCCGCCCCATGAAGAAGAAGAGGATAATCACCTCTACAACGGCAGTGATAGACTGTGCCCAAGCCAAGCCATAGCCCGGGTTTTGGTTCTTCGACCAGAGATTTACCAGGATAATCGCCAGGATAATGTTAAACCCAATCGCAAAGAACGAGATATAAAGCGGCGTCTTGGTATCCTGCTGCGCGTAGAAGCTACGTGCTGCAATATGATAAATCGTGCGGAAAAATATCGTCAAAACAAGCACCCCAAGAAAACCCGATATCACTGCGTCACCCCGGTTATGAATAAAGCTCACCACATAACCCCGTGCAAAGTAGGTAATAACCGCCACTGGCAGCGCTAACCAAATAATCACTCGGATCATTGCCTGCAATTCCTTACGGAAGAGATCCTCGCGCCCCGCCCCAAGGTGTTCCGTCATTTGCGGGAAGGCTGCATTGCTAATTGCCACACCAATCAAGTTCACTGGCATCAATGACAATGCCGACGCCTGTTGGTAAGCCCGCACCGTCCCATCAGCCATGCGCGAAGCGAGGTTTGTCTCCACAAGACCATTAAGATAGTCGATCCCTTGGTCCAGTGAGCGCGTTCGCAGCAGACGCAGCACCTGGCGAAAGCTCTTGTTCTTGCGCTTGATCATAAAGCGATAGTCAAAGTCTAAGCCAAGCAGGCCAATCGAGCTAACAATCAACTGTAGCACCGAGCCTAGCACCACACCTAGTGCTACACCCATAATGCCACCCTCAAACACTTGCCAGCCAAAGATATTAATACCGTTCGTAAAGAAGGTTGCACCAATGATGATACCAATATTGTAGATCGTTGGCGCCAGCGCATAGAAGGTAAAGCGCCCAATCGCCTGCTGCATGCTCGCAATGACGGTAGAGATAGAGAAGAGGAATGGATTGACCGCAATCACGCGCATCATACTCACTGCCAGGCTCCGCCCTGACTCGCTGAGCCCCGGCCCTACCACGACATTCACGAGCGGCTCAGCAAAGATCATAATCAAAATACTCGCCGCTAAGGTCGTGAGTGCCAAGAAATTGATCAAGCTCGAGCTCAAATCCCACGCCGACTGCTTGTTACCCGACGCCAAGCGCTGGTTAAACACTGGTATAAAGGATACGCTCAGCGCCCCAGACACCAGCACAAAGAACATGAAGTCGGGGATAGTAAAGGCTACGGTATAGGCATCAGCACCCACTTTGTAGGTGTCGTAGTACATACCATTAATAAGCCGCTCACGATACATCCCTAAAACGCTCGATAGTAACGTTGAGCCTGCCAGTAGGGCAGCAGCATTCTTTATGTTTAGTTTGCTATTTGCTTTGGCGACGACTGAGCGGACACGCCGACGATTTGCTCCATGTGCCACTGGTACCTCCCTGCTCCTAGTGGAGCTTGGCCTCCGTTGGCAAAGTGGCATCTGCCATCGCAGCCTTAGCTTCGTCTTCTTCTAGTGTTTCGTGAACAAGCAGCTCATCTTTGAGCTTCTCAAGCGCTGGACGGTTGTGCGAGAGAACAATCTCAGCACGGCGAGAAGCTTCTTTGATAAGCGCCTCTACCTCATGGTCAATCGCCTCAGCAGTCGCATCGCTATATGGCCGCTCGTGAGTGATCTTGTCAAACACCATGCCGCCATTATCTTCGTGGAAGACTTGGTCGCGGAGCTTTGCACCCATGCCCTGCTCAATCACCATATCACGGGCAATCTCCGTCGCTTTGCGTAGATCACTGCCCGCTCCCGTCGTAATACCATCATCGCCATAGATCAGCTTCTCGGCGATCCGCCCACCCATCGCCCGGGCCAGAATATCCTTAAACTCGTATACATTGGTGTAGCTTTTATCTTCTGGAGGTAAGAACCATGTCACGCCGCCCGTGCCACCACGCGGGATGATGGTTACCTTATGTACCGGATCGCTATCCGGTAAGACATGCCCCACAATAGCATGACCCGCCTCGTGATACGCCGTGAGTTCTTTCTCATGGTCGGTCATTACCTTGGCTTTGCGCTCGGGCCCAATCGCCACCTTCTCAAAGGCCTCGGTCAGGTCTTGGTTGGTGATCATCTTCTTGCCACGGCGCGCTGCAATAATTGCTGCTTCGTTGGCCATGTTCGCGAGGTCGGCACCACTGCTACCGGCTGTCTTGGCAGCAAGCTTGTCGAGATCGACCGATGCATCGGTTGGTTTGTTCTTGAAGTGCACCTTGAGGATTGCCTCACGGTCTTTGCGCTCGGGTAGGCTAATCGTCGTATGGCGGTCGAAGCGGCCTGGACGCAACAGTGCTGGGTCGAGCACATCGGCTCGGTTGGTTGCCGCTAGGATAATCACGTTTGTATCAGCCTCAAAGCCGTCCATCTCTACCAAAATCTGGTTCAGCGTCTGCTCGCGCTCGTCGTGGCCACCGCCCATGCCAGAGCCACGTTTACGTCCCACGGCGTCAATCTCATCAATGAAGATAATGGCTGGCGCATTCTTCTTGGCCTTAGCAAAGAGGTCGCGTACTCGGCTTGCCCCCACACCAACAAACATCTCCACAAACTCTGAGCCGCTGATAGAAAAGAACGGTACGTTAGCCTCGCCTGCAACCGCTCGCGCCAACATCGTTTTACCAGTACCAGGGTTACCAACAAGGAGAATCCCTTTAGGGATCTTAGCACCGAGGCTCTGATACTTCTTGGGGTGCTTGAGGAAGTCCACCACCTCTTGCAAATCTTGCTTGGCGTTTTCATTACCCGCAATGTCATCAAATACTACCCGCTCTTTATCAAGGCCATACAGCTTGGCCTTACTCTTGCCAAAGCCCATCGCTTGGCTATTCTGTCCCTGGGCTTGGCGCATCATAAACATAAAGAGAACGCCAAACAATACGACCGACAGGACAATTGGTGCGAGATTCCAAAACAATAGGCCCGTCTGTGACTCATTTTGCACCTTTACCTCTGTTTTGTCGTGCTTGAGTCCTTGGGTATAGATAGTGCCATTCTCTTTGAGACTACGCTCGGTCGGCTTGGACTGGCCTTTGGGTGTAACAGTCAGCTCATTACCTTGGATCTCGATCTTGGCAATTTTGCCATTATTTGCTCGATTCACCACGTCTGAGAGCGGCACATCCTTAAGGTTAGCCTGCGGCGAATTAATAGCCCAAAATGCCAGCACACCCAGTACCACAATCGCCCAAAACAGCCCTAGACGCAGGGCATTGGTCGCTTTCGACGGTTTTTTATTCATCAGGGAACTCACTCCTTTCGTTCGCTTGCATTCTCACACAGTAATCTGATCTATTGTACCACTTCTACAGTGAATTGCCGAGGGCTAAACTGCAAATACACGCCATCGCCCACCACGTGGCGGCTGCCTGGACGAGCAGTCTTGATGGCTAGTACCGCACGCTCAAGCCGCGGACGGGTTGGGCGCGGCGCACCTGCCCACATAATCATCGCACCCAATAGTTCCTGAGCGCTTGCTTCGTCAATCATAATCAACCCATGGCGCTGGGCCGCAAACTGCGGCAAGAGGTGTTGCACTTCATCATTAATGGTGTGGCGCAGCGCAAGTTGCCGATCCCGCAGCGCGGTAATCTGCGCCGCCTGCTCTGCCGTAAGGAGCCGCTGAATGGAGCGCCGCAGCCGATTGCGCGTGTAGCGGTCACTCGCATTCGTCTCATCTTCTACCCATTCCAGGTGATGAGCCAGTGCATAGGCACGGATATCTGCCTTGCGCCAGCCCAGTAGTGGCCGCTCCACCCCGGGGCGGTTCAGCACGGCCAGCCCACGCCATCCCGTTCCACGTACTAAGTTAAGCGCCACTGTTTCTACTAAATCGTCCAAGTGATGTGCTGTTACCACTGGTGCTTGGTATTGCGCTGCTGTATCGAGCAAAAAATCATACCGAGCCTCTCGCGCTGTCGCTTCGCTCGCATTCGGCCCAAGCTTAAGCTGAGTAGACACAAAGGGTAGTCCATAGCGCGCCGCCAATGCCGCCACAAAGCGCGCATCTGCTGCCGATGCTTCGCCCCGGATTCCGTGATCGACATGCGCCACAATCAACGGCTCCGTCGCCTGCGCCGCCATCACATCCAAGAGCACCACACTATCCACACCACCAGACACTGCAACAAGATATGCCATGGCAATAGTATATTCATTTTGCCAAGAGGAGTAAATACTAGTTTTATTATGCGCAATATGCTAGGCGCAGACACAAAACAAGCCGCCCGGGAGGAGGAATGGCGGCTTGCATGATAGAGGAGGAGGTAGCGTGTGCTACTACAGGTAGTATGCCCCGTCTTACTTAAATGGAGCTGAAAGTGGACACTCTTTGCTATTTTAGCAATACACCGATGCAAGCCAGCGTGGCAGAGTCTTCACCAGTGAGCTTCTTGTAGGCTCTAGAGTCTCGCAAACTTCTTCGTAATATACTGCAAAGCAATAGGCCACACCCTATGCAATTTGCACCAGTAGCAGAGAATAAAAAACTAATCCGATGGTGTCGAGCTAAAAAAGCTCAAACTCCTAGATTATTAAGCAGCCAAAACTAAGAAGGCGAAAATACCTCAACTACAAAACAGATCTCTCTACTTACGGGATAATTTGCTTGCCGCAGTCCGCACTGCCTCACTCCACGTTAAGAAAACATGTGGAAGCTCTGCCAGCTGCTCAGCAGTGAGGTCGTGTTTGATGGCGAGAGTGACCTCTTGGATGAGCTCACTAGCCCGCGGAGCAACAATCGTCCCGCCGAGCAATACCCCTTGCTTGTCGCTAATCAGCTTGACGAACCCCTCACGGAAGTCACTTGTATTGCTGCGGGCAATCATCCCGAGCGGTACCAACACCTTATTAATCTTGAGATCGCGCTTAATACAGTCATCTTCATTAAAGCCCACACTGGCCACCTCTGGGTAAATGAAGGTAGCACGCGGCACTAGCTCGTAGTCAAGCGTCATTTGCGATTTAGGGTGAAGGATGTTGTGCGCTGTTAGCCGGCCCTCGCTCAAGACGGTGTGGGTTGGCACATCATTACCTAGCACGTGGCCCGCCGCATAGATATGCCGCACGTTGGTTTGGAAGAATTGGTTGACCTCAACACCACCATCGGGCGAATACGTTACCTCGGCATTATCAAGCCCAATATCAATGGTTGGCTCTGGCTTGGTTGCTACCAAGACACGCTCTACTTCCATCGTCCGCTCAATACCACCACGGATATATTGGACGATCACATTACCACTTGGGCCACGCATGAGGGAGCGAATCGTCGTTTGCGTCAAGACCGACAGTGGTTGGTCGCGCTGCAGGAGGCTGCTCACCGCCTCACTTACCTCTTCATCCTCAGTCGGCAAAATGCGTGATGACTGCTCTGCCACCGACACCGTGCTACCAAAGGTCGCAAAGAAATGCGCTAGCTCAATCGCCGTCGTCGTCGCACCAATGATCAATAGGCTGCGAGGCGGGCGGCTCAGCTTGAGGGCGGTGCGTGGTGTCAGCCAGTCAATCGTCTCGATACCTGCAATCGCTGGCTGGGTCACGTGTGCCCCTGTTGCGATCAAAACATGCCCTGCTGTTACTTCATGGTCACCAATCGTTACAGTGTGCTGGTCACGTAAGACACCTTTGCCGTAGAATGTATCAATCCCTTGTTGGTTATAATAGTGCTCGTTATCGCCCGCACCAGTCCGCTCTACCACTGTATTTTTCCAGTGCTGGATGGCTGGGTAGTCAAAATCCACTCGCGATGTATCGAGCCCAAACTGGTGACCCCGCTGGATACGATTGTAAAGCTGTGCCACACCCAGCAGCGTCTTGACAGGAATATCTCCCCAATTAGGTGCACCACCACCAAAGGTGTCTGCCTCAATCAGCCCCACTTTCTTATCTGCCCGAGCGGCCACTAAAGCCGCAGTACTGCCAGCTGCACCACTACCCAGCACCAACAAATCATAATCGTAGCGTGGTCGTCGTATCATGTGGTGGTTCTCCTTAACTCCTGATTGGGCGTTTTCTCTATTATACCACTGGCCTGGGCAAAAAAGAACGCCAAAACACTCGTCTGAGCCCTAGCCTTCTTACTAATTCTCTGCTATAATGCGTCATGTTTGGCACCGTAGCTCAGCCGGTTAGAGCGCAGGACTCATAAGCCTGAGGTCACTGGTTCGATCCCAGTCGGTGCTACCAGATATGATAGGCGGCGTACAATAAGTGCGCCGTTTTATTTTTTATCCAAGGCTATAGCCTATATCGGATGTGCGAGGATGAATATTATAGGGGTATGTTCAAAGCACCTCAGGCGCATCACCCAAGGTGCTTTCGATCGTTTAGAGCTCTACCTCTGCTAATTTGCTGTGGCGCGCGGCAATGAATGCCCGCAGCTCTGCCATACTACGCGACCGATTCCAGGTGGCAAGTATGGTTTCTTTCGTCTTTTTTCGCATATCTACCCTCTTTTTTGTGTTGTCATTATCGACCTACCTCGATCCTAGCATATATACGAACAAAATGCAAACAAATTGTTTCTTAATTTACTTTTTACCTTATTTACCCCTGTTAATTACTATTTATTCTAAAGAAACTTTGTGTATCGTACTTTGTGCGCCACCTCTGAAGGTCTGTCATTACTTATATTACACCCTCTTTGTCTTTCGGTCTTCACGGTAGAGACAATAGCCGCTAACTGTATTGAAGGCGTGAGCAGTACCTACCAGCTCATGCGCCAGTAATAAATCTCCACCCATTTGAACAAAAAAGTACACTCTACTAGACGCCAGTGGTAAAGGCACCAAGAATAGTTTTGAGGTTAATACTAACCTCATTCCATCTCTACCCTCCCAAGATAATCCAAAGCAAAAACCCTACCGCGTGGTAGGGTTCTTACCTTGGTTGCGGGGGCAGGATTTGAACCTGCGACCTGTTGGTTATGAGCCAACCGAGCTAACCGGGCTGCTCCACCCCGCGTTACGGTTCTTATTCTACCAGTGATGAATGCCAATTGTCAAGGATTTACCACCTGAATATCAAGATTTCCGCTCCCCTGCTTGTTATTTATCCTTTTGCTGAGCCTGCTCAGCTGCACCACCAAAGAGGAAGGTCACCCACTGCTCGAGGTTGCTACTCTGTATATCGGGGTTAGCAGGCTTGTCGGTTGGTGGATCGTGCGCCTCAGAGCTATTCTTGGGCAGCACGATCACCTTCTCGCCAGGTGCCACCAAGCCAAGTTTCTCACGAGCAGCAAGCTCTTTATATTCGTCGCTCTCGCGGAAATTCTTTTGGTATTGCAGCGTTTGCGTCTCAAGCTCGGTGAGGACAAGCTGCCGCCGTTTCGTCTCTAGCTCGCGCTGCTGCGTATAGTTCTGCTGGAGACGTGCTACCGACTGCCAGGCAAGGTATGTCGCAATCACGAGCGCAAGCGCCAGCACAATGGTATTGAGCTGGAGATAATCATGCTTGATCTTGTAGATGATGTGGCGCTTGGTAGTGTCGCTGAACACAAACTTCATAGGCTTCTATTATACCGTAGACCGCGCAGTTGCTGCAAAAGCTGCGGCCAGCAAAAAACACGCTGCGCACCACAATTTTGGTCAAAAATCGCTCATAGACTTGCCAGGTGTCGACCTCTGTGCTATAACCAATGCAAGATGACACATATACAACCTTCTCATAGGGCTGTGCTTGAGAGCAGTCCAGTGTTACCAGTAACGCCAGAAACGGTAGTTGGTGCTATGACATATGCAACAGTACGGGTAGGCCAATTAGCAATACAAGGCGAGCTATTTGGTGATAGCGATACTTCTTATTCTGCCGATCATGAACAAACCGAGCCTATACCCGCAATATATCCCAACACTCATACCACAGGCGGCTCTACCTCTGAAACGCAGCCAAAGAGGCCTACATTTGATGATCTCCTTGCCCGACAACGCTCTGTTAATGCGCTTGAGCGCAAACGCACTCGTCATTCTACCCCCGAACTTATCAATGCTTGGCGAGAGCTCGATCACGCCATTGCCAACCATCTTTTTGGCATGTCACCACAAGAATATGAAAAGTGTCGCACTGAGGCGACGGAGCAATTCTATGCAATCGTTGCATACCGCCGAAAAGTGCGTGATGCTACTAAAGCCACTTACCCTTCTCAAACCACCGCTCAGCGCAGCAACAGGCCACGACGCAATGAGTCAAAGGAAAAGATTGACTCGCGCTCCGCTGCTGCCGGCGAAGGCGTCCGGAGCCTTAGTAAACTCGACTACTAGTAGCATATACACCAACAATACGGTATAATGTGGCAAGTGGATCTGGGGGCGTAGCTCAGTGGTCAGAGCAGCGGGCTCATAACCTGTTGGCCGCTGGTTCAAGTCCAGCCGCCCCCACCATTGCAAAGATTAGTCATAGCACGCCCATAGTGGCGTGTTTTTAGTATGCGTAAACGGTATTAATAGGACTATGAGTAATGTAGCTAACCGCATAGACTATATCAAGCTTCCAGCCCAAGACGCTACGAAGTTGACTACAGTAAAAGTGCTTTTATCTTCAAGACCCAGCAGGTAATACCCTTGCAGCTTGGTTGGAATAATCATTAGGAATCTTACGATTGTATTAGCAACATCATACTATTGCTTATTGCAAAACTTCATTGCATATAATCGTTACTTTCTGCTATACTACAGCTATGAAGAGCAAAAAATTATCCGACAAGATCATCATTGCATGGCTGGCAGTGCTTACCATCGGTCTTCTATCGCTTATCGGCTGGGCCGTAGCACTGCAAAACAACTACCACAGCGCAGTCGACTCGCTTGGTAAGCAAGTGTTTGACCTTCAAGTGCAGCTTAATCAAAAGAATCAGCAGAAATAACCACCATGCCCGTCCTCCATCACATCGCGCTCTCAGTGCGCAGCGCTACTGCAAGCATCCAGTTCTACAAGCGCCTTGGCTTCGCTGAGGCAGTTGTGTGGCATGCACCAGATGGTACGTTGAGTATTCACCAGCTGATGAACTCCAGTGATGTAATCCTCGAGCTCTTTGCTTATGCCCACAATACACACCAACCACAAGCACAGCCAGCAATTGGCAATGATCTCGAAACAGTCGGCATTAAGCACATTGGCCTCAGTGTTGATAATCTCGATGAGTTTCACGCAGCAGCCCTTAGCTGGAGTGAGCCAACTGACATCGTCATGGGGCGAACTGGCCTTCGCTACTGCTTCATCAAAGACCCAGACGGCAACTGGGTGGAAATTGTTGAAGATAAGCGCAACCTCGTACCAGGTATGGCAGTCGTGGATATGTCGTCGTTATAATACTTAGCCAGCAAAGGAGGAATATGTCTCATTCAGTCATGCTCACTCAACTCGCCAACAGTGGCTGGACCCAGTGCCCATCAATTGCTCGCGCCTTAGCTGAAGCTGGTATTCCTGTACCAACTGAAGATTATCTACGGAGCGCTTTTGACACATCGGTCTGGGATACGGTTGCAACGCTATCTAGCGATCTGTCACGGCACTTTCAGAGCTACCCCTTCGCTGAGGAGGCTATCTATGGCCCACTCCTAGTGCCGCACGCCCGTTTGTTTGATGTGCGCCGATCTCAAAGCAGACATATCCGCAGCAGCCAACCTGAGATAACCAAGCCAGACTTCGTCGACGAGCGCCTTCCTTTTGGCGCTGACCATACTGACCTTGCAGCTCCTTGGACACTCTTTGTCACCATTATCTCTGATGCTGGCCTAGCAATGGGCAGTTACAACGATATCACTGCACAGCCCAGGAATATATACACTGTCAACGGCTCCGACACACGCCAACTAATGACCCGGCAACTGTGGTGCGCACTCGTCTTGCAAAATCTCCAAGCACCAGACTGCGAACAACGCAAGCGCTGGACAAGTACACTCTTTGCTGGTGAAGCATTGATTGATGGCAGCGCTGTCTCAGGGACAGTCTTGCATGGCCAAGTGCGCCAACGTCTCGGCAAAGCCACTCGTGGTAGTTCGCCAATGCGCGTCCGTCCGGCACTGCATGTGGGGAGCGTTGCACCAATCCATAACATGTCGTATAGCTAATTGCTAATACGCAGCTTATGCGCTCACACCTCTTCTCATACCTCTCTTGTTGCGAACGGCGCAAAACGAGAGAAAACCGCAGCTCACGCTGAGCGCCGCTCTCTAGCGCTCTGAGTAGTGCGAGAGCATACTTCTCTATACAAACTTAGTTATCGTCACGCGGTATAGGCTCGCGGCTTACTTCATCTCATACTCTACTTGCTTTGTAGCCCTCTCTTGCACTAAGTTCAACAAAAAAGACCCTTCTGTTACAGAAAGGTCTTTTTTTCATATACAAGTGTCCGGGTTATTTGGTTGCTTTAGCAGCCTTTTTGGTGGGCTTTGCCGCGTCTTTCTTGGCAGCAAAGGGGAATTTGTTGCGCGAGTGCTCCTTCACGTAGTAGCCCTCAGGCATGTCACACGGCTCACCCTTGCCGTTGTTTGGTGATTTGCAAAAATAGTAAATCGTCCGCTTTACGCCACCGCGCAATACCGCATCCTTTTGCGTGTGCAAGTAGTATGTAGTACCATTCGAACTAGTATATTCGTAAGCCATAGTGCTCCTCCTATTTGATCTTACAAAACCTAGCCTACATGCTCATAAAATGGATGTCAACACTTTGGTAACGATTTTTTACAGAGATAACGGCCAAGGGTAAGCAATTTTGTTTTTTGCTTATGGTTATTGTGTATGATAGATGTTGGTACGATTTTTGTACGATAAACAGGGGTCAAGCATAAATTTTATGGAGCACCCAGCGAACGCTTGCTCAAGACCATCATGCGTGTTGTACGTGTTGTAAATTATGTTGTAGTTTTTTATTTTTTGGCTATTTATTTCGCCGCTCGATACTGAACGCGCAGCATAATCCGCAAAATAATCATCCCCACAATACGCCCAAGAATGGCCGAGATGACCACGCCAGTGAGGAGAATCGTCCAGCCAGCAAAGTCGGGCGACCATAGTGGTGCACTAAAGTTGTAGTGGTAGAGGCTGGTGTCGGGCATTTTGGCAGTCTGAAGGCCAGCATTGGTGCTACTGAGCTTGCCGAGCTCCTCGTAGACACAGCGCACATAGTCAATCGACCAGCTATGGAACCGTGGCTTACACACTGCATCGGCCTTAGCATTGGCGGTTTGACCGGCACGATTGGTGGTGCTCATTGAGGCGTTAAGCGCAGCCTTGACGTCGCGATTGTACTGCTCTTGCAGGTAAATTGGGCCAGTATCTGTATTCATATGGGCAGAGGAATACTGCTGGAGGTCGGCGATGCGCTGGCGAATCTGCTCCATATTACCTGCCTTGTCAGCCGAGAGAACTGCTCGTCGCCGCTCAGTCATTCCCACATTATTGAGCCGCAAAAAGGTTGCAGACAGCACGAGCAGCACCATAAGCAGTAGCACCAGGTGCCACATCTTAATGCGCCGGAGTCGCTTCATCGACCGCTTGACTTGCTGTTTGTTTGCCATGCTATGTACCCTACGTATGCCCACTTATGCTTTGGGTCTAGTATAGCATAACCTCAATATTGAACCCAGTGGCGCGAGGTGGAACAATCACACTCCTTAGCTACCTCTGGTGGTTTTGTGCCAGAGGCGGTACAATGGAGGGTATGAATATCTACTTCTCTGGAATCGGCGGTGTGGGCCTGGGGCCATTGGCTGAGTTGGCACACGATGCAGGGCACCGTGTGCTTGGCTCGGATAGTCACATTGGACTCGAGACACAAGAACTCGAGCAGCGTGGCATCTCCGTCTCACAAGACCAAACAGGCGAATACCTGGCCTATCGCCATCAACAAACCCCGATCGATTGGTTTATCTATACTGCAGCTTTACCACCCGATCACCCCGAGCTCGTCTTAGCACACCGACTTGGCATCTATACCGCTAAGCGCGACGAGCTCCTCACTTATCTCATCAACGAGAAAGACCTCCAGCTCATCGCCATCGCTGGTACCCACGGCAAGACGACAACAACTGGCCTGATGGTGTGGGCGCTGCGTCAGCTGGGCGAGCCAGTGAGTTACTCGGTGGGTACAACATTGAGTTTTGGTCCCAGCGGCCACTATGTGCCAGACAGCCGCTACTTTGTGTATGAGTGTGATGAGTTTGACCGCAACTTTTTGCAATTTCACCCTCATCTCACACTACTGACCTCTGTTGACTACGACCACCCGGACACCTACCCTACCAAGCAGGATTACACCGATGCCTTTAGCCGCTTCCTTGAGCAGAGCGAATATACTATCATGTGGCAGCGCGATGCCGATGCGGGCGTTGTACCACCACGGCGGCGGGCGCGTGTCTTGGAAGATGAGGATGTGCAGCAATTTACACTCGCAGGGGCCCACAACCGAGCAAACGCAACACTGGTGGCAACGGCATGTAAACAGCTCAGGCTTGGCTCACCCGAGCACATTCGAGCAGCTATCAATACCTTCCCGGGAGTGCAGCGACGCTTTGAGCGGCTTGGGACTGGGCTGTATAGCGATTATGGCCACCACCCGGTAGAAATCGCCGCGACATTGCAAATGGCACGAGAGTTGTCCGACCACGTTGTGCTGGTATATCAGCCACATCAAAACGTCCGTCAGCATGAGATCCGTCAGCAATACACCGACTGTATGGAGCGCGCCGAGCAAATCTATTGGCTGCCAACCTACCTCAGCCGCGAAGACCCAGCTCTATCCATCCTCACCCCGCAGCAACTTACTGAGCAGCTAACAAACCGTAGTAGCGTTCACTATGCCGAACTCGATGATGCCTTGTGGCACGCCATCCAAACTGCCCGCGCTGAGGGCAAGCTTGTGCTCTGCATGGGCGCAGGCACGATTGATGGCTGGGTACGGCAGCAGCTCGCGCAAGAAGGAGCACAGTAATCGTAGAGCGTTCACCAGCGATCACAGCAATACTCTTTGACGTCGGCGGCGTCCTGATTGACAATTATGATTATGTAACCAATGATGTACGCCAAGCACTTGGTAACCCAGATGGCTTCGACCAGCGTTGGCCAGCCGCAATTCATCGTTATGGTAGTGGTACGATTAATCGTGCTACATTCTGGCGTGAGCTTGGCTGCGATCACCCGACGAATGCGCAGCAAGATAGCATTGTCAAAGGTTTTCGCGAGACACTCACAATTCGCAATCAGGTGATGGAATACGCTGCCCACCTGGCGACACAAGGCTTACGCGTTGGTATCCTGAGCGACACCATCCCGGAGCACGCCGAAGTATTACAGCAAAGTGGTGTGTACGACGAAGCTATCTTCGACCCCTGTTTGCTCTCCCACGAGACAGGCCACCGCAAGCCAGCACCCGCTACATACATTCACGCGTTGGGACGTCTGGGCTTATGTCATTGTCCAGAATCCGTACTGTTTGTTGACGATCGGTTGAAGAATATCGCCACTGCCGCCGCAACAGGTATGCACACCGTTCACGCTGTGCAGCGCGCCACTCAAGCCGAAACCGAAGCTACTATCATCAACGACATCGCTACGAAACTTCAGTCGTAATAATCAATAGATGCGCCGTGCTTAACCAGCCTGGAAGGCTATATTTCTACCGGTCATCCCCACTACCCCGCAGCTGACCGCGCTGCTGGCGGCTGGCGAGCTTGGCGTTGTTGCGCTGAGCGACCTCCTCGAGACTCGAACCAAGCAAGTGTGCTACTGCCGTTACATACCACAAAATATCACCCAGCTCCTTAATGATTGCCTGCTTATCTGTCTCAGTTATTGTACCCTGTTGGTCACGCAATAGCTTCTTGAACTTCTCGAGCACCTCGCCCGATTCACCACCCAGACCTAGCACCATACCCATTAGTTGGGCATTGGCATCACCGTAGGCATAGTCACTACTCAGGGTAGTGATTGCTTGCTGTGCGTAGTCGTCGATCTTCATATATCCTCCTTGTTATTAATCTAATACGTCGTCAAACTCCTCAAAAAAGTATGGATCGCGAAAGAATGCCCGCGCTACAATCTGCTCCACTGCTGGTGCAAGCGTGTACTGCGCCAGTTTGTGTGGGCGCACCCAAATGAGCCGTTCGTGCGGAGTGATATCATCAGTCGCCCCATAAAACACATGAGCAAGCGTGGTTGAAAGAATTGCCTTGTCTGCCCAAACACGAATATAGCATTCGCCTGCATGCCGCAGTACTAGGTCTATAGCGCCAATCTTTTCCGCCGCTTCGCGCTGAGCTGCCGCTTGGATAGATCTGTCATCGATGTGGAGTTTGCCGTAAGGGAGCGTCCAGGTATCAATGTAGGGCTGCTTAGTGCGCTGTTGGAGTAAGACGTCACCATTACTATTTTGCACCACTAGCATGGTTACGATTTTAGGTTGAGTCCGAACCAGCATATTGTCTGTACTAACCCGATCGACATACGCCAAACCACGTGGTGCCAGGCTATAGCCACCTGGCACTTTTTGGACAAGCTGGTGACGAATCAGCACCTTGAGATGATAGCTAAAGAGATTGGTATCCACCCGTGGCGGGCGCAGATCACGAAAGCGAGCCATCTTACGGTAGCACAGCACACTTAAAATACGCCTTTGGATATGGTGGTTAATCGTATTTTGCTCAAACATATTTGACTCAAATTATCCTATCTATCCATATTTACTATAGCACGCTATGGTAGTGATATGAATAACCTGCCATACAATAGTCACCACAATAATAACCAATATAATCACACGCCAACGACTTGGCTGCCAGAACACAATTATCCACCACACACGTCACACGAACGAGGTATCACACCATCACCAGTCCAAAGTCAGCTGTGCCATATTGCACTGCAGAGTATGGAGATAAGCTGTGATTTGGCCGATGTAGTGCGCGTGCCACGTCGGCCCGGTGGCGAGCGCGAGAATGACGCAGAGCATAGTTGGTCGCTTGCCGCCCTTGCGCCAGAATTACGTGCCTGTCTCTATCCGCAGTTGGATAATGATACGGTGCAGCAATTTGCAACTGTCCACGAGCTGCTCGAGATTGCCACTGGCGATGTCGCAACGTTCGACCTTACCCCTGTGCAGCTTTCCATCAAACAACAAAACGAGCAGCAAGCAGCCCACACATTATTACAGCGTCTTCCGCCCGTTATGCGTCAGGGGCTAGAGCGCTATGAAGCACAAAACACACCCGAAGCACGCTTTGTACGAGCAGTCGATAAGATTCTTCCAGTAGCGATGGATATTGTTGGGCAAGGGGTGCGAGTAGTCGAAGAGGACTATGGCATTAAAAATCTTGCTGAATTGCAAGCAGCACACGACAAGCTCATCGAGAGCTTCACTCAGCGATTTGGCACAGAATTTCCTGAGCTTGCTGAGCTGTATGCAAACCTAGCTTATCATTTTGAGACATGCTATGCACAAGAAAAATCTGCCGACATGATGAGTTCTCACGTCCCTGAGCGTCCCAATCAGCTCAAAGAAGTTGAGCGTAAATTTTTAGTCAATCTTGATAAGATACCAGCAGATATTGACTCATATGATCATATCGACATCAGTCAGGGCTATCTCGCGCACAGCAGTGATGGATCGGAGACACGCGTCCGGCGTTTTGGTGATGGGCAACGTTTTGAGCTCACGGTAAAATCGGGTGGTACTGTCGTGCGAGATGAGCAAAATATCATTATTAATGAAGCAACCTTTGCTTCGCTATGGCCACTCACCAAGGGCAAGCGCATCGAAAAAACACGCTACTATGTACCCTACACCGACCCTGATAGCAACGAGCATACAATCGAGCTTGATATCTACCACGGCAACCTTGAAGGAAAGCTCGTCACTGCTGAAGTTGAGTTTCGTGGCCGCGAGACCGAGGCAACACTACGTGCTGAAACATTCTGCCCTCCCGAGTGGTGCAGCACAGATATTAGTTATGATCAACGCTACAAAAATAACGCACTAGCGAGCCAGCAACACGGCATGCTAGAGCTCAGTCAGGTGAGTATGTAATCTTGCTACGAAGCGGTACTACTGGCCATCACCGGTCGTCGCTCGCACGCAGCCAATCGCTTTCCCCTCACTCATCCAGCGCTGTTCGTAGGCGGTGAGCGTCTTGTATTCATCAGGCAGTGACGACTCGTGGAGATCGAAAGATAATTCACGAATCGACCACTGACAGGCAACGAGCTGCTCCAGGCTCCAACAAAAGAAATCACGATCGTCATGCTTGAGCAAAAGCGAGCCACCAGGCCGCAACAGCTGCTCGTACTGGCGCAAAAATGTTGGGTGGGTAAGACGCCGGCCAGCACTGCGCCGCTTAGGGAATGGATCAGGAAAAGTCACCCACAACTGCTTGAGTGAGTGAGCAGCAAAGAGCTCGCCAATCTGATCGGCCCGAGCCCGCACAAACAACACATTGGTGATGCCACGCTCGAGCGCCGTGTATGCACCTTTTTGCAAGCGATCACCCTTAACGTCCAGTGCCACAAACACCTCATCCGGGTACTGCGCCGCTAGCTCCACACTAAACATCCCGGTACCAGCGCCAACCTCGAGCACTGTCGCACTCTGCCGCACCTCTGGTGTTGCCTGGCACCATTCGTCGTACTCGTAGCAGTTGGTGGCGTTATGGAACTTAGCAAAGCGATATTTCTTGCGTTTGCGAGTGATGATAAATTGCTGAGGGTCAAGATACGTCATGAGTCTATTATACCTGAATCACATGGCCTCTTTCGCGGGTGACCCCACGCTCCACGTTATTTGGGTGAGGTATGAGAATTCACTATTTGTCTAGCATGTTTTTCACTCGAGTAAAGAGAATCTCTCTAAAAAATGTTGTAATACTTACATCACTAGGTAAGCTTCTAACTTTTTCTCAGGTTATTATGCTCTACCTGAGTCGCTCCACTACCCCATCAGATAGCACCCGTACCAAGCGTGATGGTGGCGTATCAGTCGGCACAGTGCCGCCATCATAATAGTAATCGACACCATTACCAAAATACGCACGAGCCTCAGCAATAGTGCGGGCGGGCGGCTGCCCTTCGAGATTGGCACTGGGAGCGATCAACGGGCCAGTCTGACGCAAGACCGCCTGGAGCCACGGCAGCTGCGGCTGGCGATAGGCCAGCATATCATTAGCGCGGCGTAACCACTGCGGGGCATGGGGCGAATCGAGCAAGATACTCGTGGGCTGAGAGGTATCAAGCGACGGTAAGGTGGGTACATCGGCATAGGTTTGGCTGGCATCAGCCACAAGGATGATGGATGATTTATTGCTATCACGCCGCTTAAGTCGATACACCCGCGCTACTGCCGCTTCGTTATCTGCTCGGGCAACAATGCCATACAGTGTATCAGTCCGGAGTACTGCCACGCCACCACGCTGCAAGGTAAGCACAAGCTGGTTTAATTCATCATTCACATCTGTTATACTACCATATTATGAAGCCAATTACCTCACCTGAGATCACTGCACTAGAGATTATCATTATTATTATCGTGGCGATTGCACTGTATTGGGTGGGGCCACGCGTAGTGATGTGGCTGACACGGCATGCCTTCGTTACCACATATCAGCGTACGCTGCCTAAGAAGGATCTCGAGAAGCGGCACAAGACGCTGGGCGGGCTCTTTGCTAATGTATGGCGCATTATTGTCGTGGTGATTGCGGGCTATGCTATCTTTACTCATTTTTTCAATAGTGCAGCTCTTGCACCACTGTTTGCGAGCGCAGGGATTATTGGTGTTGCCTTCGGGTTTGGCGCGCAGTCGCTCGTTAAGGATTTTCTCTCAGGGGTATTTATTATTAGCGAAAACCAGTATCGGGTAGGAGATATTATCGAGATCGATGGCTTTGGCGGGACGGTCGAGCGGATCGGCGTGCGCTCCACAGTGATCCGCGATGTCGAGGGCAATGTCCACTTCTTCCCTAATGGTGTGGTGCAGCATGTCATCAACAAGACGATGGGCTATAGCAAAGTATACTTCACCATTACCGTTGCACCTGACACCAACATTAGTACCGCCAGCGATATCATCAATCGGATTGGTGAGGAAATTTCTGGCGAGGAAAAATGGCAGCGCAAAGTGATCGAGCCACCACATTTCGACATTCTTGGCGACTTCAATGCGTCGTCGATTAGCCTCGTTGTCTCCGGCAAGACCCAGCCATCCGACCAGTGGGCCCTCACGGCCGAGATGCGGCGACGGATTCTGCGTGAGTTTGAAAAAGAGCACATCGAGCTCGGCGCAGCCTCGCCAGGCAAGCACAAATAACCTCTATTGCGTATGCATTGCTCCCGCCACAACAAAAATTCATTCTGCGTAACGGATACTCCTGCTGAGCTATTATGCTTTAATGAAGTCCTGATCTCAAGGTATATGACCTCTGTTAAGACACATCGCGTATTTACCAGTATAGTATAATACGCTCATGAATCAGCAATTTCCTTCTTATCCTAATCGATCACAGCTGGCGGCCCTACCCCAGACTCAGCCTGCGCCACCACCATATTATCCACAGCAGTTAGTACAAACACAGCCACAGCAGCCATTAGAGCCAACGCTCCAGGATAGTCTCACCCAGCCAGCTGAACAATCACCCGTCCAGCAGCCGGCTCCTCTTGTTATACAGCCAGCTCCACAGCCTGCACCAGCAGCGATGGACGCCAACTACAGCAGTGTTTTCGACGGCACACCACTCGTTATGGCAACACCCGTCTTGCACTACCACAACCGCACCATCTTGAGCCAAGTCCCTTGTATTCTCGAATGGACGACGACCAATCGCATCCGCGCCATTGATTGTAACCCCCAAACAAACCAAATGGTTGGCGTGACGCTCGATGTTGATCCACAACAGATTACCAAAGCAGCAGCCGAAGCAAGTTTTATCATTATGTGGGTCAATGGCCAACGCATCCAGTTCGACTTTGCCGGAGTAAGCGCTCAGCTGCTGATTGGTCTTGGTACCGCGGTGTCGCCTGGTACTGGCGGTGTTCTCTATGATCACACCATCGAGCGTGCCCTCGACAACGACTACGACTGGTGGTGGGCTGCTATCCAAATCTATGCACCCTTCGCCAAGATCATCGATGACCTCGAGCGCGACAATATTATCATCGACAAAAGCGTCAATATGGCTCTCATCATGGGCTTTGGGATACCAATATTAGTGATAGTTATCGCCTTTATCGCAGCAGCGATTACGTAATTATTTTAAAGATAAATCATTTGACCAATCTCCTCTGATGCGTCATAATGGGGAGCTATGAAGCGCACTTTTCTTGCTGTTGTTATGATTGCTACTGCTGCACTTGGCTCTCCGGCCTATGCCGAGCCTGCTGCACCGCTCAGCAACGATCAACTCACTCAAATAAAACAAAACTGCGTCCGCGTCAAGTCTACCCTGCGACGCATCCACGCCAACGATGGGCTTGTCCGGGTCAACCAAGGACAGCAGTATGAGGTGATTGCCACCCGTCTGATGGCACCACTTAATAGCCGCATCGCTCTCAACCGACTCGATGGTGTGGAGTTGGCCAAGACGACGGTAGAATACAATACCCAGCTTACCGCTTTCCGCAGCGAATACCGCCAATACGAGGAGAAGCTATCTGAGCTGCTACGTATCGACTGCACCGACCAACCGGTCGAGTTCTACTACCGCATCAAGCCCGTGCGCGAACATCGCAAACGAGTAGCTGATGTCGCTTTGCGACTCAACCAGCTACTGAGCCAATATGGCTCACAGTTCGACGTATTTTATAGTAAGCAATTCCCTGCCAAGAAGGAGGTGCCGAGTGCCCAGCAGCCAGCCCAACCAGCCCAATAAACTCGACTTCGAGCACCAACTGAGCACCATGCGCGAGCACCGTTTTTTGGTGATGATCTGTGGGGTGATCGCTATTGCGGGCGTCATGGTGTGGATCGCTATGGATATGTACAACACCAGTGGCGCAGCGCAGGTTGATCTCAGTCGGCCTGGCTTCCAGGAGGTACGCAAGCAAGCCGCTCGCGATGCTGCGCCCGAGACGTATAGTACCGAAGGTAGCGTTACGAAAGAATCGCTTGATGAATTCAAAAAGATGTATCAACAGCGCCGCAGCAAGATCGCCGATGGCACCTTTGATCCTAATGTGCTGAGCGATGAATCACTCCAGCTCTTCTCTACTAATAGCGACACCGAGAATCAGCAACAAACACAAGCACCAACCGAGCAGCAATAGCACCTCACGCTGGCAGCGCACCTAAAGCTCGCTTTAAGTAATAAGCGAGTTTTATTTTTCTATTAATCTACTTTTATCTCTGTAGCTCAGCTTTATTTATGCTTACAAAAGAGAAAATAACAAAATAAGAGAATGAGCTAATATTGCAAAAGAAGGATCTTAAGCTGCAGATAGCTAGAACTACACAGCGTAAGCCAACATAGTTTGACATTATTACCCCTTTCGTGATATAAGATAGTTACTATGACTCGCTCAAAATCCGAAGTTGCGCCAGACGGCTCAACCCAAACACCAGAAGGTTTACCACGCCGCAAGGTATTAATGATGGCTGGCCTGGGAGTGTTTAGTGCACTACTCCCCAGCGGCGACACCCCTCAGCCTTCTGCAGAGCAGTGCCAAGACCATGAGAATGATTCATTCCAGCCGGTTGTTGTCCGGCTTGGTGTTGTGGCTCTTAATGCCGCTGGCTTCGAGCCTGGCAAGACCAACGAAGAAATATACGAAGAAGTGCGCGTCCACACTGGCCGCATCACTCATACAACTCGCGATGCATATCAGTTCCACATGACCGAGTTCGTCTGCAACACTGCGCCAGACAGCACCCGCACCAAGGAGGATGGCACAACCGAATACTATTACTCCAACGACCAAATCAAAAAAATCGCCGAAGAATACCGCGAGCAGCTAGACGTGCAGGATGGTGAGCATTCACTCATGCTGATGGCTGTTAACACAGCAGGTGTGGAGAATGACGTACTCGGCCTTGCCTTCCAGAGCACCGATGAAGACAAAGCCAAGGGCGGCAACGGCCCGATGGTGCTCGTGCTGAGCAACAAGACTGGTGGCAATGTATACAGCCATGAGATTGGGCACGTACTCTCGAGAGATGAGAAAAACGGCGACCCCAGCAAAGAAAAGCAGTTCGGCAAAGGCATGGGGCACGAGATGGTGATGGACTGCCTCATTACTGATGCCGAGGGCAATATAACGCAGTATTGTGCTGTCGATACCATCCAGCAACTGCTTGCTATGGGCTGCGGCCTCAGCAAGCGCGATAAGTCGGACGCCGTGAATGAATACGCCTCCCCCGTCACTGTTATGGGTAATTCTATGGTCTACACCGATGCAGATACAAAGGTGAGCCAAATAACGAATGAGGTCACCGCGACAGAGGAGCATAAACCAATATACTCGCCCGCCGAACTTACCTTCCTTGATTCGCGCCACCAGGTCGAGTGCACCACATCGACCGATGGACGCTACCCGCTCTCGTATGACTTTCGCAAGCGCTTTGCCTTGGCGTACTCGCTACCCGCTGACCACGCACTCAAGACGATCCTTCCCAAGGCCGATACACTGATCTTTGCGCCAATCATCGAGTATATCGATAAAGATACGCCATTTGACTCAACCGATCTAGATGCAGTGCAGCGCCGCATTGGTGTCTTTGCCACGTGGGACAATGGCCGCGGTACGGCACTGCTAGATGTAAGCCTATTTAACAAAATCGACTACAGCGGCGAGAAAGAGAACGTCATTTATGCCGACGAACAACTCGGCCTCGTTGCTGTCTCGGGCTACGACAAGAAGACCAAGAGCGAGTATGTGCGGATCGTTAGCCTCAGCTCGCAAGAAGGTATCACTCTGCTAGATGAGGCGCGGACGCGCACTGCCGAGCGCAATCAGCTCCTCCTTAAGCCTAAGCAATCAAACGAGCGGTAGGCTAGATCTACAGCCTATCTATCGCCCCATACTTATTTTTGCACACTATTACGATGAACATTCTGCTCAGATATTCATTGCTCCTTTCACTGGTTAGACGCCCATTACTACCTCCATCTTATGATCTTCATCATATCTCCACTAGCCGCTCGTGGTTGCGTCTTATATGATGAAACGTGATCGATTGTGCTCATCATTTTGCGCTTAGCCCGAGAGACTCATCCTCAGCAGTCACCAATGTATAGTACAAAAACTCTGAGAATATAGGTGTGATGACAGTATCAAAACACCTCACCCATCCAAAGTGCAACTTTTTGCGTTTGTACTACACTATGCTATACTAACCAAGTTATGAATATGAAACCTGTCCTCAAACGTTATATTTCTGAATTTGTCTATGGTGCAGTCGATGGTACTGTCACAACCTTTGCTGTGGTAGCAGCCAGTGCTGGCGCGGGTATCTCGAGTGCAATTATCTTGGTGCTGGGCGCAGCTAACCTTATCGCCGATGGCTTCTCGATGGGTGCTAGCGCCTACCTCGCGGCCAGTGCTGAGCACGATGAGTCGGCGCGGAGTACAAGCAAACGCGCCTCACCAAAAATCATCGGCTTCATGACCTTTGCTGCCTTTGTCGTTGTTGGTAGTGTGCCTGTTATCCCCTATCTTGCCCATGTGCTGGCACGCGGCTCGAGCGCGGCTCATCCTCTGCTGTTTTATATCAGCTCGGGAGCTACGGCACTCACCTTTGTAGCAATTGGCTATATCAAGGGCAAAGTTGGTGGTGAGAATCCACTCGTCGCTGCCCTACAAACCTTTGCCCTCGGTGCTATTGCTGCCGCCCTTGCCTATGGCGCTGGAACAGTGCTCGCTGGGTGGCTTGGCGTGCAGCTGTAGGAGTGGTCAAGAGTCTTATTGCCTTAAATCTTCGTTATGTGGCTATTGTCTCACCATGACTTCCGTACATTCCATAAAAAATAAATATACCTATTAGATATTCATTGTCTGCATAGGAAGCTCGGTGCAGGTCATAGGTCAGAAAGGCTGCTATTGTCACGCACTATCTAGCGCTAATGTTCTCCACATATCTTATGACTCACTCTTTGGTAGCTGATCGATCAGCTCCAGTAGCTTCTCCCAATCAGCTCGCCGGGTATGGTCAATATCGACGTCGACCGCATGGTCGCGAATCGCCCAGAGGAGCGGCTCTGCCTCTGGCGTGATCCATGGCTGCATCTCGAGCGGATAGGCTAGCTGGTCAGACATAAGCACGCCATCGCCGTAGTCATTTACCAGCATGTCGATCGTATACTCGCGGCGAAGCATCCGCGCCCACGTGTGACATAGCGCGATAGCCTCTGCTCGCGTGAGTACCAACTCACTCATACCAGCCCATCCTTCCGTAGTCCATCCAGCGCGGCAGCAAAACGCGGGTCACTGTGCAGCTCCTGGGTAACGGCGCTCAGTGGTTGCCCCTGCGCCGTGCGCCGCACAATCTCGCCCCGCATTTGGCGCAGGCTACCAGCAAAGCGCGACTGCCGCGTGTAGTGCCGGCTGGTGCCGAGCTGACCCTTCCCCGCCGCCTTTAGCTCAGCGCCGTAGTCCATCAGCGCCCAGAACCATTGACGTGGGCGAGCTGTATCCATCGTCTGCGTCACCAGCGCCAGCACATCCTTATCCTTCACACCTTCTTGCCCAGCAAAAAAGTGATTAAAATACACCGTGCGGATATTGGTCTCTACAAAGGCGGTCGGGGTTTGATGCACGTAATTCATGATGGCCCCAGCGGTATTGGCACCAATGCCAGGCAGCGCCATCAGGTCGGCCTGCGTCGCTATAGGTGCACCAGCGGCAATCGCCTGCGCCGCGCTGTGTAGGTACTTGGCCCGCCGATTATACCCCAAGCCCTGCCAGGCCTGCAGCACCGCCGGCAGCTGGGCCGCCGCCAGGGCCTCGATGGTTGGGAACTGCGCAGTAAACTCGGCAAACTTAGGTAGCACCCGCGCTACCTGCGTCTGCTGCAGCATCAGCTCGCTGACCAGCACATAGTACAGCGTTGGTTGGCTGCGCCACGGCATAGGGCGGTAAAGCTGCTTGGCTTTGTGCCATATCATGGCCTGGAATTGCGCTGTGTCCATAGAGTATAGTATACTAGAAGGATGAAACTATCTCGACTTATTCTTACAATCGCTATCGTCATTATTGCCGCGTGGCTGCTTGGTGCCGTGCTGAAGTTAGCCGCATGGATCATCAACGGACTACTCTCGCTCGCCGCAATCGTCGTCATTATCTGGCTTATTATGATGTTTATCGAGAACCGCAAAAAACAGAAGTAATTTTCTGAGCAGCGCCGCTCTGTTATATTAGCTTTATTAGACAACTTAGCCAAGAACGGCTGGCGCTGTTCGTTTTGTAAAATTTCCTCTTCTTCGTCTTCGCTATGCTCTTGTGCGAGGCAATACAGTATGTAAGAGCTGCGCGTAATTTTCCTTTAGTCCTATGCAAAAGGTTAGGTTTTATTCGCCTCCGCAGGCGTTTTCTTGCGAAGTAGAAGCAAGTCACATGAAACACCAGCCCAGCAATGCACAATGCATCGCTTAGCTATAAGCACACTCCACCTCTGCTACTATGTTTTCACTCGTCGACCGTACCTAGCTCATGCGCTATACTAAGAACAATGGATGATGAACTATATCTTGATGAAGTCGTGGAGGTGGTAGCGATTTTTCGGCGTGGGCACCAGCCATGTCAACCAGTCAAATTTCGGCGCGGCAATGGCCAGGAAGTGACGATCAGGCGAATCGGCCTGGGTTTCGAGCATCAGCGCGGTGCACGTACGGTGCATATCTTCGATGTAACAGATGAGCAGGCTGATTACCGCCTCGAGTTTGACAGTATCACACTGGTATGGCGACTCACACGCGAGGCCGATCATGTCTCATAGCAATATCAATCCCGCCCCACCACTGATGATGCATATCGATCTTAATAGCTGCTTTGCCACGATCGAGCAGCAATCTCGGCCGTTACTCCGCCACCGACCAGTTGTTATTGTTAATCGGCGTAACCAGCATGCGACTATCGTCACTGCAAGCTACGAAGCCAAAGCGCGTGGCGTACACACCGGTATGCGCTTACCCGCAGCGCGGCTACTTTGCCCTGATATTGTTCCGCTAGAAAGCGATCCACCCAAGTATCGCTATGTCTACCACCGACTTGCAACCATCCTCAGCGACTACTCGCCCAGTGCCACCATGAAAAGCATTGATGAGGGGGTAATCGACCTAGGCCAAAGCCCGCCTGACATCCGGGCGCGCGGCGCACTGACGATTGGCCAGGAGATCAAGCAGCGCCTCCGTAGCGAGGTTGGCGACTACATGCGCTGCAATGTTGGCATTGGCACCAACCGCTGGCTAGCTAAGATTGCTGCCGGTATCAATAAACCTGACGGCCTGACTTGCATCACTGCAGATAATCTTCACGCAGTACTCGCTACACTATCGCTCGAAGACCTCACTGGTATTGCCACTGGCTACAGCAAGCGCCTCCACCAGGTTGGTATCCAGACACCACTGGATTTTCTGGCTGCAGACGAAGCAACGCTCGAGCACATGGTATTTCATGGCAAGCCAGGGCGCGACTGGTATAAGCGGCTGCGTGGTTGGGAGGTAGATAGTGATGAGCGCCCGCTTAAGACAGTCGGGCGACAATTCGTCCTTGATCAGCCAAACCTCAATTACGATCAAGTCTTGCGCCGCTTCCACGTCCTCTGCGAAGACATCGCGGCTGCGCTCCGGCAGCAATACGTGCGTGCCCGTGGTGTGCGCCTCTATGCCAAAAGTTATCAAACAGGCCGCTGGCACAACCACGAGCGCCGCGAGCATCCACTATGTGATGGCGTCACGCTCTTTCATATCGTCAAGCGACTCACCAAGTCGATGCCACTGCCCGCCTATGAGATTGGTATGTCGTGTTATCTTCTCACAAGCGAGACAGACGCACAGCTCGCACTCTTCGACGACCCATCAGCTCGCCACGCTCTCACTGCCGCAATCGACGAGATCAACCAATTCTACGGCCCACACACCGTCCAGCCAGCCGATACTCTCGGCATTGCCACGCAGATGAAGCGCAAAATACCATTTGGTAGCGTGCGGTATTTATGAGCACTCATCGTGCACTATTGCTATCAACTCATCGTGCACGACACCATTAGACACAAGCGCGCCACGAAATGGCTGCGCATAATTAAGCGGCTGGCCCGATACACTCGTTATCTTACCACCAGCCTCCTCAACAATAACATGCACTGCTGCCATATCATACGCATTCACCTTCTCGGCATAATACCCAACGAAGCGCCCCTCAGCCACGCGAACACTCTTGGCTACTGCGCCACTAATGCTTGCTGTGCTCACCTTGCGTTCGATCAGCTTATCATAATATTCATGGCGGCGGATATTTGCATAGCTACACGACGCAGCAAAGATCCCCTCGGCAAGCGTCTGGTGATTCACCTGTAGCCGCGTACCATTGCAAAAGGCACCATGGCCACACACTGCCCAGTAGAGCCGATCTGTCATTGGTTCATAGCCAACGCCGACGGTTGGCACACCATCAACCACTAACGCAAGCGAAAACATTGCTGTGGGCACACCCCAGGTAAAGGCCTTTGTGCCGTCGACTGGGTCGCACAGCCACTTCCGCCCGAGGCCATAGCCCGTCGTGCTCTCCTCTTCGCCAATGACGCCATCGTTCGGGAAGGTCTCGTGGAGACGCTGGATCACCAGCGAGTTGATTGTTGTATCGGCAATTGTCACTGGCGTGCCATCCGCCTTGGTCTGGCGCTGTTGGTCGCCATCAAAATAGCGGCGCATAATATCGCCCGCCTCGCGAGCAATCCGCTGCGCGGTATGAAGTTCTTGTTCGTACATGCTCATCAGTATATACCGTTGGCTCTTGTGAGTGCAATGCTTAGGCGCTTCATTGCCATAACCAAGGAGTAAAGTCACTTAATCTCTTACTAACATAGCCAAAATATGTCGAGTAAAAAGAATATCGCTCCCCCTTGCCATTACTATACACTCGGTGTATAGTAAAGAGTACCACTACTATTATTAGCTAAAGGAGGATATAGCAATGGCGAAAAAGCTTCTGAAAATTCTGGGTATCATCATAGCAATACTCTTCGTGTGCTTTGTGCTGTTTGTGCTTTATATGAACTATCTCAACCAAAGTATCACTGGCGATGACGGCGTGGCAAAGGGTTACGCTGCGAAATTGAGCCCTAGTGGCACATTAGAGCAGCGTTATACTAAGCCTGGCCCCTACCACGTTACGCACCACACTCATCACAGCGATAACGCAGCCATCAAAGAGTATCATATCTACACCCCACAGCGCACCGCTCCGGGCCAAACCTTCCCACTTGTACTGATGGTCAATGGAACCGCTACACCTGCGTCTACTTATGCGCCAATCTTCGAGCATTTGGCTAGCTGGGGTTTTGTTGTTATTGGCAATGAGGATGGCTGGACAGGCACTGGTGCAACGACATCGACCATGCTTGATACCGCACTAGAACTCAACACTGCCGAGAGCAGCCCTATCAAGGGATTTGTCAATACGAGCAAGATCGGCATCACCGGGCATTCCCAAGGCGGAGCCGGTGCTGTCAATGCCGCGACAAAATACGGCAATAGTAACCGCTATACCTCTCTCTACACTGCTAGCGCAGTTGGCCATGGCATCGCAAACGGCAACAACTGGCACTACGACACCAGCAAGCTCAAGACAGCCACCTACATGATGGCTGGCACTGGCCCAAGCGACAACCTTGCCATTAGCCCACTGGGCGACTTACAACAGAACTTCCAAGCCCTTAGCACAGATAAACCAAGCGTCATCGCGCGGCGCAAGACCGTTGGCCACAAAGATGTACTGGAATATGGCGATGCCTACATGACTGCCTGGTTCCTCTGGACGCTGAGCGACAATACCGAAGCAAAAGCGGTCTTCGCTGGTGACAACGCCGAGCTCCAGCACAACAGCGACTGGCAGGATGTAGAGACAAAGCACATACAATAAAGCTAAAGCTCACGCTACGCTAGCCAAGAAACGGCTAGCGTAGCTCTTATTATTGCTTACTTAATCTTCCTGACGTAGTGCTTGCAAAAGCCTCTCTTCTTCACCTGGTGCAAATACCGTCATCGTCCCACCAATCACATCAATAGGCGTTGTCTTGCTGATATTCGGGATAATCCCATCGGTATCTGAGAGATCATATCGTTCACCTTCTTTAAAAATGGTAAAACGCGTTATCGGGTCTCCAGGCTTCCAATAGCTATCCTCAACACGACGAAGCGCCCACTTGATTGCAGCCACACCGAAGAGGTGAACTTTTTCTTTTACCCCCCTAAAAGGTCAAGGTGTTCTTCAGGTTTTTGCGGTAAAGTGTCGTGTATTCTTGTCATAATTACCTATATTATACCATAGCTACCGCTCTATTGCGTCGCACACCGCCGCCACATACCGTGGATCATCTACCGCATGCCCAGCGCCTTCTACCACTGTGCCATGGACGGCGGGAATGTGCTGCATAGCAGTATCAAAGACAAGCTTCATCTCTGGCCATTTAATAAACTCCTCCGAGCCAACGAAAATCTGCACAGGGCACGCGATATGCTGCGCAGCCGCTACCAAACTCACCTGTTTGGCATATTCGAGCCGCCGCTTGCCAATCACGCGCCAGTCACGCCCAGACCAATACTCCACGCACTCTGCAAATGATGGTGACAGCGAGAAGAGCCACAGCTCACTCGGTGCCTGCTCACACGCCGCTAAGAATGCAATACACGCCCCAAACGAGAAGCCAGCTAGAATGGTCTCAGCTGGATCATACTGCTGATACCACTCTTGTAGCGTCTGCAACCACTGTTTTTGCATAGTGCGATGCCATTGGATTGGTACAAATTCTACCGCGTAGCCCATTGCTCGCCAGCGGTTCATCAGTGTATCGTAATCACGGTCGGCGCGCCCTTCTTGGAAGCCCGGTACAAAGAGAATGGTTTTGTTCATACAGACATGATGCCATATTTCTGGTGGTAGCACAATGGTTTCCTAGCTTGCTTTCAGAACCATCTCCCTCCTGCCTACTATTCTGTCTGTGAAATATCAGAAATTGCTACTACGCCATAGTTATGCTTTTCAGCTCCCGCACTAGGAAGCGATTTAGAAGCGTACATATGTATCTTTACTATAGTGAGCCCTCTAGTTACTGACACCAGTCAAATATTCTCAACCAGTACCACGGCAAGAAGCAACCTATCGCTTCACCCTCTTCTCCGCTATACTAGATATATGACAACGCTGACGAAATTCGCCCACTCTTGCTTCACTATTACAATTGACGGCCAAAGCTTGGTCGTCGACCCAGGTGTATACACCGACGACTTTGTTATGCCGCAGCAGGTAGCGGCAGTTCTCATTACTCATGCCCATCCTGACCACTGTAGCCCTGCGCTCATCAAGCGTATTATGCAGGCATTTCCTGAGGCAGAAATTATAAGTGTTAAGGATATCATTGTAGATAACACAACGATATCTTTGCCAGAGGGCACACTCTCTGTCCGCCATGCAATAGCCGCAGTGCCTGGTGATACGCGCCAGATCGGACCATTCACGCTTGAGTTTTTTGGCGGTGAGCACGCTGCGGTAAGCCCAGACATTCCGCGCCTCCACAACCTTGCCGCGCTGATCAACGATCGTATCTACTACCCCGGTGATTCCTTCGCTTTGCCTCAGCGCCCCATCGACGTCCTCGCTCTGCCTGTAGCTGCACCATGGCTCAAATTCTCCGAGGTACGTAGTTTCTTGCAGGCTGTCGCGCCACGCCTGGCCTTCCCTGTTCATGACGCCATCTTGAGTAACGCTGGCAAGGGATTGATTGATACACTTTGCACAGCAGCGGCAACTGAGGTTGGAGTGAAGTATCAGCGGGTAGAAACGATAGAGCTATCGTAACTAGCTATCCCACAGCTCCCGTAATCGCACACGCGCTTATGCTTTTGGTAATTTTGCACTATTTTGCAGCACCCGATCACTCCACTCCTGCCAGTGCTGGAAGCTGCTCTGCTTTGATAGATCCAGGAACTCGCCGGTGCTCCATTCCACCAGTCGCATGCCAAGCTCCTGGATGAGATAAGCAAACACTTCCGTTGGCTCCTTACTACCTCTGACGCTGAGCCCCATAGTGATGAGTTGTTCCCTGTGTTTGCTCAGACTAAATTCAATCAGCCACTCCCTCTTCTGCATAACAAGCCACGACGGGTCGCGAGTGTCTAGCTGCGCACCGCATGCTTTGGTAATCTTTTTGAGCTCGGTAATCATCTGCTGGTGCTCGAGCGGCACGCAGTCTTCTTCCGTCAAGTCACCAACCGACTGAATATGGCGTTTTGTTTTGATTGCGGTGAGATCCCAGCTCATAGAGCGTCCTTTGCTTGTGGATCTACTTGCGTAAGGATTGTCCGCAACACTGTGTCACTCGGCTGTGTGCAATCTATGGTCGTTGCGCCAATCTTCCGAAAGTTATCTTCGTAGACTGGCCAATAGCGAATGATATTTTCTAGCTCGCCAGGTTCCTGACCGTAGCTACCGGCTGGACGCTGAGCGATTCGCTGCCGCAAGACTTCCTCGCTCGGATACTCAAGGAGAAAAATAGCGTCAAACAAATACGCATACTGATACAAATCATGGGCCGAGCCAAAGACACCCGTCAGTCCATGAGACTGCCGTATAATATTCTCCAGCCTACCACTGATAACTCGCCATTCATGATGTAAATTAAGCGGCTCTACTGGCTTATCGGTTTCTGCCGCTGGGATATTCGTCTCTTTGTGTACCCACCCTGCAAAGCCTTCGTCGATATCGTACGTTTGGTATCCTCGACTGCGAAATATGTTACGCAACGTTGTCTTGCCAGAGCCTGCAACACCAGTGACGAGGTAAGCTGTCACGACAACCCCAACTCCTTTAACTGCCCGGGGTCTACCTGTGCGGGTGAGTCCATCATGACGTCGACACCGCTGCCGTTTTTGGGGAAGGCGAGGGTTTCGCGGACGTTGTGCTCGCCGATTAACTCCATCAGGATGCGATCAATGCCAAAGGCACAGCCCGCGTGTGGCGGCGCACCGTAGGTAAAGGCCCGCAGCATGGCACCAAACTTCTCTTCCACATACTGCCGGCTATAGCCGAGCAATCCGAATACTTCATACAGTACGGCCGGGTTATGGTTACGCACACCGCCGCTGCAGATTTCGTAGCCGTTCATCACCATATCGAACTGGTCGGCCAGAATAGCTAACTTCTCGTCATCCGTCTGAGCGGCTTGCAGTGTGCTGAGCCCACCCTTTGGCATACTAAAGGGATTGTGACCAAAATCAAGCTTACGCGCATGCTCATCCCACTCGTAGAATGGGAAATCGATAATCCAGGCTAGCGCCACCACCTGCGGATCCTTTAGGCCAAAGTGCTCGGCAAACTCACTACGCAGCCGCCCTAGCACTGCATTGACCACTGGGCGCGTATCAGCCCCAAAGAAGACTGCATCGCCGTCCTTAGCCCCCGTCTTGGCTTGGATAGCGGCCAGCTCTTCTTCGGTCAGGAACTTGGCAATTGGGCTCTTGGCTGCGCCATCTTGGTAGGTAATGTAGGCTAGGCCGCCTGCGCCCTCGGCTTTGGCGATGTGAGTAAAGCCATCGATCTGCTTGCGGCTGAGCGACGCGCCATTCTTGACGCAGATTGCCTTAATGCACTCAGCGTTTTTGAACACACCAAATTCGGTGTCGGCAAACACGTCCGTTAGCTCAACCAGCTCCATACCAAAGCGCAGGTCTGGCTTGTCGCTACCGTAGGTTTCCATGGCGGTTTGGTACGGAATGCGCGGGATAGGGTGGCCATCGCCAGCTGGGAGGTCGCTCAGATCCAGCAGTGTTTTGCCAGCAAAGTCCGTCACCAGCTGCTGCATCAGTGGCTCCATCATCTGGCGGACTTGCTCGCCATCTTCCACAAAGCTCATCTCTAGATCCAGCTGGTAAAACTCACCATACAAGCGGTCGGCGCGCGGGTCTTCGTCGCGGAAGCAAGCAGCCAGCTGGTAGTAGCGCGGCACTCCACCAACCATCAGCAGCTGCTTAAACTGCTGCGGTGCTTGTGGCAGGGCGTAGAATTTGCCTTCTTGCAAGCGGCTGGGAATCAGGAAGTCGCGCGCACCCTCGGGGCTGGAATTCGCCAAAATCGGCGTTTGGATTTCGATAAAATCGTGCTCGTCCATATACTGGCGCATGCGGCGGTACATATCGGCGCGGCGGCGCAGCATCGTTTGCAGCTTGGGGCGGCGCAAGTCTAGGTAGCGGTAGGCAAAGCGCAGGTCTTCACTGGCTTGATTGGTCTCGCTAAAGGGCTGGATGGGCAGCGTCTCGGCTTTGTTCAGCACCTCTAGCCCACTCACGGCTAGCTCGATGCTGCCACTGGCAATATTAGGGTTTGTCAGGCCCTCACCACGCTGGCGCACCTGGCCGCGGGCCCGCAGGACATACTCGTCGCGAGCATGCTCTGCCAGCGCAAAGGCCGCGGTTTGCTCAGGGCTGACGACCAGTTGCACCAGGCCAGTATGGTCGCGCAGGTCGATGAAAATCAGGCCACCATGGTCGCGCCGTGCATGTACCCAGCCGGCCACAGTGATGGTTTGACCGGTGTAATCCGGCGTTTGGTTGGCAAGTATTCGTTGTGTCATATCTGTTAGATTATACCACAATTTCAGGCATCATTCTGCTCGCCCATGGGGAGGGCGCGCGGCTGCGTGGGTTCGGGCAATCCCACTGGCTGACTATAGACCTCGTCATCATCCGCTGCGGGAGCATGGCCAAGCAAGGCTTCAATACAATCATCCAGCGTCACCATCCCCACCGTCTCACGATACGTATTGACGACAATGAAGACCTGTTGGCGCGTCTTAATAAACGCACCCAAGGCTTGCTCGAGCGACTGCGCACCGTCGATATAGTACACGTTTGGGTCCATCACCGTTTGCACCTGAGCCGACACTGCCTCCTTGAGCGACATAAAGTCGCGGGTGTGTAGTACGCCAATAATATGATCAATGTCGCCATCCACCACCGGGAAGCGGCTATGCCCGGTGCGATGCAATTCATCGAGCAACAGTGGCCCCACCATGGCGTCCTGCTCGACTGTCTTGATGGCATTGCGCGGCACCATGACCGCCTCGACCGTCTTGCGCGCAAAGGTTAGACTCCCCAGCGCTTGCTCACGCTCGACTGGTGGCAAGACTGATGGCCGAGCATGACGCACCAGATGTTCAAGTTCAGCCCGCGACCCCAGGCGAAGGTTCGTCTCTACTGGCGGCACAAACGAACGGACAATGCGCACCACTCGTGGAAACCGCCCGGCAAAGCTCACGAAGCTCGGCTCAACTGCATTATAGAAACGCTGGGCAATCGCATGCACCCAGCTAATCCGCCCCACACCACCATAGAGCAGTGCCACCGCAAGCGCCACCAGCACACCACCACCAAAGTCAAATGCACCGATACTTGCCATCACCATCAGCACCAGCAATAGCGCCACCACGCAGCGCTGGAACGAGACAAGGTCATCATAGACAGCAATGCGCCGCAACTGGTGGATCGCTGTGCGATTATTCTGCTGGCGACGCCGCTCAAGCTCGTATTGGCTCACCGGCGGTATATCGGGCCATGCACTGCCAGCCAGAATGAGGGCAACCACAAAGATACCAAAGATGATGATCATGAGCATTTCCATGCCATCATTGTAGCGCACTCCCCTGATCGGCTCAATGCTTTGGCTCTGCGCAGCACCTCTGTCAGCTTGATTCGGCCACTCGAGCACGATATAATATGCAAGAATAAGGAGGAATGTTTCGTTTATGACAAAAAAATCATGGCTAATCTTTGCAGTGCTCTGTCTTGCAATCTTAGGTGGGCTCGTGTGGCTGTCACGCCAAGGTGAGTCGATCAATCTGTCGGGCGTTGATCCACTGCAAGAACAAAGCGCCAGTAGCCAAAATGGCGACATCGCCGACCATACCCATGGGAGTAAATCACCCAAGGTAACAATCATCGAATATGGAGACTTCCAGTGTCCTGGCTGTTCGCAGGCCTCGCCTGCACTCAAGGCAGTCACTGAGAAATACAAGGACCACGTGCAACTCATCTTCCGCAACAACCCTCTTTCGTCTATCCACCCCAATGCACTCGCGGCAGCAGCAGCGGTTGAGTCGGCTAGCTTCCAAGGTAAATATTGGGAGATGCACGATAAGCTCTACGCTGAGCAAAATTCGTGGCAGTCACTCGACGGTACAGAACGCACCAACTACTTCGCTACCACTGCACAGGGGCTTGGCCTTGATGTCAACCGCTTTAAGACCGACCTCGCTGAGGCCGACCGCTCAGGTGCCCGGATTAAGAAAAAGATCGCCTTCGATAAATCCCTGGCTGGTGCCCAAAATGCCGCCAGCGCCACACCAGCTATTCTTGTCAATGGCAAGAATGTGACCAATCAATACGTCAAGGACGGCAAGCTCACCACCTCAGGCAGTTCAGATGCGCGCCAAGTGTGGGCCGATGCCGATGCCTTTGGCAAGCTCGTCATCGAGCCAGCCCTCAAAGAAAAGGGTGTCTCCTTGCCACAATAATCCTTACTCCAGTAAGCCGAAAACCACCTCATATCAGAGGTGGTTTTATTATCAGTATTAGGTATTCTTGGTCGTATCTTGCGTGGTTTGTTGGGTGGTGCCTTGCTGGGTTTGCGTGGTGGTATTTGCTCCATTTGACGGTGCGCCTGGCTGGTTACCACTGCCCGCCGACTGCCCTGCTTGGCCTGGTGGCGACATGTTCCCTTGGCTAGTTTGACTACCCATCATACCATGGCCACTAGGGCCACTTTGGCTCGATATGCTGCGGCTATTGACCTGCATACCACCAAGAAATCCGAGCGTTGCCGCCACGATCACACCGCCGATCACCGCCGCGATCAAACCAGAGTTGGCCGTGCCTTTGGCCTGAGACTGCATAGACGATGGGGATGTCGGCGACACACTACGCTTCTCCGTTGCGAAGCCATCTTCTATTTTCATACATACTCCTTTCGTTATTATGGTTCGAGTATAGGGAGTAGGCGTTAAAAGAAGCTTAAAGTGAAATCTTGCAGACCCATCGCATTGCCGCGCGCTTTTCTCGTGCTCAGTTCACACTATTTTTTGCATAAGCTTCGTTCGAGTGTGCTATCTAATAGGATACAAGAAAAGAACACTGTTCTTGACGCAGTATATTACTTCGTACATAATCAGTGGTATGAGTATGGTGACAACGCGTATAAAATTAGATGAAAATATCAAGCGCCAAGCCCAGGAAGTTGCAAAAAGCGCTGGCCTAACGTTGAGCGCGTTAATTAACAGCTATCTCACGCAAATCGTTGCAACTCGCCATATTGAGCCGTACACCCCTGAGCTAACGACACCGCAACTCGAAGCACTGCTTACTGAAATTGAGCCATCGTTAGCAGCTAGTAATAACTTGAGTAAGCCGTTTGACTCTGCCGAAGAATTTTTAGCTGATCTCAAAAAGTAATACAACCCATATACCCTTACTACCAGCTAATCCAAGCCCAGTTTGAGACGCGCCTTTGCTTATTTATCAAGCATCCGCTCTTTATTTCTACAGAACGTTATCTACTAGTACTCTGCCTGCCAGCAAGGCGCAAGCTCACCGTAAAGGTCGTGCCACTACCAGGCGTACTGTCGACAGTAATTTTGCCGCCATGTTCGGTGATGATCTGCTGGGCAATCGCAAGCCCAAGGCCATAGCCCTGGCCTAGGCCACCAGTGCGAGCTTGGTCGGCTTGGTAGAAGCGCTGAAATATCTGACGCTGCGTGGCGGTATCCATCCCGATGCCTTGGTCGATGATCTGCACCCTAGCCCAGCGATTGGTACTCTCAGCGGTGATGGTGATGGTGGTATGCTCCGGGCTGTACTTGATGGCATTGTCGAGCAAAATGGTAAGGAGCTGAACGAGACGCTGCTGATGAGCCCGCACCATCAAAGGTGGCGTGGTATCGTCAATGGCAATCGACTTCGCTTGGGCAGGTGCCACCACTAAATTCATCGCTTCACTCACCACAGTTTGTAAAGCAACTGGCTGCAGCTGCACCACCGAGCGGTCGTGCCGAAGCAAGCCAAGCATTGTATTGGCTAGCGTTTGCAGCCGCGTCGCATCGGTCACATTCGCTTCTATGACGGCGCGAGCCTCAGCGAGGGTAAGCTTGGGGTTGCGCAGCGCTACTTCGTTCGCAGTGCGCAGCGCGGTCAGCGGCGTGCGCAGCTCATGACTGGCATCACTAACGAACTGCGTCTGGGCGTGTATGTTGGCGCGGATCGGCCGCAGGGTGTGCTCCGCGAGAAGATAGCTCACTACACTGCCAATCGCTAACGCCGCGAGATTCACGAGCACCAGCTGAGCGATCAGCTCTTGCCGCGCCTCAGCCGCTCGCCGCTCAAGGAAGCGATTGACAGCATGGTCAGTAAAATGAAATTCTTGCTCCCTGCCAGCCTCACTCGGCGGGCGCTGCCGCTCCAATTGCGCAGCCGACGTCTGATAAAACACTAGGCTAAACCCGAGGCTCATTACCATGATAATCGCAAGGTAGGTACCAGCCAGCCGGAGTGTTGTAGTGCGAAAGCTCATTGGCGCTGCCTCATGCTGAGTCGTCCTTGATGATGTAGCCAAAGCCCCGCACTGTCTCGATGATTGGGCGGCTATCTGGGAATGGCTTCTCGAGCTTACCCCGGAGGTAGTTGATGAAAACCTCGACGTTATTTGGCAAGATATCAGCATCGAAGTCCCAAACGTGAGTCATGATGTTATTCTTGCTGAGGATTTGATTCTTGTTGCGCAGGAGGTGCTCGAAGATGGCAAATTCTTTGGCCGAGAGCGCGATGGGCTGGCCAGCTCGCGTCACGGTCTGCTTGACCGTATCGAGCTCAATATCAGCCACGCACAATACGGTCCCGAGCGCCTCTTGAGGACGTCGCAGCAGAGCACGCACACGAGCTGCTAATACATCAAAGGAGAAGGGTTTGGGCAAATAGTCGTCTGCGCCGTGATCGAGCCCCGCCACAATATCCTGTGTCTGGTCCTTAGCGGTGAGCATCAGCACTGGTGTGTGGTTGCCCGTGCTGCGAAGCTTCTGCACTACTTCGAAGCCATTCATCACTGGCATCATTACATCAAGAATAATCGCATCATACTCATCGGCCCATGCAGCATTGTAACCATCCTCACCATCAAAGGCGACATCGACGGCGTAGCCTTCTTGCTCTAACCCCTGTTTTATCGACTCGGCAATGCGCCGCTCATCATCAACGACTAATAGTTTCATATCCTTATTATACCGTGTTATTCGTCATTATAAATCTTTATTGCACTGCCCTAAATTTCTCTTTTCAGATACCCGATGGCGTGCTAAAATGAATATTTCCCAAGAATGTTCAAGTTTATCATTACATGTTGCATAAGCTGTGTCAGTCACATTATCTCACTTTTTTAGCGTCATAGTGGCGATGCTTATCCTTCGTATTGCGAGCTAGTACCCCAGTGCTGCTTCGGGCCATAGGCGGCGCATCATCTGTTGGCCGCGGCGGCTGACGGTGATCCACCAATCACCAGTCGTCATCTTGACCGTAATAAGCCCTTTGTTCTTGAGGTGAGTGAGTTGTGCCATTAGCTTTGGGCGGCTCATGCGCAGGCTCTGCTCTAGGCCAATCACATCATCTTCGCCATGCTCGTTGATCTGCTGCAAAACAAGCGCTTCGTCTGTGGTGAGAGTTGGTTGCTGTGCCATTGTCGTGTACTCCTTGTTTATGGTTGTATCTGTAGTATGCACGACGCGGCTTAGGGCAGTCTTAAAAATTCGATTTTTTACTTCATTACGCTGCACCTAGAGAATTAGAGGTGAAACATCACAATATATTATAGCTTGCATACTGTGTTTTCTACCCCTGTTCATTCCTCTTATGCTATACTAATCATATGAATCCGCTTGCGATGATTGCCTACCAAACCAAAGACTATCCACGCCTGCCCGATGGAAGGATCGACTACACTGGCCAACCTATCTGCTTTGTCTTCAACTGCGTGGTATGCTACGGTGATGAGATTTTACTAGCGCGGCGTAGCCAGCAAGAGGTTGAGCAACCGCGTATGCTCAATGGCGTCTCTGGCTTCATCGACCGGACCGATACGAGCATTACGGTACTGGCCGGGCAAGAACTGGCCGAGGAACTAGGCATTGACCCGCGAGATACGACTATCATGGTGGCGCAGCAACCCCTGATGCAGATTGACGCAGCGCATAGCCGCCAGTGGTATGTGTATCCGGTGCTCGTTGAATGTGCGCAGCGCATAACGCCTCGGCTTAATGCCGAAAATAGCGCAGCAGCGTGGTATCCACTCACCGCGATCGATGCTCTGCCGCTGTTACCGTTTTATCATGAAACACTTCGCGCCGGCCTGGCAATGCGCCATAAGTAGGCTTTGCGTTAGTTGAGATAACAGAAATAATAAAGAGCCAGACCCAAAGGCTGGCTCTCTATCTCTGTTACGATATGGTCTAAACTGCCTGCGAGAGATCGTACACGGTATATTGCGTGCCACCGTAGTCAACCTTGGTGCCAGCACTCGCCGCCCAGGTAGCGATAGCAGAGTTGCCGCCCGGCCCACCATGATGATGGGTGGTTTGCGTTTGGGCTGATGAGGATTTTGCAGTCGATGTAGCCGACGAATTCGTTCTTGCCTGCGTCGATTGCTGCCCGCCATGCCCACCTGGCCCATGCTGACTCACCACATAGTAGCGCACACTGCCCTGACGTACCAGCTGCTTGAACTGCTCGAGCGTGAGCGTACTGTCGCTGCCGTTAAAGCCACCGACTGCCATCACCGCCTTGCCTGTGGAGAGCTGGATTGGTGCCGATTCATTGGCGCTGTTGACTGCCGCAAGCCATGTTGCATTCTGCTGGTGTGACACAAGGTACGAGACAAGAGCGGCTTCTGCCTGGGCTGATTCGTTATTCGTGCCGCTCATTGCCGTCGCACCCGGACCCGCTGTAGGAATGCTTCCACTATGCGCTGTCGCTATTGTGCTCAAGCTAAAGGCTACTGGTGCAGCCATACCAGCCAGCACAGCCATAGCAAGAGCCGTCCGCACATACCACCGAGGGAGTGTTACTAGTGGCACAAGCGTCATCACAGCCGCTACTCCACCAGTGATAATGACAAGCCAGGTAAGCCACGGCCAGGTATTGCTATAGCCAAGCATAATGACACCAATGATCGTCGTGAGCAGTATTGTCAGTGGCACAAGCCAGGCTAGCTTCGTGCGCCGCGTGTAAGCTTGCCACAGATACGGCGCGCCAATCCCTACCAGGGCAGCAACACTCGGTGCCATCGCCACGACGTAGTATGGATGAATCGTCCCACTCGTCATACTAAAGATAATGACATGAATGAGCAGCCAGCCCAGCCACAGCAGTACACCAACACGCTCTTTGTTGTGCCGTGGTACGCGGCGTAGCAGCCACAGCACGAGCCCACCACCGATCACGGCTACCACAAGCAACCAGGCAATATTAGGGCCGAAACTTTCGTTGAAGATACGCAGCACCCCTGTCTCGCCGCCAAAACCAACACCTCCTGGGCCACCACCATGGCCACCCATACCACCACCGGCTGGTGGCGTCATGGATGCTGCCTGCGCCGCAGTATGGCCAGCTGGCTGCGCGGCAGATTGGGTTGTGGTTGCTGCCGCTTGGCCCATCTGCGCTGCCCCACCACCTAGCGTTTTGCCAGGGCCACCACCACTACCCAGTAAGCGCCCAAAGCCATTGTAGCCAAAGATCAAACTCCAAATGTTATTGTCATTGGTACTGCCCACCCACGGGCGATGAGCCGCCGGAGTAAGCCACACAAGCACGCTCCACCAGAAGGTCGAGACAGCCGTTACCACGCCAGCCACGCCAAGATGCCAGAGGCGCGTCACGAGCTTTGGCCGAGCACATATTAGATAGAGCAGTGCCATCACTGGTAGCACCAGTAACCCCTGCAGCATCTTTGTATTAAAGGCCAGGCCCGTAAAGAGCCCTGCAAGGCTCAGCCACAGCACTGGCTTCTTATTCTCAAAGGCGCGGAGGAAGGTATAGGCACTGGCTGTCAAGAAGAGCGTCAAGAAACTATCGGGGTTATTAAAGCGAAACATCAAGGCAGCTGCTGGCGTTAGCGCCATCACCGCACCAGCGATGAGCCCTGCCTTGGCACCATACCACCGCTTGACCGCTGCATAGACAAGCATAACTGTCGCGACTCCGGCAAGCGCGTGCGGCATGAGCATACTCCACGACGAGAAGCCAAAGAGCCGACCACTAAGCCCCATGATCATCATACTGATAGGCGGCTTATCGACACTAACGAAGTTCGCTGCATCAAGGCTGCCAAACAGCCAGGCCGTCCAGTCGGTACTCGCTGCTTGAGCAGCGGCAGCATAATAGCTATTGGCCATGCCATTGATGGTTAAGTTCCAGAGGTAGAGCACACTCGTTAGTAGCAAAAGTCCAGCCACAGCTGCTAGCTCGCCAAAGCCCGCCTTGCCATATTCGCGCCGCACCCGCGAGAGGCCCTTGAGATCATCTGTTGCGGTCTTGATGATATGAACACGCGAGTCGGTGTCTTCGACCCACTCAACTGGCTCCTCGTGGATGGTGTAGCCAGCGTACTCTGCCTTGACGAGCAGCTCGGTATCAAAAAACCAGCCAGTATCCTTGATGCGAGGCAGAATCTTGCGTGCCGCATCACGCCGGATCGCCTTGAAGCCGCACTGAGCATCAACAAATTTTGTCTTCATCGTCCGGCGAATAATCCAGTTGTAACAGCGCGAGATAGTGTCACGCTTGAAGCCGCGAGTTGTACGCGACTGCTTCAACAGGCGCGAGCCCGTCGCCACAGCTGCCTCACCCATAATCAGCGGGGTGATCATTGGGACGAAGCTGTCTAAATTGGTAGAGAGGTCGATATCCATATAGGCCAGAATATCAGCCGAGCTCTGTAACCAAGCTTGCTTGAGAGCCCGGCCGCGGCCTTTCTCGCTAAGCTGGATGAGCCGCACCTCGGGGTAACGTACCGCCAATTGGCGCGCCGCTTCTGCTGTGCCGTCCGTGCTACCATTGTCGGCAATAATGATGCGCCAGCGATGCGGCACATGCTGTGATAAATACGCGTGCAACGTGCTCACCGAGCGCGCAATGACATGCGCCTCATTAAGCACCGGCAGCACAATATCGATACTAAGCGTCCGCGGATTAAGCGCACGCAGCACCGGCGCAGCAGGCGTCTCTACCACTGCGGCTGATTGGGTCATGGTTGCTGTTTTCATGTGTGGTATTGTGCAGGAGAGAGATGAAAGCTAGCTTAAAGAGACTCCTGCAGAAGTGACGTGCGCGTATCAGCCCATTTATTATTTCTCGCTGTCTTATTCTTCCTCTAGGAAGTTATAAAAGCTAGTATGCTACCTAACTAATATTGAGAAAGTAGCCCAAACCATCTAGCCTACCACCGAGTGAATGACTAGTGAAGCTCTTGGTGCCTACATGAACCACCGCCAATTTTCTTGATCGTCTTGGTGTAGAAGGTGTAGGCGTCGTGGAATTGGTTCAGCCCATCCTATACAAAAACATTTCCGCCCGATGCAATCGCAAGATCCGACTCAATATCTTTCATCGCTTCCCAGATATTTTTATCAATATCCGTTCCGTGGTAAGCAAAGACTGAGGTGCCAGGATGCGAGGGAGGAGAGAGGTTTGAGTTCAAGAGCTGAGAAATTCACCCCGATCTTATCTAATTTTATCTCACCCAACCTGTTAACAGTCTGGGTTGGTAGCGTTTTATAGGTAAGTGCACTTAGTGCAAGATATTGCTCTATTGTTATGTTCATATTTATAGACTCTCCTTTTCTTGAAACATTGTGATTAATGTTTCTTGTGGTGTGGACTTTAATGCCATGATTGTTATATCCAAATCAAACTTCTTACCTCCAGCTGTTTGCGCTTGGTAGCGAATAGTAGTATCAACGGTATCTGGCAGATCCTTTGCAAGCTCTTTAAGATTATCGACGATGCGCATTTTTTCTTGATATTCCCGTGTTTGGTACGTTTTTTGAATTGTGATATCATATGGAATTTGCTGCTTATATTGTGCTGCCGCTTGTGTAAAATGTGGTATTACACCGTCAACTTGTATATCTTTCGTTTGTAGCGTCATAGACGATTGGATGGTTACACTATACGCTACATCTTTGCTAAAGATACGCTGAATAATAGGTTTGAGTCGATCAGTCTCTTCTTTTGACCATACAGCACCAGCATAGCCATCATGCTTTCCTGAGGATGAAAGCATAACAATGAAGCGGATGTCTGTGTGATTCTTCGGGTAGGCTGTTGCTTCAAACCACCCTTCTACACCAAGCCCACTTCCATTCTTTTCTGGTCGTTCGACGATAAATTCTTCACCATATTTACTATGTAGATATGTTTTCATTGCTGCTTGAGCTTGGCTAGCTTCAGCGCATAATTTGAGATAGAATCCACCAACGAGGAGAAGCATAATGGTTGTTGGAATAATGATGACATAGAGGATGCCACGGAAGATGATAGTGCGAAGGCTTAGTGTGCCGTTGTCACTTAGTTTCTTTTTGCGCATATTTTCTACCCTCACCCCCCTACTTTCTACTCAGTGACTATTCTAGCACGAATATAGAACTTCTGATTTTCTCTTTTATACGCTATATCTGTCTAGATACCACATCGATAAACAGTCTCCATCCTACTCCTCATTCCTTATCAATCACCTCAATCATTAGTTTTTCTTCTGTTTTACCATGCTCACTCGACAGCTGAGGCTCTGTATCGTGGCGCTTTGGTGGTGTGTTGATATCCTTTCTATCGTCTGCTCGTTCTCCTGCATATTGTTGGCGTGAATGAGCAATCACTGCCTGCTGCACGGCATCACTCCCAGAGCTTGTTAGTAGTAGCGTCTCACCAGAAAGGGGCTCCTGGGCGTGCACTGCTGCAAGGCAAGCATAGTACTGATGGGCTGGCAAACAACTAATCTCCCCTGCCTCAATAAAGGGCCAAAACAGTGGTAGCAGGCGCTGCTCGTCTTGTGGGCTGCCGGTTCGAAAGCAAATGATCGTACCGACATTTGCAAGGATAATATTTACCGTCTGTTGGTCGCGTTGTTGTGCGGTCGATTGTTCTGCCATAATCATAAAAACACCGTATTTGCGACTTTCTGACAGCATTTGCACAAAAGACGTGGTAGCAAAATTCTGAAATTCATCAACATAAATATAAAACGGACGACGCTGCACTTGTGGCATACGTGCTCGGCGCAAGCTCGCCAATTGGAGTTTTGCAAGGATCGTCACACCAAAGAGCTCCGCAGTATCTTCACCGAGTCGCCCTTTCGAAACATTGCATATGAGAACTTTGCCAGAGTTGATAATATCATCAAAATCTATCGTCGACTTTGGTTGCTCAAGAATGCGCTTAGCTGAAGCGGAGAATAAGAAACGACCAATTTTTGCTGTAATCCCCGCTGTCATCTTTACCTTTTGCATACCACCAGCTTTACCAAATTCTTGCTCCCAAAAGCTAGCTAAATCCTTATTTGTAAGCGTCTTGATGACACGTCGTCGATACTGAGTATTGTTCAGCAAATCAAACACGGTAAAGAGTGTTGCATCCTTCTGCGTGAGTGCGGTCTGCACTGCATTACGCAAGACATATTCGATACGATGACCTCCGGCGTCATCATCGCTAAAAAGCTTGCGAAACACCGAAACAACTGACTCAGTAATGAGATCCTTTTCTCGAAGCAAGGCAGTCCCCTCGAGTCCTGGCGGTATCTCGAGAAGGTTAAGACCAAGTGGATAGTCCAGATCATCTGGATTAAAATAGACAACATCCTTTATGCGTTTTGGTGGAACGTAGCGCAGCATCGTTTCTGCCATATCACCATGCGGATCAATAATTGCAAGCCCATTACCTTGTTCCATATCCTGCACAATCTGATATTGCAACATGGTTGTCTTGCCACTACCTGTTCCTCCAACGATATACTGGTGGCGAGCACGTTCCGCCTCGGTAAGACCAATTGGCGTCTCAATGCCATGATGACGATTGAGACCAATTACAACCGAAAAATCTGGATGGTCTTTGAGAGAAATTGGTGCTGATAGCGTGCGAATCAATGATACGATACGGTTGTCTACCTGACTACTGTCATGCAGCACAAAGTGGTAGAGGCTTGCCAGCTCGGTTGAAGCAAGTGTGAGCGTGTTCCACGGCATAAATGATGGTAATCGGTTGACTGCATTATACCGCCGTATTGTTGCCAGAATAGGTATGTTGTATGTTGCTTTAAGCAGCTGATGTGGCGGCGCACTATAGCCAGCCATAGCGGTTTTCAACACTTCAGCATGGCGTCTTGCATCAGGGCTTGTCACTAAGATACGCAAATTGGCACGAAAGAGTGGCTTGGTCACTTTCTGGTAAATACTTTGCATCATTGCAAGCTCAAAGGTACCACGTGCCCATGGCTGGTCGCGGTCAACGCGCGGCTGGGAGCGTTGCACCGTATAGTGATGGCTCGCTGTAAGATGGCTTGTGATATCGCTCACTATACTCACACCTATACCAGTTATCATTTTAAGCAGCGCCATTAGCTTCCCTCCACCACTCAACTTGCCGTAATGATTATCCTGCAGAATATTTTCATTATGCATCAGTCTCTTTGCCGCTCGCTCCGCCCCACGTACCCGGGTTGGCGAGAAAACAAGCTGAAAGGTAATCTCCTCGTCGTCGCTCAGACCAGTCATTGCATGGATCACGTAGCTCAGTGGATCTCTTTGTTGGGATGCTGTGAGAAGTGTCAGTGGTAGCATATAGTGGCCAGTCTCGCGAAATTCAACCACCAGCGTTGGCTTCGTGATATTTCGCGTGATCTCGCGCACTTTTGCTTCAGAGAGATGCGTCATGATAGCTTTCTGCAGGGCTTGCATTTTTGCACGCTCAACCTGCACAAGATAGCGAACACCACCCTGGCGCGTCGCAACAATCTCACAACTCAGTACTGACACGCGGCGCACTATACGCTCACCATATGACCGAGCTGCTGCAAATCCATGAATGACGGTAAAGAATTGTTCAACTGCTTCCGGTGTTTTTGTTGCTGTGGCTGGTGGCGTTATTTCGAGCCACACAAGCGATCGACGCATCAGATAGCGGCGGTTGTTGATACACCACAGGATGATAACAAGACACCACACCACTCCTCCCCCAATGAGCACACAAACACCTAGCGTGGCATACCATACGATGTTATGTGTGATGGAAGCTGTGGTGTCCATGATGATGCTCCTGTCTTAGTATGAATAAAATGAGCAGATTGGGCTGCATCTTTTGGGAACGTGCGCCGGGAGACAACATTCAGCGTTGGTGCATTCATCTCAGAAATTGTCCATTCGCCTGTTCCATCATCGACGTTAATGACGTAAGCAACGTGACCATAGCCGCCCTCATCCGTTTGGTAGACTGCACCAACTGCTGGCGTCTGATCAACAACATACCCATCGCGCCTCGCATAATCGTCCCAGGTGTTAGCATTGCCCCATGTTGTTGGGATGGGGCTGCCAGCCCACTTGCGCATTGCATACGCCCACCAGGTACAGTTACCCCATGCATAGGTGTTATCTGGCATTGCCTCGCCACGATAAAAACCTTGTTTTTCGGCTGCATGTGCGCTTGGTGTATGCGCAAGAAAAGATACTGTTGGCGCACCCAAAGAAAGTACGCTGATGATTGGTAGAAGAAATAGCATTGCAATCGTCACGATACTGAGGAGAATCAACCGCCGCACTCGAAAGCCAACACCAAAACGAAGTACCTGCATAATCACACCAATCATGTGTCATATACCTCTGCCGGGTCAGTCGTAATACACGGGTGCTCATGCTCAGCTGCGACAATCTTGACAGCAACATGTTGTTGATCAGCAATCAGCAGTGCATCACCTCGCTCACACGTTAATAAAAAGCTATGCTCATATTCACTCAATCCAAACTCATCAACCACGCCCTTGATTGTTGTTGTATCTTGGCGCATCAAGATCCGCATTGCACTTTGCGACGCAATAGCACGCCCGTATTCATTATGGAGAAAGTCGTTCGCTTGCTGCGAAATTATCGAGACACCTAGGTAGTACTTGCGAGCACGCCGCACCAGTCCAGCGACAAATCGTGCTGACTCTTCATGTTGTAGCAGAAGCCAGCCTTCATCAATCACCAGCAAATGCTTTGCAGGGTGCGCCATCACACGGTGATTAACAAAATGAGCAATGATCAGCATCATGATCTGACGAAGATTCTCCGGCATATCCTTGATGTCAAATACTACTAAACGGTTATCAAGGGTAACATTCGTGGGTTCATTAAATACGTGGGACAGTGAACCAGAGACATACTTCTCAAGCTTCTCGCATAGTTTTGTTTGGCGGCGCTTGCGCAGCTCTGCATAGAGGTCTGCAAGCAGTGGCGGTTGCTGCTTTGCCTTTTTATACATTCCAACAAGCGCCTTATCAACCGCTGCTTTTTCGCGAGCCGATAAACCCTCGACCATCAGACTAATAATCTCCATCACATCTTGCATATGCTCGACACTACCGTCAGTGTCGCGATAAGTTGTTGCTGTATCAAATGGATTGATCTTTTGCTTACTTCGTGTCGATAGCTTTATGTATGTGCCGTGACATGACTCCGTCAATCGCTGGTATTCTCGCTCAGGGTCAATCACAATTACTCGCGTTCCCTGCATCAACTGGCGAATGATTTCCACCTTCGTTGTGTAGCTTTTACCCGCACCAGATTGAGCAAACGTAATCGAATTTGCATTCGGCAAGCAAAATCGATCAACAATGACCAGCGAGTTATTTGACGCATTCACTCCATACAAAATACCCGTCTCGTGGACTAATTCTGACGACATAAACGGAAACGTCAGAGCTGCGCTTGAGCTATCGAGGTTCCGTCTTTGCGCCAGCTGGTCATCACCACGGGGCATAATAGCCTGCAGCGCTTCAAGCTGTTGGTAGCGAGCCACTTTTGCATAAAACAGCTGCGCTGATAGGTTCGCTTCGAGAAGCCGTGTTGTTTTGTCCAGTTCCGCTTTACTATCGGCTCGGACACACACATACACCGCAAGCTGAAACAACTTCTCTTGCCCACGCTGAATTTTATCGCGCAGCTCAATTGCCGACTCAAGCGGATCACTAATTTCGGAGCCAACAATTTTGCCATCGCGCACCATCGCTCGACGCATCGACTCAAGCTCGGTGATCTTGCGCTGCAGCTTTGGTAAGGCGACATGCGCATTAACCTCGTGGAGGTGGTAGCTCATATCGCTATCATGATGAAATGTTATCAGGCTATCCATCCAGCCTGAGCTGGCAACGAATGGATAGCCAACAATAGCAAGCGTGCGCATATAAACACCATCAATGCATACATAGTCAGCCTGTTCTTGTAATCCAGCATACGTTATGACATCAATCATATCTTGTTCACCAAAGAGAATGTCTCGTTCGTGTTGCTGCGTGGTACGCTTCTTTGGTTGGAGCTGCACCTGTGCTTGGAGCCAACCAACCAGCTTTGTAAAACGCTTTGTCATGATACCTTCTCATTTTGCACAAACGTCTGATGAATCATACGAAGCGCTTGCTCGGTCAGTGGCTGCGTTTTTGCCTGTATCGGGCTATAAAAGCTATAAAATAATTCAAGCACTGCCAAACTATCAAGCGGATATGCTCGCATACCCAGGCGCGCCATGCCTTTTGCAAGGATATCAGCTCGAAGCAGGAGTTGCTCACGAATAAACGAGTCATCTACCTTCTCAGTTGGCTGATATGGAATAACGATATAAAAACGACGTGTCATAATGGTGTTATTCGCAATCAGAGAACGGATGAATGCTCGGTAGCGTTGCAATTGCTCTTGATACATTGGTACTGTCTCAGTTTGCTGCTGCGCATGCAATTCAGCAAGATAGGCATTCATCGTGATCTTGCGGGTTCGCACAAGGATCTGAATTGGCCAGCTGATAGAGTTGAGAAAACTCTCATATGTGTCAATGATTACATCTTGTTCTTCCTCACTCCGTAGCTCAAAGTTTACGGCCGATACCGATACAATCATTCGATATCGTCTGCCCGGTAATTCCAGCACTCCATCCTGCACACCCTGTATTGCAATTTGCTGGCGAGCACTCGCTTTCTTAGTTGACTTGTGTAATCCGAACATGAACGCCTCCTTTTGTATCAGTTGCTATGCGTATGTGAGCTGCGGGGTCATCAATTACAGCACGAGCTTTGGCTCTCGCCGACGCATCAAGATGAACTGGCTGGTGGCGACTCACTGCACGAGGTGATGTGTGTACTGGCGTATGCGCTTGGTCATCTTTGTCTTTATCTCTCTGACGATATGCTGTCGTATTTTTATCCGCAACATAATACATTGGACGCTGGTTATAGCGAACAATTATACTCACCCAGTGAGCGAGAATGACTCCCCTGACCCGTATTGACAATATACTACCAACCACCAACACAGCCGCTATAATGCCATATTTATACCACGCTTCACCCATCATTGGCGGCAACATGACAAACACCCCAGCTCCACACAATATGGCACTCACTAAAATAAGGATTTGCATAAAACCAAGGCAACCGATAATTCGATCCTCTACCGTAGTAACTTGAGCTGGGACAACTGATACTCTCATCATTTTCTCCCTTCTTCTTGTGGCGATACATACTGATGCGATGGAGTATCACGCTGCACTCGTTTCGTCGCGTACACAGACGATGGTGTGCGAAGTGGCTGATGGACTGGTTGCGCTTTTGTTGACGGTACAGCTACTTGTGTCATCTTTGGCCGTAATGCAGTACGTATCCGCGTCTTCGCCATAAAGGTTTTCTGCCTCACCCGCGCCATTGTTCGCTGCGCAAGCATTGAATGAGGCCCAGCCACATAGTTAATACCATTGATAAACTGCCCGCCAAGCTGCTTCATCGAGCGAGTACCCATACCAACATAGCTCAGTTGCAGCATCACCCCCTGCACTTTGAGCAGCATCACAATCGTCGCAATTCCAGTGACAATTGCCATTAGGACACCGCTCCCTTGTGGTGCCTGAGCAAGGCCAGCTAATAGCGACGAGGCTAACTGCAAAATAACAACATGAATAAAAATAACGAATATCGTTGTCAGGTATGTTTTGAGGGCAGTCTCAGCAAAATCACGAAACCCCGGCACGAGCCAGAGCAAACTCACTAGTGGCGATAGGACTGTACCAATGTAGAGTGTCACAAGTCGCATGACGTAATAAACAAGGAGCACGACTGCACAAATAACAAAGACAATCATAATACAGAGCGCCGCAATGCCCTGGCCAGCAGTCTTCTCTACGACGCCAGTCAATGTGCGCCAAACTGGTGTCGCACCAGACACCTGTCCAATCGCCGTTATAAGGACATTCGATAAGCTAATCACGCTATCGATAAGAAAGATTGAGCTATTCATGAGCAAGAAAATCAATCCAACTTGTGGCAATATCTGCTTTGTATCAACCTCTTCCAACCCAAAGCTTTGCGCGCTCATTATCTGGAGTCCAAGTAAGCCAAGGACAAGAACTAATAAACTATTAGCAATGCCCGTCATGACAAGCCACAGATTAAAGACACTCTTATTTGTTGCCATCAGCGGTGTTGTAGTGGTAAAGAACTCAAGCGCATGCAGCACTGGTGCAGCGAGCGTATTAAGAATGGTTGAGCATAGTCCTGTTATCATTGCGATAACTGTCTCAAGTAGCCCATTTTGCTGCGACTTTGTTTGTACAGTTTCAAGGTACGGCAATGTTGCATGCTCAGCAGCCTGCGGTGAACCATACGCCTGTGTCAGAACAGCAACCAGTGTCGTCGCTGCAAGCACAAGCACGAGCCCAAGGATTGCTTTCTTGACGAGCTCTTTTGCGTGCTCCAGCTGGTCTGGCTTGCCGCGGCTCATCATATATTGATAGCCAGCATACACAATAAACAACACGCATATCAGCGAGGCGACAGCAGTAAGGATATGCATTGCTGGCGTTACAAAGTCACGCACCGTCTTGAGCGCACTCGCCGTATCAGCAAAGAAGAATAAACTAGTACTTCTCATCTCTCTAGCCTCCAAACGACTGATGTGCCAACGATGTAACAAGGTTAGTCAAGACATACGCAGCAATAACAACCACCAAGCCAACCGCCGACCAAGTGATAGTGCGCTTTGCCCGATCAAGCTGCTCTGGATTACCCGAGCTCGTAATGTACGTGAGGCCGCCAATAACAAAAAATCCAGTCGCAATTAAGCCAGCTAATCCTGCCACGACCTGGATAATGTTTCTGATAAAATTCTCGATATTACTCACCCCGACTGGTGCTGCATACACAGCACTACCCATCATAATTGATGCTCCTACGGCAACCCCAGCTGCAATGCAATAACTACTTTTTTGTGCCATAATTACCTCCCTTGACAGAAATAAAACTATCTTGTGTGTTTCTGCCATGCTTTACGGTAGCAAGCAATACAACAGGTGACAAGACGGCACTTTTAGGGAAGGTACCATACTCTGTGTGCGTTAGTTTCTTGATAGTGCAGCACGATATCAGAGGTTATCTGTCAATACACGCATCACATAATTGTTCAATTATTCCAATATATTAATTCATATTTTGTGTTACTCTTGCAGCATTATTGAGCAGCGTAAGTACAATAAGCGCCATAAAGCCGCTCCCTTCAGAAGATAGTGGTATCGCAGCACCATTCTCTTTTGTCGGCGCAGCACAACATCTGTGGGAGTTAACCCGCAATGGGGACGACACCTTCGTTACAAAATTGCATCTTATACTGAGCGCCAGCATCCTGATTGCTGGCGTATGGCTATTTATCATGTGTTGGTATATCATTATGGTTGGACTCTTTGGTGTATTCTTTATCCCCTTCCGACTTCTCTGTCGAAGCAAACACAGACAGCAGCAAGTAGCACTCGTCATCGCGAATTACTTGATGTATTGCAGCACCAACAGTCGTCTAAAGACTAATACGCGAGCATCTTCTGCCGTCGATCATACATTTTTTGCGACCGACAAATCGCTTCGCTATGATCATGAAAATAACACTCAATATCATTAGCAACACCTAATAGTTTAATCCCCATCTCTGTTAGCCGATATTCAACCTGTGGTGGATTAGTCGAGTGCAACACACGCTGGACTATGCCACCGCGTTCTAGCTGCTTGAGGCGCTCCGTCAACACTTTCTGCGTTATCTTTGGTAACATACGAGATAAGGTTGAGTAGCGCCTTGTCGTCGTGCCAAGTGATTGAAGAATTGGCAATGTCCATTTCCGAAAGAGAAGGCTTGTGATTAAATCAAGTGTTGCGTCATCTACCATCCTTGTCATAATGTGCTCCCATTACATTATTGATCTATCTAGGCAAAAGCCTCTCTGAGAATTATGGTATATCATAGCCCTCTCTAGAACTAAATTAGCACGATGTCGCAAGTACGTCAACTTTATTTTAGTCCTCACAAATCTACATCTGCACTTCACGAGTCAAGAGTATTTTCGAGAATACCAGACTCAGCAATAAATACCGGAAAACCATCCGTTATCAAATTTTACACCTTCAGACAAACCACCTTGAGTCAACACTCAAGTTATTGTCCCAGACTCGTATGTATTCATGTTACCATCTCCTCTCTAGCGCTATCCAACCTGCTGCTACGGACGCTGCCACAGATAGCTCATTGTTCATGAGCATAGTTCGTAGCTCGTCAGTTGTTAGCTGTATTACTTCAATATCCTCATTATCGTCAAGATGTTGCCCATGATTTATAGTGACATTATCAGCAAAGACGATCGCTATCTTGACACGGCTATTCGTAGGGTCCTCAAAAAATGTAGGTCCCTCTACAAAAAGACTGGAGGTGCCTCCAGTCTCTTCATATAATTCCCTTTTTGCAGCAATTAAAGCAGATTCACCCGCATCAATCTTGCCCGCAGGAAATTCTATAACACTTTGCTGCGCTCCGTGTTTATACTGACGCACCAGTAAAAATTTGCCTTCATGAGTGCGTGGAACGATCAAAACGGCGTTCATACCCTCTCGCACGTAATAATCATCGAGGACTTTGCCAGACGGGAGCCTGACGGTTTCAATATTTAGCTTGTACCACGGTGAGTCGACTAACTTCTTTCGACTTATAACGTTCCATTCTTGATTCATAGTATTATTGTAGTACGCTCTCAGGCCTAGCACCACCATCAACCGTAGCATAAGTAGTATAAGTAGCATAAGCGGTATCATACATCTATGTATAAACAAGACATTTGCACACTCGCGGTTCCCTTTCAAATTATGATACACCGTACATCATAGGGCTCCAGCGGCACATAACAAGTGCTCTCAAGGCATGTTCAGTTTTTTATCTTTTCTCGTATGTAGTAAAATACTATACATGAATATTCAAGCGCACCACGTTATTACCGACGAACACTTGATCGATGAAGCGCTATCTCGCTCAGTTGCCGAAATTCTTCCGAGCAAAGATAGTTTCAGAAGGGAGCTACAAAGTGGCCGCCGCCTCACATTTTATCTTGGTATTGACCCAACTGCGAACTATGTTCATCTTGGGCACTCAACAAATTATCTAATACTCGAACGGTTCCACGCTCTTGGCCACCGGATTATTGTGCTAATTGGCGACTTCACCGCGATGATCGGTGATCCGAGCGATAAAACCTCGATGCGTGTGCAGCTAACACGCGAACAAGTGCTGGAGAACCTGCAGACATTTAAGGCACAAATTGGCAAGATTCTAGACTTTAACGATATCGACAACCCGATAGAATTCCAGTTTAATTCGGAGTGGCTCTCCAAGCTAACATTTGAAGATTCTGTGGAGCTTGCCTCCAACTTTACCGTGCAGCAGATGCTAGAGCGCGATGCGTTCAAAAAGCGAGTCGCTGCCGAGAAGCCACTCTTCGTCCATGAGTTCTTCTATCCGCTGATGCAGGGCTACGATTCTGTGGCAATGGATGTTGATGTAGAGATTGGTGGCACCGACCAAACATTCAATATGCTGGCTGGCCGTACATTACTCAAGCGCTACAAGCAAAAAGAAAAGTTTGTCATGACAACCACACTGCTCGAAAACCCAGAAACCGGCGAAAAATTAATGAGCAAAAGCCTTGGCACCGGTGTGGGTATCGATCTGAATGCCAAAGATATGTTCTTTAAAATCATGCAGCTGGCGGATGCGGGTATTTACCAGTGTTTTGTGGATTGTACGCGCCTGTCTATGAGTGAGATTGCTGTAATTAAAAGTCGGCTCAACGACGGAGAAAACCCACGCGATATCAAAAAGGATCTTGCTCGAGAGATAGTGTCAATGTACCACGGAGCGAGCGCCGCCGTTGATGCTGAGCAGCAATGGGTCTCTGAGGTGAGTCAGAAGAATCTTGCCAAGGATATTGACATCGTTCAGGTGGATGCCCATGAGTCAATTATCGATATCATTGTTCGACTGGGCATCACAAAAAGTCGCGGCGAGGCCAGACGGCTCATTAAGCAAAATGCCGTGAAGATCAATGACTCCAAAATTTCCAGTGAAGATACACCACTTGCTAACGATGACATTTTGCGTGTTGGTAAGAAACATACCTTCAAGGTAGCTCTACACTCGAATCAATAACATGATACGGAAAACCGACACTACAACTCCCAATGTGCCTCTAGTTATAATACAGTTGCACTATATACTCCTAGGCGTATGAGTGAATTATGCATCATATCCTCCTCACCAAATGTGTTCGACTCCGCTCTGCTGTTTTCAGGGAAAGCTGATCCTTCAATTGTGACGTTCCTACCAGACGTAGGAACTATCACGCAGATATAAGTTACGCATTTATAACAGAGGAGGACCCTATATATCAAGTAGGTGCTATGAATCCAGCGATATAAACCTTTTTTAGTTTGGATGAGCTAGAAGCTCTCTCATCAGAGAATATACATAACAATGCAAAAGGTATTGCTATGTATATTTTAGCTACAGCGATTACTGAATGGGGGGTAGTAGTAAATGTGTCATCTTATAAGCTTTAGATGTATCCCCACCCTCTTGGTGTAGAGTCTTGGTTGAGATACATTACTCAAACACCAGCACAGTGACACTGTTACTATTCATCAAGGATCTTTTAATCAAAACTATCTTTTTGATCCGACTTTACTTCGAAATTCCCGCAACAGTATCCTGGTATCCTTTTCCGTTTATCTAGTTTTTCTTTCTATTTGTTGCACATAAAAAGACGTTAGATTGTTACTTCTACCGCCCTACGTAAAGCTTATATAACTGTCTCATCTGTTATTGACATACTAAACTTTCAAATTCTTATTGTGTAACATTCCACCAAACATCGTATGATACATATCCTTTGATGATTCTTCTATCTTGGTAATACTTGATATTTTATTTCCGGCATCTTTTGATGATGCTCCACAAAGTATCTGTTTAATATGGTTGATAATTCATCAAATTGGGCTACAGCCTGTAGTCCTTTTAATTTAATGCATCCTTCAAATTTATAACTTCCACAAGAATTGCTATCACCCTGTAATTCATCATCTCGGCTCAGTCTTTCATACAAAGTGGTTATTTTATCATAACTTCTCACGATTACATCCTTTCGCTCAAATAGTGATTAAGTATTCTTCTTAATTCTATTACTCCTTATAGAGCGCTAAATCTCGTGCTAGTTTTAGCGCATTCCTTAGTCAAGAATTCTGCAATATTCTTGACTAAACCAAATGTAAGGATAGGAAACTTACCTAAGAGAGGCCGTTAGTCATGTTTCACGCAAATTTCTTGACTACCGATTCAAGCACCAGGAGATCAAAAAAGGCTATAAGAAGGTCGCGTTGTTTCTATGATCTGCTCCATTTCAACTCTTACCACAAGATGCGCATTGGCAGTGTTAAAGAGATGGTCAAATGGGTCATCGGTGGCTGTGTTCTCTCCCAGAAAAGAGCTGTAGGTCATAGAGCCACGCGCGGTGTTGACACTCTTTAAGCAGTGATGGGTGGGTCGGAGAAGCTTTTCGGCGCATCGCTTGGTGTGTTCTTTGTGTAGATATGGAGATATTCTGTCGCTGCGTACTCGCGATCGCTCGATAACACAGACAAATGCCATGGCGCATTCGTCCCTGCGCCGATTACCTCCCATAGGGCATCAAGACCACTAGACGATACCAGAGCAGTTACTAGGCACGACAGCAGCAGTGAGATAAGACGACGAGCAGTAACAAATAACACGACTCTGCCTGTTTCTGCCCTCCTGACCATCAGTCAGGCCTAGTGTGGGCTAGATCAATGATCTACTGCCTCTTTGTAGCGCTAATCGGACAACTGAACTATGTACCCGACGAACTCAGCGACAACATTGATAATTTCCATCCAGGCGATGCCATCATCGCTTGCATACAAAACAGCAGTCTATGGGGCAACATATATGACGAATCAAGGGCGCTCGACGTCATAGATTGGCTCCTTGGTCACGGATTCGGCCACGCACAATCACTTGAACACATCTTAAAGTCTGCTGGCCACGTTCTCCGCGTATCGCCCGACGGTAGCCGTCTAGTGGAGCGGATTGAACCGACGCTTTGGGACGAGCACGAGCAGGTAACTCGGCTAGACGATCAAACTTCGCAGTGTATGCAAGAGGCATGGATACTCGCCTTCGGCTGTAATCCGAATTTGAGCGATGCCTGGGGGAGGGCTATCAAGGCCATCGAAACACTTCTCAAGCCGATCGTCTCACCAAGGGACGTTAGAGCAACCCTCGGCAAAATGATCAGCGCACTCCGTCAATCTCCAGACAAGTGGGAGTGCAAACTGCCGGATCGAGAGTATAAAGCCAATGGTGAGATAAACGTCAAGCCCGGCATCGAGGTATTCATTGACGCGCTAGCTACCATCGGTTACCAGCCTGATCGACACGGCGGTGATCAGCCGCAAGATATCGACGAAGCCACCGCGCGCAGCGTTCTATTCTTGGCTACGACGGTTGTCGGTTGGCTACGAGACGGGATACTGAGAACGGTTGACAGCATTGAGAGTTGACGGCAGACCACAATTCCAAATGTGTAATATGTTTGCCAATAGTCATCGATCGGAAGTATAATCAACGGTATGACTACTAATCCAGATCCTCCCACCAAACTCATCCGCAACTCCACCGCCGAGTTCCTCATTTTCACCGCCCAAGACGGTGGTTCCAGCATCGAGGCACGCTACGAAGATGAGACGATCTGGCTAACGCAGCGCCGGATAGCCGAGCTGTTCGACGTTGACGTACGCACCATCAGCGAGCACCTCGGGAATATCTTCTCTTCTGGTGAACTGGAGCGTGATTCAGTTATCCGGAAGTTCCGGATAACTGCAAGTGACGGTAAGCGGTACGCGGTTCAGCACTACAACCTCGACGCCATCATCTCGGTGGGCTACCGCGTCAACTCGGTGCGTG
>ERZ773043.16-NODE-16-length-104577-cov-6.360824_pt1 | contig 104577 bp, 82 predicted proteins | sample MGYA00580636_ERZ773043 | MGnify/ENA primary metagenome ERZ773043 (study PRJEB29015, sample SAMEA2737992) | human oral metagenome | biome: human oral; feature: human-associated habitat; material: dental | place: China | collected 2065 ...
CTGACTTTCTTTGGCGAGGCAAAGAAAGTCAGCGGGGCGCGCTGCCGCTCAGCGCTACAGACTTAAAAGAAGTTACACGGTTGAAATCAGTGTACATGCTGTGGCGATTCTTGTTTTAGTTTTAGGGCGACTACCCGCCAGCCCGCGTATTTAGGGCTTCTCCGAGGGGGATGCTCTGAAATCCTTTATCCACGCGGGTTTCGGAGGGGTACCGCCAACCCTTTATTGATAAGGGTTCCAGAGGTGCTTGCCCGGAGACGCCCTATCTACAAGGGGTTCCGAAATGTCTGCCCAAAATGCCCTATTGGCGGGAACTCTGGCAGTGATCTGGTGGGCGCGGCGGCGGGAATGTAGGTATGCTGGTCGTGTGTTTCTGGTGTGGTGGTCGGCTGGCTTCCGAAACCACCGTCCTGAAGCCCGCGTATTTATGGCTTCTCCAAGGTGGATGCTCTGGAGCCCTTGTAAACAGGGCATCTCCGGGCGCCCTACCCGCAAATGCCCTATTCACGCGGGTTTCAGAGCACCCCCAGTCATACGTCCTTCAAAAGCGGTTGGCCTGGATGTAGTTTTTACCGCCGGTGAGGAATTCGATCAGATTGGTGACGGCGCAGAGCGCCTGTCGTTCAACGCTTTCAAAAGTACGGCTGCCGATGTGCGGCGTTATCAGAATCGAGTCGATTTCCTGGAACGGGTGGCCGGGGCGTATCGGTTCTTCCGCAAGAACATCAGCGCCATAGCCGGCCAGTTGGCCGCTCCGGCAGGCGGCGGCCACATCGGCTTCGACGATCAGCCCGCCACGTGCCGTATTGATGAGATAGGCCCCTTTTTTCATGATGGCCAGCGTGCGCGCGTTGATAAAGCCGCGTGTGGTGTCATTCAATGGCATATGCAGGGAAACGATATCGGCGTCGGCCAGGACGGCTTCAGGCGTGACCTGACGAATCACGTCGAATTGCGTCTGCCTGTCCTCCGGCCAATGCGGGCTGTAGGCGATGCAGCGCATGCCAAAGGCCTGGGCGCGTTTGACGACTTCCCGGCCGATGCGGCCTAGGCCAAGAATGCCCAGGGTTTTGCCCATGAGTTCGTGGCCGGTATGTCGCGTCCAATGGCCGGCCTTGACGGCACGGGCGTGCGGCCAGAATGCCTTGACCAAGGCAATCATCAGGCCGATCGTGTGTTCGGCGACCGTGGTGTGATTGACGCCGGGCGTAAATAGTACGGGAATGGATCGCTGCGTCGCATGGGCGACATCGATCGAATCCAGGCCGATGCCGTATTTGGCGATGACTTTCAGCCGCTCGCCGGCGGCGTCGATGACGCGGGCAGTGATTTGGTCATCGCCATTGAGAAAGCCGTCAAATGGCCCCTGCTCGGCGATAAGTGCCAGCATCTGCGCTTCATTGAGCGGGCCGCGCGCCGGGACGATCGTAAAACCGCTGCCTGCCAGCAGTGCATGGTGTGCACCGGGGGTGTCTTGAAAACTCGTCGTCGTTAACAAAATTTTCATGGCCTGGAAACGTGGTGATATTCGTCGGGTAAAAACAAGAGGGATTGACTGTTTTTATGGGTGTGAGTGGTTGTCGCAGGTCAAGGCAATGCTATACACTGCATCCTATCATGTCGCCCGGCCGCTCCCTTTCCGGTTCCTTGCCGGTTGCGGAAATCTGGGGGTGTGCGCGCCTTGCGAAAAGCCGCAAGGAGGCGACAATCGACCCGTGGATTTCATCAGTCAAATAAAGAAAGGATATGCCATGCACACCCCGGTTACTCAAAAAACCTTCCTTTCCGTTGCCCTGGCCTCGGCGCTGGCGCTGGCTTTCGGCAGTGCGCAAGCCGCGGATATCAAGGCGCGCAACGTCAAGTTCCCGATCGTCAATGCCATCGACCATCCGCAAGGCCTGGGCGCACAGAAGTTTGTCGAGGTGGTCAATGAGAAGAGCGGCGGCAAGATCAAGATCAAGGTGTTCCCGAATGGCACGCTCGGCGGCGAGCAGCAGGTCGCTGCGGCGATGCAGGGCGGTACGGTTGAAGTTTCGATGATGTCGCCCGCGCAGCTGGTCGGCACGATCAAGGAATTCGTCGTGCTCGATTTCCCCTTTTCTTTTGCCAGCGAGAAGCAGGCCGATGCGGTGCTTGACGGCCCCTTCGGTAAAAAGCTGATGGATTACATGCCAGCCAAAGGCTGGGTCGGTCTGGGCTTTATGGAGCAGGGCTATCGCAGCATCAGCAACAGCAAGCATCCGATTAACAAGCTCGAAGACATCAAGGGGCTGAAGATCCGCACGATTCTCAATCCGCTGTACGTCGATATGCTCAATACGCTGGGCGCCAATGCGGTGCCGATGCCTTTCCCGGAACTTTACTCGGCGATGGAGACAAAGACCGTCGATGGCCAGGAAAACCCGGAAACGACCGTGGATGCCAGCAAGTTCTACGAGGTTCAGAAGTATTTCAGCGCGACCCGCCATATCTATAATCCACAGATGCTGATGGTCGGCAAGAAATTCTGGGATTCACTGTCGGCTGACGAGAAAAAGATCTTCGAAGAAGCCGCCATTGAGGCGCGTGATGTGCAGCGCAAGGCGGCGCGTGCAATGACCGAAAAATCACGCAAGGTGATGACCGATCACGGCATGCAGTTGAACGAGATCGCTCCGGCCGAAATTGCACGCATGCGCGATGCCGTCAAACCCGTGACCGATAAATACGCCGCACAGCTCGATCCGGAGCTGGTCAAGGCTTTCCGCGCGGAGCTTGAAAAGACCAAGGATCTTAAATAGTCGTAAGAAGCATGGCGGCCGGCGTCGAAAGCGGGCCGCCATGCGCAGGCTTTTGCGGTGCATCAGAGTGTGAGAATGGGGTGTTGATGGCGCGGGTTGAGGGTGTAATCCGCAGGCACTGAAGGTCGCGATGAAATCTTTCGATAAATTCTTGACGCGCGTGATGAACGGCATCATCGTCGTTTCACTGGCCTTGATGGTCATTATGGTTTTCAGCAACGTTGTGCTGCGTTACGCCTTTAATTCCGGTATTACCGCATCGGAAGAACTTTCACGGTTATTTTTCCTCTGGCTGATTTTTGTCGGCGCTATCGTTGCCATGAGAGAACGCGCGCATTTGGGCGTCGATACGCTGGTTGTACGCCTACCGCGCGCCGGCAGAATTTTCTGTGCATTGTTGAGCAATGCACTGATGCTTTGGGTCTGTTACCTTTTTTTCGTCGGTAGCTGGCGGCAAACGCTGGTGGGCTGGGGCACATTGAAGCCGGCCACGGGAATTCCGATGGCTTTTCATTACGGTGTCGGGCTGATTATGAGCGTTGGCGTTACCATCATTCTGATTGGCAATACCTGGCGCATTCTGCGCGGGCAGGCGAATGAAACGGACTTGATTCAGGTGGTTGAATCGGAGGACTCGCCGGCAGAAACTCCGGAACATGAATCCGTAGGCGCAACTGATCGCAGCCCGGCTGATCGCGGATAGGGAGTAGGGCAAACATGGTCGTGACGATTTTTCTTGTTTCCCTGCTCGGCGCCATGGCGCTGGGCATGCCGATTGCCTTTGCATTGATGGTCTGCGGCATTGCGCTGATGCTGCATATGGATATGTTCGATGCGCAGCTGATCGCACAGAACACAATCGACGGCGCCGATAACTTCGTGTTGATGGCCGTGCCGTTTTTCATGCTGGCGGGTGAATTCATGAATGCGGGCGGCCTCTCGCGGCGCATCGTCAATCTGGCGATGGCACTGGTGGGGCATATCCGCGGCGGCTTGGGCTACGTGGCCGTCATCGCAGCGATCATCATGGCCAGCCTGTCCGGTTCAGCAGCGGCCGATACCGCCGCACTTGGCGTGTTGCTGATTCCGATGATGCGCCAGGCCGGTTACAGCGTGCCGCGTTCGGCCGGGCTGATTTCTGCGGGCGGCATCATCGCGCCGATCATTCCGCCGAGCATTCCTTTCGTCATGTTCGGCGTCATCGCCCAGGTATCAATTACCAAGCTGTTCATGGCGGGCATCGTGCCGGGCGTGATGATGGGCCTCAGTATCCTGATTGCCTGGGCCTGGGTGATCCGCAAGGATAAGCTTGAATCGCATCCGCGCCAGAGCTTCCGACAGATCTGGGCGGCGGCGGTCGATAGCCTGTGGGCGCTGGTCATGCCGCTGATTATCATCGTTGGCCTGAGAATGGGTGTGTTTACGCCGACAGAGGCCGCAGTTGTCGCGGCCGTGTATGCCTTGTTTGTCGGCATGGTTGTTTATCGGGAAATCAAGTTCTCGCAGCTTTACGGACTGCTGCTCAACGCCGGAAAGATTACTGCTGTCGTCATGCTGCTGGCCGGCGCGGCGATGGTTTCTTCCTGGCTGATTACCGTGGCCGATCTGCCGGGACAACTGGCCGAAATGCTCGCGCCATTTATGGGCAATCAGATTCTGCTGATGGTCGCCATCATGATCATTGTCGTCGTCGTCGGTACGGCTATGGACATGACGCCGACCATTCTTATCCTGACGCCGGTGCTGATGCCGGTGATTAGACAGGCGGGCATTGATCCAATCTACTTTGGCGTCATCTTCATTATCAATAACGCTATCGGGCTGGTCACGCCGCCGGTCGGTACGACGCTGAATGTCATCTGCGGCGTCGCCAAGATCAAGATGGACGAGGCGATCGTCGGCGTCATGCCCTTCATGATTGCGGAACTTATTGTATTGGCCCTGCTGACGGTGTTTCCGTCGCTGGTGCTCACGCCGATGAAATGGCTTACCTAGAAGCAAGGGCGGTAGGTAAGAGGCCGTCTTTACTTGAGAGCCCGCAAGGTGTTGGCGCCAAAGAAATGGCGCAGGTTGCCAATAAGCTTTCCAAAGGGCGAATCAACATCGGGCTGTTTCCCGACCAGCAACTTGGCACAGGGCCGCAGATGATCGAGATGGTCAAGAAAGGTGAGCTTGACATCTTTCAGGGCGGTGCGGGCATGTTCTCGGCCATGGAACCGCGTCTTAACGTATTCGATATTCCGTATCTGTTCGAGTCGGTCGAACAGGCTTACAAGGTACTCGACAGCAAATTCGGTGAGGAAATGCTGGCGACGCTTGAACCGCATGGCCTTAAGGGCCTGTCCTTCTGGGAAAACGGTATTCGTTCGACGACCAATAATGTTCGCCCGATTACCAAGCCGGACGATATTAAAAGTCTGAAAATGCGCGTCATGCCGGCCAATCCGGTGCATGTCATGCTATGAAAAGAGCTGGGCGCCGAGCCGACGCCACTGCCTTTCGGTGAAATTTACGACAAGCTCAAGCGTGGCGAGCTGGACGGTCAGGAACACCCGATTGCCCCAATTTACGCAGGAAAATTCTATGAGGTACAAAAATACCTATCGTTAACAAAACATATGTATGGCCCGCTGATCCAGGTCACGAATCTGGAAAAATTCAAGGCCATGCCGAAAGCGACACAGAATATCCTGCTCAAGGCTTCCTATGCCGGCGCCGTCAAGATGCGCCAGTTTTCCAATGACAATGCGGCCAGATTCCTTGAGGAAATGAAGCAGAAAGGCGTTGCGATCAACGAGGTGGACGCCAGCGTTTTTCGTGAAAAAATGCGTCCGATCGTCGAAAAGCCTTACATCGAGAAAAATGGCGATGCCTGGCTGAAGAAGATCAATGCCTCGCTGGCTGAAAAGCCCAAAAAATAAGTAGAAATAGCGCCTAGGGTGTTTAGAAAAAACGGCCTCTGCAAGGAGGCCGCTAAAAATGCGGAGAGTTTTCCATCATAAGGAAGAACCGGAGAAAAAACCGCTGTTGCACTCTGTGATTTCTCATTTTATCCGGGCCAATTCCACTGGCTAGCGGCTTGCGAGCCGTGTTGCGCTGTTCTCGCGCTTCCTTGATAGTTACATCGGGATAGACACCATGCGCCAGTAGTTTTTCTCTACCGTTGAAGCGGCATTTTTGCCGCCAGTATTTCTCGCCAGCAGGCGTAATAAAGAGAAATAGCTTTTTTCCTCAGCCAGCTTGACCGCCTTTGGGCTGAGCTTGGCATTGCGTACCGCCGTATCCGAGAGCGCCATTGGGAATATATGACGGTATGTCAATATACCCGCATTCCCACGGATTTCGATGGATCGTATAGGACGCCGCCAGAATTAAAAAAGGCTAGAAACCTTCGTATTTACTTGGGTTGCCGGCCTTTATCGGACTACTTCAGGAGTGTTTGTGGTGGTCAGGGGCAGAATCGAACTGCCGACACGTGGATTTTCAGTCCACTGCTCTACCAACTGAGCTACCTGACCATTGCAAGAGACGCGCATTATATCGATGGCCTGGTAAAACGTCAAAGCGTTATCGCTATGTTTTGCCTTGTTACGCGCAGGCGTTGAAGGCAAGAAAATCGCCGACCACGAGGAGAAAATAGTAGATAAAAGCAGGATAGAAACGAGGGAAACAGATAAAAGTTACGATCGGGGTCGGCTGGGCATTTTGCTTTGCGGCCTGTGCCTTAGCCCCTGCTCTCCACTATTTCTGGCTGCTTCTGCACCGTGATGTCCTCAGCGTGCAAATATATTTTTACCCTGACTTTTGAGCTATAGTTTTCTTTCCGAAAATCGAGACGAGATCGACTTTTATCCATGAATACTTTATACGACATTCCCTCCGGTAAGTCTGGCCACAACGCCGCGTTCGAGCAGGCCATCCGTCAGTTGGCCGTCCCTGTTTGCCGGGTGTTTGGCTCGGCCACGCAGCCGACGCCTGCCCGTTTTGAGGCCTCGGCGCAGACGCTGAATACGAAGGATAGTGCCCAGGTATCCAAATTCTTTCCCAACACGGTCAAGGCTTCCGGCAGCAAGGTGCTGGAGGCAACTGCCGGTGCTGCGGGTGCGCCCCAAGATCAGGGCAAGCGCGTCGCTGTTCTCTTTTCCGGCGGGCCAGCGGCGGGCGGGCATAATGTCGTCTGTGGCCTGAAGCGCATACTGGGCGCGGGTAATACGTTGCTGGGTGTGCGTCCGGGGCCGAAAGGGTTGCTCAAAGGCAATCTCTTTGAAATTTCCGATCGAGATGTCGACGCCATCATCAACACGGGCGGTTTCGATTTTCTCGGTACTGACCGCACCAAGATCAAGACGCCGGAACAGTTTGCCCAGGTCAAGGCGACCTGCGTTAAGCATAATCTTGACGCCATCGTCGTTATTGGCGGCGACGATTCCAATACCAACGCTGCCGTCCTTGCCGAATTCCTGTACGCGGGCGTCAAGCCCGACGGCTCGGGCGTCCAGGTGATCGGTGTGCCCAAAACCATCGATGGCGATTTGCAGGCGGGAGCGCTGTTGCCGATTTCCTTCGGTTTCGACACCGCGACCAAGATTTATGCCGAAATGGTCGGCAACATTTTGCAAGATACACGCTCATCGCTGAAATACTGGCATTTCGTCAAGCTGATGGGGCGCTCGGCGTCGCACGTCACGCTGGAAGTAGCGCTGCAAACCCAGCCGGCTGTCGCGCTGATTTCAGAAGAAATTGCCGAAAAGAAGCAATCGCTGAGTTCAATCGTCGGCCAGATTGCCCAGGCCGTTGTTAAACGGGCCGAGCAGGGCATCCACCATGGTGTCGTCATTATTCCGGAGGGGGTCGTCGAATTTATCCCCGAAATGCATGTGCTGATCGCGGAGCTGAACGATGTGCTGGCCTGTCATGCAGATGATTTCGCCAGGCTTGACAAGGCTGAACGTCCCGCCTTTATCGGTAGCCGCCTGTCGCCGGACAATGCGCGTCTGCTAGCCTCTTTGCCCAGCTATGTCGTCGATATGCTGCTGGCTGAACGCGATTCGCACGGCAATCTGCAAGTCTCACTGATTCCGACCGAGCAATTGCTGATCGACATGACGGCGCGTGCCTTACAGGAAATGGGCGCCAAGGTGCCCTTTGCCACGATGAACCATTTCTTCGGCTACGAAGGCCGTTGCGGCGCGCCGACCCTGTTTGACGCCGCCTATACCTTTAATCTCGGTCTGACCGCCGGTTCGCTGATTCTCGACGGCCGTACAGGCTATATGGCGACAATTACCGACCTGACGAAGGGCGGTACACCCAAGGCCATTCCGCTGACCGGCCTGCTCAATATCGAGCGCCGCCAGGGGCAGGACGAATTCGTCATCGAAAAGGCGCTGGTCAGAACGGATTCGCCGGCCATGCACCATTTCATGGCGCACCGCACGACCTGGGCGGAAAAGGATCTCTTTGCTTCTCCCGGACCGCGCCAGCTCTGGGGGCCGATTGCCATGCAGCAGCCGATATCGGTGGCGCTCAATACCGGCGCCGACAGCCTGGCTTTCAAGATCGGCTGATTGCTAGAAGGCTTGGCGTACCGGCTTCCGGCTCCAGCCGTGGATGCCATGTGGTACGCCTTGTTTTGCCGATCAGGCATGGGGCTGATGGAATTTTCGGTCTGCTCCGAAGTTCAGGAATCCCCTTAAACAGAAATTCAGTTCGACAGACCTCAAGACAGGAGCATTCAGATGACTACTACCGCATCTCTGGCCAATGCCATTCGTGTCCTGGCGATCGATGGCGTACAGGCCGCCAATTCCGGCCATCCCGGTGCGCCGATGGGCATGGCGGAAATCGCCGTTTCTCTCTGGAACCACAATTTGAAGCACAACCCGGCTGACCCCAAATGGCCGGATCGCGACCGTTTCGTGCTCTCCAACGGCCATGCGTCGATGCTGATCTATTCGCTGCTTTATCTGACGGGCTACGATCTGCCGCTCGATGAACTGAAAAAGTTCCGCCAACTGCACAGCAAAACACCAGGGCATCCGGAAGTCGGCCATACGCCGGGCGTCGAAACCACCACCGGCCCGCTCGGTCAGGGCCTCAGCAATGCGGTCGGCATGGCGCTGGGCGAAAAACTGCTGGCCGCCGAATTCAATCGCGACGGTCACGCCATCGTCGATCACTATACGTATGTGTTCCTGGGCGACGGTTGCCTGATGGAGGGCATCTCGCACGAAGCCTGTTCGCTGGCGGGCGTCTGGAAACTCGCCAAACTGATTGCCTTTTACGACGATAACGGCATCTCGATCGACGGTCATGTCGAGGGCTGGTTTGCCGACGATACGCCGAAACGTTTTGAAGCCTATGGCTGGAACGTCATCCGCAATATCGACGGGCACGATGTTGACGCCATCGACCGCGCCATCGCCGCGGCCAAGGCACAGAGCGACAGGCCGACGCTGATCTGCTGCAAAACGACGATCGGCAAGGGTTCGCCGAACAAGGCGGGGACGCACGAAGTGCACGGCGCACCGCTCGGTAAGGACGAGATTGCCGCCACGCGTGCCGCGCTTGGCATCGACTGGCCGCCGTTCGAAATCCCGGCCGATATTCTGGCCGCCTGGAACGCCAAGGCCGCCGGCGCCAAACAGCAGGCCGCCTGGGATGAGCGCTTTGCCGCCTACCGCAAGGCGTATCCCGATCTGGCCGCTGAATTTGAGCGCCGCATGCGGGGTGAGCTGACTGCACGTTACGCCGCCGGGTCGGCCGAAGCGCTCAAGGACATCATCGACAAGGCGGAAGTCATCGCCACGCGCAAGTCTTCACAGAATGCCATCCAGGCGCTAGCGCCGCTGGTTCCGGAATTTGTTGGCGGCTCGGCCGACCTGGCGCCGTCCAACCTGACGATGTGGAAAGGCTGTCGTGAGCTTAAACCGGCAAGCCTCAATAAAGGCGGCAACTACATTCACTACGGCGTACGCGAATTCGGCATGGCGGCGATCATGAACGGCTTGTGCCTGCATGGCGGTTTCCGCCCGTTTGGCGGCACTTTCCTGATGTTCTCCGAATATGCGCGCAACGCCATCCGCATGGCGGCGCTGATGCAGGTCAATCCGATCTACGTGTTTACGCACGACTCGATCGGCGTCGGTGAGGATGGGCCGACGCACCAGCCGGTCGAGCAGACCGCGACGCTGCGCATGGTGCCTAATCTCGACGTCTGGCGGCCGTGCGACAGCGTTGAGACTTTTGTTGCCTGGCAGGTCGCCATTGAACATAGAAGCACGCCGACGGCGCTGATCCTGACCCGCCAGAATCTCGCGCACCAGGCGCGCGATGCCGCGCAGGTTGCCGCCATCCGCAAAGGCGGCTACGTGCTCAAGGATTGCGCGGGTGCGCCGCAGGCGGTCATCATCGCTACCGGCTCGGAAGTTGCGCTGGCCGTTGCGGCGCAGCAGACGCTGGCGGAAAAAGGCATTTCGGTGCGTGTCGTCTCGATGCCTTCGCCGTTTGCCTTCGATGCCCAGGACAAAGCGTATCGCGATGCCGTTTTGCCGCCGGATGTTCCGCGCGTGGCTGTCGAAGCCGGTTCGACGGCGGGTTGGTATCGCTATGTCGGCCTGAATGGCGCTGTTGTCGGCATCGACCGCTTCGGCGAATGCGGCCCTGCCGCGCAGGTCTTCGACTATCTCGGCATCACCGCGCCGAAGGTCGTCGAAGCGGTCGAGAACGTGCTGGCCGGCTGATCGGCCCGCCCAAAAGACGCAGGATAACGCCGCCTGAAATCGGCGAGTCTGCCAATTTCCGCCAAATCCTGCCAACTCCTGCCAACTCCCGCCAAGCTCACTAACCCCGCCACCGTGGCGGGGTTAGTTTTGGCGTTTCCGGGTGCCTTTGTAAAAATACGGCCTTGGCTTCGCCGTGCCGTACTGCGTGGTCTGTCTGCTGCGCGCCGGCTTGTCTTTGACAAAGCCGAGCCGCTATAAAAGAGCTGGCCTGAAGCCCTTGTATTTAGGGCGTCTCAGAGGCGGTGCCATGAAACCCGCGTAAACAGGGCGTCTCAGAGGCGATGCTCTGAAGCCCTTGTAAATAGGGCATCTCAGAAGGGGCGCTCTGAAGTCCTTATAAACAGGGCGTTTCCGGGTAGGGTGCCCGCCAGCCCTTTATTGATAAGGGTTTCAGAGGTGTATGCCTGGAAACCCTTTATCCACGCGGGTTTCCGGGGCACCTTCCGGGAATCCTTGTTTTGCCGCAGCGTACCGGCTGAGCCGATGCGCTAGAATGAAAACGGTTATGGAATCAGCCTGAATGGAGAGCGTGACATGCTAGTGAGACTGACCTCAAGTACCTCCGGCGAAGTGGTGATGCTGGCCGAACATCTGCGCGGCCTGCTTGAAGTGCTGGACAAGGACTGTACGGCGCGTGGAATTTTCACGCTGGAACAGTTGCCACCGACCATTGCGAAGTTGAAAACTTTGGTCGAGGCAGACCGGCAGGCGGCGCATCTATACGAACAGGCCAAAATTCAGGCGGAAAACCAGGCCACGAAAATGTCTGGAGAAGCCGCGGAGAATGAGGTTGAAGAGGATGCGGAAGATGACGAAAAATCCGACGAAACGCCGATCTGGCTGGGGCAGCGTGCCGTACCCCTGCTGCACTTAATGGAACGGACGTTACGGGAAAAAGGCTTCATCCTGTGGCAGGCTGACCGCGATTTTTGAATAGCATGCTGCTTCGCGTGCAGAGGGTTCAATTTGTACGGGGCGTGCGCCGTATTTTATCTGCGCTCCCGATGTTTCTTGCGCTCGGCCCATGCTGGGCGGGGGCTGCCGCCGGGCTGGCGGAGACGGGGAAGACGGCCGGAGCTCCGGGTCAGCCAAGCATCCCCGAAGTTGCGGTCGACGTTGGCCATACCCTGGCCGATCCAGGCGCTGTCAGTGCACGCGGCCGTGTCGAATTTGAATTCAACCGCGATCTGGCCGGCCTGCTGGTGACGGCTTTACAGGCGCGTGGTGTGTCTGTCCGCCCGGTCAATTTCGACGGGCGTATCGCCAGCCTGTATGACCGGCCGATGGTTGCCGCAGGCGCGGATTTTTTCATTTCCATCCACCATGATTCGGTGCAGCCGGAACTGCTCGAGAACTGGGAGTGGGAAGGCAGGACACAGACCTATAGCGACCGCCATCGCGGTTTCTCGCTATTCATTTCGCGCGATAGCCCCGATCTGGACACCAGCCTGCGTTGTGCTTCGGCGATTGGCGCGCGCCTGCGCCATATGGGATTTGCGCCGGCGACGCACCATGCCAATTCCTTACCTGGTCGCGAACGCCCGTATGCCGACGAACAGAATGCCGTGCATTTCTATGACAATCTCGTTGTCCTCTATCGCACGAGTCTGCCTGCTGTCCTGCTCGAGGCGGGCGTGCTCAAGCATCGCGACGAAGAACTGGCCCTGCGTGACCCGCAGCGTCAGGCGTACATGGCCGACGCCGTTGCTAGCGGCATCGCGGCCTGCCTGTATGTGCGCAAGGCTGCCGTGGCTGAATGAGCGCGATACAATGCGGGCGCTTTTACGTAGTGTTCCGAATCTCGGCTTAACACATCAAAGAATTGAATAATTGCCATGCCCGCTTCACTTGATCATCTACTCGTCGTCGCGCTGTCTTCGCGGGCGCTCTTCGATTTCGAGGAAGAAAACCGCGTGTTCGAGGAACAAGACGACCGCGCCTATATGAAATTGCAGCTGGACCGTCTGGAACGGGCGGCGCCGCCCGGTGTGGCCTTCCCCCTGGTGAAAAAACTGCTGGCGTTTAATGCCGACGGCAGGCAACGCGTCGAGGTGGTCATCCTTTCACGCAACGACCCGGTGTCCGGTCTGCGCGTTTTCCGTTCGGCGGAAGAAAATGGCTTGAAACTCGGGCGCGGCGTATTTACCCGCGGCCGGTCGCCCTATGCGTTTCTTGATCCGCTGGGGGCGCATCTTTTTCTCTCGGCCAATGCCGATGACGTGCGCAAGGCGTTGGCGGCGGGGTTCCCGGCGGCGCAGGTGTTTGCCCACTCGCACGTTGATCCCGACCGGCATGCGGAAGAATTGCGCATCGCTTTTGACGGTGACGCCGTGCTCTTCTCCGATGAGGCGGAACGCGTTTATGCGACGCAAGGCCTGAGCGGTTTCCATGACCACGAACGCACCTATGTCGAGCGGCCTTTGCCGCCGGGGCCGTTCAAGCCGCTGCTCGAAGCCTTGCAACGCTTGCAGAATCTGGATGGCGCGCCGGCGCCGGTGCGCCTGCGTACGGCGCTGGTGACGGCGCGCAGTGCGCCGGCGCATGAACGGGCGATTCGTACCCTGATGCAGTGGGGCGTCTCGGTCGATGAGGCTATGTTTCTCGGCGGGTTGGATAAAGGCCCGTTTCTCGCCAAATTCGAGCCGGATTTCTTTTTTGACGATCAGACCGGGCATTGTGAATCCGCTGCCCGCGCCGGCCCGGCCGGCCATGTGCCCAGTGGTGTGAGGAACGTCTGACCGATCGGCGCTGTTTCCCTGCTTTATTTGGAAAGCCGCCGTTTCCGGCCTCTGGAATCTAGAGGATCCGGTTGATGAGCCGGTCGGCTTTCACATGCGCCAGCCGCCTGATCAGGCGCTGTACAGGCTGCGGGTAGGCGTCGATGGGTTCGATTTCCTCGTAATGCGTCAGCCGTGTCGTCTTGGCCAGGAAACCCGCCAGTTCGGTGCGATGCTGGCCGATCAAGCATTTTTCCGGATCGCGGATGAGCAGGCCGTTTTCCAGATCGAGCCGCCAGGCGCGCGGGTTGAGGTTATGCCCGGTCAGCAAGGCGCAATCGTCATCGACTAGCAGGCCTTTAAGGTGAAACGTATTGCTGCCGTCTTTCCAGATGTGCACAGCAAGCATGCCGGCGTCGATGGCGCCCTGGTTGGTTTTGCAGAAGCGACGCAGGTTGGTTTCGTAGAGATAGGGCAAGGCGCCGATGGTTTTGAACGGCTCTTCCGGCGGAATGTAAAAATCGTTGGCCGTTTTATCGCCGAGCACAATGGTGACGCGGCAGCCCGCCTTGATCCGGCGGCGCAGGGCATGGCGCAAGGGGCCGGGCAGGTTGAAATAGGGCGTTAGCAGCACCAGTTCATGGCGTGCCTGCATGATTAACTGCAAGAGTGTGCGATTGAGCGCGTTATCCCGCGCCCCCAGGCCGATCAGCGGCGTGATGCTGACGGCGCCTGCCTGGCGCGGCGCAGCGGTAAAGTCATACTGCGTGCGCGCCAATACCTTGCGCAATTTGGCAATTTCCGGCCGCAAAGCCGCCCGGCTGGGGATGTCGGCGCCATCGAGCGGGCAGACGGCCGGACTGGTACGCAATACATTCTTGAGCAGAGCCGCAAAACTGTCGGCCAGTTCACGGCTATGAATCAGGTGGTAGCGGTCAAGGCGGTAACGGCCATGCCGCTCAAGGTAGACGTCATTGAGGCTGGCGCCGCTGTAGAGCACGGCATCGTCGATGACAAAGCCCTTGAAATGAAAGACGCCCAGAAGTTCTCGGCGCTGTACCGGCACACCGTAAACCGGCACGCCCGGCCCGAATTGCTTCGCCATAGCCCGGTAGCGTGCCGCGTTACCTGCCGATTCTCGCTGGCCGATCAGCCCGCGCTGCGCCCGATGCCAGTCGACGTAGACGGCGATTTCGAGTTGCGGGTGGGCCGTATGCGCCGCATAGAGGGCATCGAGAACCTCGCGGCCGGCATCGTCATCTTGCAGGTAGAGTGCGGTGATCAGAATGCGCCGGCGCGCGCTGGCGATCTGCGCCAGCAGGGTTTCGCGGAAAGCGCTTGGGCCAGCCAGCGTTTGTACGCACTCGGCCGGAACGGATAAGGCAGGCAATTCATCCGGCGCGGCGTGTGGCGGAAAACGTTCTCGCCAACGTTGAAGCGTCCGTGCGATCCGGGATTGGGAAAGCGGTCTGGAGAGAGGTTTAGACAAGGGATAGAAAAGATAGAAAGAATAGGCGGCAGGAAATATCCACAGGGCGAGAATTATACCGGTGTCGCCTTCAATAACGGCACCTGGCGGAATATGCAGGTAATTCTCTGAAAACAGTGCTTCGGATAACCTGCCTCATCGCAAATCCCCAGGCGTGGTGCTACAATCCGACCGATCTTCCTTGTCTGCTCTGAACAAAAAAGCGGCATACAGCGCGAAAACCTATGCGCGGGTGTAGTTCAATGGTAGAACGGCAGCTTCCCAAGCTGCATACGAGGGTTCGATTCCCTTCACCCGCTCCATCTTCATGACAAGGATCATTTTTCCGGTCAGGTGCAAACGTCCGGAAAACGAATCAATTGTGCTGACCGCGCCTGTTTCTCCTCTTCGCCTGCTGACGGGACACACGCCAGCGTTCCGCTGCCACTAACCGCCAGGGCTAAAATAGCGTCTACTGCGATCAGGGCCGTGACGCTTAACTTATCGCCCAGATTGAACTCCGTTCATGTCGCGGTGATGGCAGATACGCATAACACATACCTCAGGAATCAGGAGATGCATTCATGGACTACCCGGTCATTCACGATGAAGAAAACCGCCGCTTTGAAATCCGCGTCGAGGGGGCGACAGCCTATCTGAGTTATGCGCCGGTCAATGGCGGTCTTGACTACGAACATACGGTTGTTCCGCCATCCCTGGGCGGGCGCGGCATCGGGTCTTTTCTGGCGGGCCATGCGCTGGAGTACGCCAGGCAGCGCGGATTGAAAGTCAGGCCGAGCTGTTCTTTCGTCGCGGCGTATATCGACAGGCATCCCGACTATCAGCGTATCGTGCTGGCGGATGAGCGCCAGGATCGGCGGTCTGCCTGCGATTGAATGCGGATGAGCACTTGATCGTCTAATCGCCGCCCCGCGGGTGCGGTATAGGCGGCCAAAACAGAAGGTAAAAACCTGGAAAGGAGTCTCCCATGAAACTGTATTACATGCCCGGCGCCTGTTCGATGACGCCGCATACGGCGCTGGAGTGGATCGGTCAGCCTTATGAAGCGCAAAGCGTCAATCGGCGCGAGATCAAGTCGCCCGAATATCTCAAGCTCAATCCGCAGGGCGCGGTACCGCTTCTGGTCGATGGCGATTTGGCGTTGTCGCAAAATGCCGCGATTCTTGCCTATCTTGATGCGCGCTTCCCGCAGGCGCGCCTGTTTGGCAGTGACGATCTCAAGGGAAAGGCGCGCGCCTGGCGTTGGCTGGCGTTCCTGAATGCGGATGTCCACAAAGCTTTTTCGCCGCTATTTCACCTGCCGGACTATGTGCACAATGAAGCCGTCAAGACAGCCATGCAGTCGGCCGCGCGCGACAACATCCGTCACCTGCTGGCGCAGGCCGACGCGCAGCTTGCCGTGCAGCCGTATCTGGGCGATGACGTGTCGGTTGCCGATGTGTACCTGTATGTTCTGTTGCGCTGGTGTCGTAGCCTGCAGCTCGATCTTGCCGATTTGCCGCAGCTGGCGCCGTTCTATGTGCGGCTCGGCGAAAACGCCGGCGTGCGTTCGGTGATTACCCAGGAAAATCTCAAGCCCTGAGCGTCTGTTTCGTCCAGCGTCCGGCCAACGCCGCCGTTTTTCGGCGTTCTACAGTGCCCAGACATTCCGGCTTGGAGCGCAGAAAGGCGGCCATCTGCCGCCTTTCTGCTTTGGGGCGCTGTCCGTACGATTTATGGCGTTATGCGAACCCGTGCCTGGCCCGGCTTGCCAGCTCCTGTGGTTTGAAGAGATTGAAGCGCGGCAGAAACTTGTCCCAGTCGATGAGATGAGCGTCGATCTCGGGGCCGTCCACACAAGCATGCTTACGCACCATTTTGCCGTCAATATTGACCGGCACCATGCAAGCGCCGCACATTCCGGTTGCATCGACCATGATCGAGTTCAGACTGGCAACGGTGTGCACGCTGTAGGGGCGGGTCAGATCGCTAACGGCGCGCATCATTAACGGCGGGCCGATGGTGACGATCTCGACAATTTCCCGCCCCTGGCGCTGTTTGCCATCTTTGAGCATGGCCTCCAGCGGCGTGGTGACGAACCCCTTGAGGCCAAAAGATCCATCGTTGCTGGTGTAAATGACGTCGAGGCGGTCGCCGAACTCGGCCTTGAGCTTGCCGATGCGTTCATGCTCGCCAATCCAGAACAGGAGATCGGCGCTGCGGAAACCGGCAATCAGCGTCACATGGTTGCCCAAACGCAGATGCTCGCGCGCGATCGGGTACACCGGCGGCAAACCGAGGCCGCCCGCTGTGAAAACGACAGTCTGCCGCGCCGCATCGTAGCGGTGTAGCGCGCTCGGCTGACCGAGCGGCCCGGCAATGCCGGCAAAGGCTTCGCCTACCTGCATCTGGTTGATTTTCATGCTCGTCGTCCCCATGCCCTGGACGACGATGCAGATGGTGCCGGCCTGTTCGTCCCAGTCGGCCAGCGTCAGCGGGATCAGTTCGCCGTCCGGCCAGGCCAGCACGCGCACGAACTGGCCGGCGCGCGCCGTTTTGGCGATCATCGGCGCATAGACAATGAATTCGACGATGTTCGGCGCCAGTTCGATTTTGTCGATGATTCGCTGCGGCATGGCCGCAAGCTCGGCATAGCGCCGGGCACGGGTGAGGGACTTCATGATTTCCTCGGCGGGTATGTCGATCTCGCCGAGAATTTCGCGTGCGGCCGTTTGGCCGTCGCCGGCGGCGCGGATCGCCGTTGATCCGCCGCGTGCGGCATCGCCGCCCGAATAGATGCCGTCGAGCGAAGTCTGCATCGACCCCTTGCCAAGCTCGATCGAACCCTTGGCCGTCGTCCTGAGATTCGGTTCGGAATCGCGGATGATCGGGTTCGGGTCGTTGCCAAGCGCCATGATGACGAGATCGGCCTTGACGCTTTCCGTCTTGCCGGTGGCGACCGGGCGGCGGCGACCGGAGGCGTCGGGTTCGCCGAGCGCGATGACTTCCAGCGAAGCGCCGGTGACGAAATGTGTCTTGTCATCGCCGATAAACTCGTTCGGCGAGCGCAGCACCTTGAGCCGGATGCCTTCTTCGAGTGCGTGGTGCAGCTCCTCGACACGCGCCGGCATTTCGTCGCGCGTGCGACGATAGACGATCGTCACCTCGCCGCCCAGACGCCGCGCCGTGCGCGCGGCATCCATCGCCGTGTTACCGCCGCCGATGATCAATACTTCCTTGCCGTGGGTTTCGGGCAGTGGCGTTTCGTAGCCTTCGCGCATGCCCTGCATCAGGTTGACGCGGGTGAGGAACTCGTTGGCCGACATGACGTTGAGCAGGTGCTCGCCCGGCACGTTCATAAAACGCGGCAGGCCGGCGCCCGAGCCGACAAAAATCTTCCAGAAACCGGCGTTCTTGAGATCCTGCAGGGTCGCCGTTTTACCGACGACGAAGTTGGTGATGAATTTGCCGCCCAGTTGCCGGATTTTGCTGACGACATCGTCGATCAGCTCGTTAGGCAGGCGGAATTCAGGAATGCCGTAGCGCAGGACGCCGCCGAGTGCGTGAAAAGCTTCAAAAATGGCAACCGGAAAGCCTTCGGCAGCGAGTAGGTAGGCGTTGATTAACCCTGCTGGGCCGGAACCGACGACAGCAATCGGCGGTTTGTCGCCTTTCTGCCAAGGATCGGCATGGCCGGAAAAACGGGCGGTGATGCCTTCGGGATCGACAAGTTTTTCGCGCTGCGGCAGAAACCATTCGATCTGTCCGATTTCGATCGGTTGCTTGGCGTGCGCGCAGACGCCCTGGCATTGCAGTTCCTGCGGGCAGACGCGGCCGGTGACGTTGGGTAGCGGGTTGCAGTGCTCGATCAGCGCCAGCGCCTCGCGGAAACGACCGTTGCCGAGCAGGTCGAGCATCTGCGGAATGTGGATTCTGACCGGGCAGCCGCCCTTCGGTTCTGCACGTTCCGGCACGCGCAGGCCGAATTCGCAGGGGCGTTCTTCGCACTGCTTGTCGCGTAGAACTTCGAGCCAGACAATCAGCTCGACCTCGCGTGCGCTGTAGCCCTGCTTCATGTAACCGAGGTAACCCTGGTTGACCAGTTCAAAATCGTTCGATCGTTCCTCGGGGGCGCGGATATAAGGCGGAATGAAGTTTTCCGCCGGCCAGTTTTTCGACAGGCCGCGGAACATGGGGTAGCGGTCAGAAAGATGCTGGTCGATGGCCCTGATAAATTTGCGTTTCAACCCCAGCGGCAGGCACCAGACAAAGCGCATGAGAATCTTGCTTGTGTCGTCGTCGCGTAGCAGGAGTTCCCAGAACGTCCGGGTAAAGCGTTCGCCCAGCTCGCCTTGCCGGAATTCGGCGGCAATGGCATTGACGCCATCGGCAATGAACAGGTCGCGAAACTGGCCGGGATCGTCGAGCAGATGCCGTTTCAACAGCTCCATCTGGCTATGGAAGGTGCCGACCGCTTCGCTGTGCGCCAGGCTGTCGAGCTGTGCGCGCGCGCTTTCCAGCGAGCGGCTGGCGTCGAGATAACGACGAACGTCGTCCTGAGCGCCGGATGGTTCGAGCATTGAAGTGAGCTTAGCCATGAATGATCTCCGCATCACAGTTGGCGGCTACGCGCTTGATGCGCGCCTTCAGTTCGGGCGTGGGCTGCACGCGCGCCAGAATGCCGGGGATGATCCGGGCGGCTTCGCGGCTTTCGCCGTCGACGAGCAGACGGGTTTTCTCGAAGATTTCTGGCACATCCTGATAGCAGGTCTTGCAGTTGGTGCACAGGGCGGAGTCCTCAAGCGTGACGAGCGCGTCCGGGCTGCCATGTTCGCCGTTTCCCTCATCCCCGACAGTCGGCGCCGGGCCGGAGGCGGCGACTGGCTTGAGCGGAATGAATGCGCTGCCAACGCCGCCAGCCGGCGCCTGGCTCGATGTGGCCAGGTCGGACATGGCGCGGGCAATGCCGTCGAGCGAATCCTCCCGCTGTTTGAGCGCTTCCCTGACCTGCGCCTGCAGGGCGGCGACGCCTTCTGCGTACTCGGCGCTCAGTTTCGAGACGTGCTGACCGTCGAGATATTGCAGCATCTTCCAGTTTCTGCGCCGTTCCTCGACGAGTGCGATGATTGTGCCGGAAACGCCGATCCTGACCAGCCGCTTGTCGGCATCGGTCGTGTAAATGAACGGCGTCTTGCCAGCGCGTTGCGCTTCGGGCAATTCGATGTACTCATGTACCGGAATGGCGTCGGCGGTGTCCTTGAGCCTGCGGAACTGTTTCTTGAAGCGGATTTCGGAAAATGCGAAGTTCGCCGGCGTCAGCGGCGTTTCCAATAGCTGCAGATGGCCTTCCTCATCGAGATATTCGAGGGTTGCCGTCGTCCAGGTCTTGTCTGCATCGGGATTGCCTTCGAGCGAGAACCAGTCGTGCAGGTTCTCGCCGCGGCGCGGGTCGTGCACGAACAGCGGACTCATGCGGCTTTCGACAGCAAGCCGCGCCTGTCGCGCCGAGACGTTGTCGGCCACGCCATTCTCGCCCTGACAGGGCGTGTAGATGTCGAGCAGCGCCGGTGCGTCGCTGTAGGTCAGAGCCTCCATCGCGTGTTTGAGGAAGTGGTTCTGCATCGCCGTGCTGGTGGCGCAGACGAAGACGTTGGCGTGGAACGAGGCAAGCAGGGCCAGTTCCTTGCGCGCTTCGTACTTGCCGCTGTGCGCCGCGCCGTAGCGGGCGAGATCGGCGTCCTGGCCGATAAAGCTCGACGTCGAGGCCTGGCCACCGGTGTTCGAGTAGGCGCCGGTGTTGAGGACGACGACCTTGATCGGCGTATTGGTCGCCAGAATGCGCGACAGCGCGCCGAAGCCGATGTCGTAGGTTGCCCCGTCGCCGCCGATGGTGATGACCGTCGGCAGCAGCGCCAGCTCGTTCTCGCTGAACTGGCTCCAGCGCAACAGGCGCATTTCGGCGTCGTGCCGTTCCGGTACATAGGCATCGTCAATTTCCAGCCGGGCCGTGCGCAGGGCGCGGATGTCGGTCAGCGCCTGCGCCGAAATGCCCTCGAAAATCCCCTTGGCAAGCGGCTGAGCGTCCTGGAAAAGACTGTTGACCCAGGGGTCCTTGTAGGCGTTGAAGGGGAAAGTCGAGGAATACACGCTGCTACAGCCCGTCGAGTTGGCGACGATGGCTCCTGACGGGCCATTGCCGGTCGGGCCGCTTTCAAAGAGGTACAGCCGTTTTTCGAGCGTTGCGAGCGTTTCGTCGATGCGTTGACGGCGCGCGGCATCCTGCGCTCCAAGCGCTTCCCGCTTCGCTTCCAGCGCGGCGATCAGCGACTCGAGCTCGGCCATATGTGCATGCCGACGCTTATTGGTGATGGCACGGTTGACGGCCATTACCTGGCGGATGGCGGTGACTTCGCCGCAGCCGCGGCAGCCGCCGTGACCACCCGTGGTAGCGTAGTAATTGCCGCGGTCGAGCAGCAGGCGCTTGGCTTCCCCGTCAGCATCGAGCGCGCTGTCAAAGAAGCGTGCTGGCGTATTGGCTGTCTTGCTCATGAAGTCGAAACGTACCTGCAAAGTGTCGAGCAGTTCGACATCCTGCTCCTTAGCGCGCAAGGCGCCAGGGCCGCAAACGTCGACGCATTCGAGGCAGCCGGTGCATTTCCACGGATCGACCGTCGCCGCGAACAGGCCGCCCGTGCCCGGCGCCGTTTTTTCCATGGCATCGAAGAATGGGCGGGTTCTGGCCACCGGATAGACAGCGAGGATTTCGACCAGCTTGCTGAAGTTGACCAGCAGGCTGGCCTGCCGGATCGGCAGGCGGGAGGCAACCTCAGCAACGACTTCATGGAAGGCGCGCGTGTCGCGGGATTGGCGGTAAACCTCACGGATACCCTCGGTCATCGGGACGATCTGGGCGCGTAGGGCATCGCGCTGCGTTTCGGCGATGTCGAGTTGGGCGATGCCGGTCAGCAGCAGTTGATGGATGTCGTGGACCGAATTGGGAATGGCAGCATCGGGACAGACCAGCGCGCATTCCATACAGCCAGTGCAGGCATCCGGGCTGAACAGCGGCGCGGTACGGCGGAACAGCCCTTTGTCTTTCGCGCCTGCACTGCCGGCCGGCATGAACAGCCCTGTGCCGGGCAGAACGGGCGCTTCGCCGATGGTGCCTTGTTTGAAGGGCGTGGCAACGATGTCATTGAAGTAATCACGGTCAAACATGCCGCAGGGTGCGCTGCCCTCTGGCTGGCAAAGCGAAGCCGAAAGCGAGACGTTGCGCAAGGGGATCGGCGCCGGCTTGGCGTCGATTGCGAGGAAAGCGGCCTGCGCGTAGTCGACACGCTGTGTTGCTGCCATGCCTTCGCGGATGACCTGCATGTTGCTTTCGACGACGGCTTCGCCCTTGGCGCCGAATTTCTTGGCGATCTGGTTGCGTATCTTGGTGCGCATGGCTTCCGGCGAGGCATGGCCGGCGACTTCCTTGACATGGCCGGCAACGGCGCCGATGAAGGCGATGCCCATCATGCGTGTGGCCAGTTCGGGCGTCGGCGCATTGCGCCTGGCGACGGCGAAGGCGTCGATGATGAAAAAGTTGATCTTCTTTTCACGGATCGTCTTGCGCGCCTGCGGCGGCAGTTCAGCCCAGACCTGCTCCGGCGTGCCTGAGGATTGCAGGATAAACGTGCCGCCTTCGGCCAGCCCTTTCAGCGGGTTGGTATGCACAAAGGAGCGGTGGTCGGGCGAAATGACGACTTCGACGTCTTCCAGTTCGGCGTTGGTGATTTTGATCGGCGCGGGGCTGAGCGTGATGTAGTAGTTGGTCGGCGCGCCGCTTTTTTCCGAACCGTATTTCGGCGCCGACTTCGAATTCATTTCGAGCACGCCGGCGAGGATGTCGGTCAGCAACTTGCCTGAGGCAATGGTGCCGTAGCCGCCGACCGAGTGGAAGCGCACGCGGAAAGCGGTATCCGGCAGCAATCGCGGGTTGGCTTCGCTATCGAGCGCCATCCACTCGGTTTCCGGATAGGCGGCCTGCATGCGCTGCTGTAATTCGACCAGATGCGGTTCTGGATTCTTCGAAAAGAATTGGGAGCCGAGATAGATGAGCGGCGCATTCTTGCCGGTTCCCATGGCTTTGAAGGCGGCGATCAGGTGGCGCGGTTGCAGGTCGTGGCCGCCAAGGCCGAAGATCGCTGTCGTCAGCGCCGGGATTGCCTCAATAGCCGGCATGTCGGCATGCCGCGTCCGGTTGCGGGCTGCGCGGCGTTGTTCTCCGTTCTCGCGCGCCTTGAACAGGGCCTGCGTCACTAAGGTAGTCAGTGCCGTCTGCTCGGAACGCTCCAGCACTGTGACTGCCTGCTTGCCGGCCAGCGCGGCTGCGACTTCGGCTTCCGGGAAGGGTTGCAGGAGCTTGATCGCGACGAGCCCGACCTTTTTACCCTGCGCGCGTAGATGCTCGACAACGGCTTCAACATCGTCGCACACCGAGCCGAGACCGACCATGACGAAATCGGCGTCCTCGCACATGAAGGTGTGTACCGGCGCATAGGTGCGGCCGGTCAGCGCCGTATATTCGGCCATGGCTTGGCGCACCAGGGCGGGAACGGCACTGGCAAAATGCGTGCGGTGGTCGGCGGCGCCGGCCTGGAAGTCGGGCTGGTTCTGCACCGGTCCGGTCATCCCTGGGTTGTTGACGTCGACGAGCGCCGGCACGCGCTGGCGCGTGCCTTTTTCGAAAGCATTGAGCCACTGGCGCTTCCATGCGCCGTGCAGCGCTGCCGGCAGCCAGGGCAAAGTCTTGGTAAGCAGCTTGCCGTCGTTGTCCTTCTCGATTTTGGCGGCGTTGCCATCGAGGAATTTTTTCAGGGCTGCCAGGTCGGTTGGCGTCAGCTCGCTTTCATGCCGGGACAGGTAGCCGTTCAGTTGATGGACCCGCCCTTTGGCGCCGTAGAGCACTTCCTGCGCCAGTGTTGGACAGGGAATGCGGCCGGCGGGATCGCCCAGGTATTCGCGCAGGAGTTCCGGTTCCGGCAGGCGCGCTTCGCTCATCATGTGGCTGGTGGCGAAACCGTCCATGGCGTTAGCAACCGGGATCAGCGATAACGCCGAAACGCGATAGGCAATTGCTGCCAGATCGGTGGCTTCCTGCGGGTTGGCGCCGAACAGGATGGTGTAGCCCGCAGAGAGCAGGGCATAGACATCGTCGTGACCGGCCATGACGTTGAGCGAATGCTTGGAGACGACGCGTGCCGCAACCTGCAGAACGAAGCCGCCGACTTTTTTGCCGACGGTCACATAATGCGATTCGAGCGCGTACAAGATGCCCTGGCTCGAAGAGGCATTGGAAATGTACTGGCCGCCGGTCAATTGTGCGCCCAGTGCGCCGCTTTGCGCTGAGTGCTCCCCTTCCGGCTCGAAGAAGAAGGGATGCTTGCCCCAGACGTTGACGTCGCCTTCGGCACGAAAGGCTTCGTAAATTTCGGAAATTTCGGTCGACGGCGTGATCGGGTAACCGATGACGCCGCCGCAGACGTGGCTCATAACGTGGGCGACCGCACCATTGCCGTTGATGACGGTGGAAATTCCAGGGTATTTCACCTTCTTTGTTTTCATGATGAGAATCCCGAGTAAGCAATGGAAATCCCGCTGCTGGAATCAAACCTTGGTTGGCGGCGGGTAGCGAAGAAATGAAGTGCCGGAAGAGGGCAGGAAATAGCAGGAGAAACAGAAAAGGCACAAAGCGGCAGACGCGGACTGTCTGGTACGCCGAATGCGGGGAACGCGAACCGGTGATTGTCGTCCGGCATGCCCATGCAGTGTGTTTGACCCGAATGACCTAGGCGCAACCATGATATCGAGATGACCATGTGCCCTCTGACGAAACAGGAAAATGCGGAAACAGGCAAAGTCAATACGTTTTTGCCCAATTGCTCAATATAGCTGCAATTCCAGAATATAAAGCTGATATTCGGGAATGAATTTTAGGCGACAACGCCTGAAAAGTCACTATGGCGACTGTGGTTTTTATGGACAGCGCATACCCGACGCCGCAATACGCTGGCTTCGGGAAAGATTAACGCCCTGATTCAGAGAATCAGCGGATCGTGTGGACCTGCGGGCCGTGGATGTGGCTTATGGATTTAGGATATATGCAGGCACAAGAAAAACAGGAAAGGCGACCAGGCTGCGTAACCGCTGCGCGTTTAGTTTACGGTGGTGTGCCTTCCACAATTTCGTGTAGTAGGTTAATGGGCCGCACGACGGCGTAAGTCGCCATGCGCCGCCATACGGCTAGCCGCATACAGCGACAATCGGCGCAATCACACCCTAAAATCGCGGGATACGCGGAATATCAGGGATGCCAGAAGCGGCGATAGATGCCGACGAAAGGCGCTGCTTTTATACGACCTCGAGATGGTCGATGCCGGCGTTCAAATCGCGGTCTTTGGCGCGTTTGCCATGCAGTTTGATTTGCAGGCGCAGGTCATTGACCGAGTCGGCGTTGCGCAGGGCGTCCTCATAGGTAATCAGGTCCGCTTCGTACAGGTCGAACAACGACTGGTCGAAGGTCTGCATGCCCAGCTCGCGTGAGCGCTTCATGACCTCCTTGATTTCATGGACTTCGCCCTTGAAAATAAGGTCGGCAATCAGGGGCGAGTTGAGCATGATCTCGATGGCCGGAATGCGCCCTTTGCTGTTCTTGCGCGGCAGCAGGCGCTGCGAAATCATGGCTCGCAGGTTGAGCGAGAGATCCATCAGCAGTTGCTGGCGGCGCTCTTCAGGGAAAAAGTTGATGATCCGGTCGATGGCCTGGTTGGTACTGTTGGCGTGCAGGGTGGCAAGGCACAGGTGCCCAGTTTCAGCAAAGGCGATGGCGTAATCCATGGTGTTGCGGTCGCGGATTTCACCCATCAGAATGACATCAGGCGCCTGACGCAGCGAATTTTTCAGAGCAATTTCCCAGGAATCGGTATCGACGCCGACTTCGCGTTGCGTGACGATGCAGTTTTTGTGGTCGTGTACGAATTCGATCGGATCTTCGACCGTGATGATGTGGCCGTGGCTATTGATGTTGCGGTGGTCGACAAGCGCTGCCAGTGATGTCGTCTTGCCGGTGCCGGTGCCGCCGACGAAGATCACCAGTCCCCGCTTGGTCATGCCGATATCTTTGAGGATCGGCGGCAGCCCCAGCCCATCGATCGTGGGAATTTTCATGTTGATCGTCCGGCAGACAATGGCGACGCAGCCCTGCTGCATCAGCGCATTGACGCGGAAGCGGCCAATGCCGGAAGGGGAAATGGCAAAGTTGCATTCATTTGTCGCTTCGAATTCGGCGGCCTGGCGATCGTTCATGATCGAGCGCGCCAGATCGGCGGTGTGCTGCGATGAAAGCAATTGGTTGGAGACCGGCATGACTTTCCCGTCAACCTTGATAGCGGGCGGAAAATTGGCGGTGATAAAAAGGTCGGAGCCGTTTTTCTGCACCATCAGGCGCAGCAGATCCTGCATAAATTTGAGTGCTTGATCGCGTTCCATATGATGATTCCTTTCCGTTCAGGCGCAGAAAATCAGGCGCCGGGGAAGCTATCCTTGTTCGCGGCGCGGCTGCGCGCTTCGGAGACAGACACGATGTTGCGGCGGACGAGGTTGATCAGGCACTGGTCGAGTGTCTGCATGCCCAGCTGCGCACCGGTCTGGATGGCCGAATACATCTGCGCCACCTTGTTTTCGCGGATCAGGTTGCGGATGGCCGGCGTGCCGATCATGATCTCGTGCGCCGCCACACGCCCCTGTCCGTCCTTGGTCTTGAGCAGGGTCTGGGAGATGACGGCGCGCAGCGATTCGGAAAGCATGGCGCGCACCATTTCCTTTTCTTCGGCAGGGAAGACATCGATGACCCGGTCGATGGTTTTTGCCGCGCTCGACGTGTGCAGGGTGCCGAACACCAGGTGGCCGGTTTCCGCCGCCGTCATTGCCAGGCGGATCGTTTCGAGATCGCGCATTTCGCCGACGAGAATAACGTCCGGGTCTTCACGCAGCGCCGAACGCAAGGCGTTGGCAAAAGAATGGGTTTGCGGCCCGACCTCACGCTGGTTGATCAGGCATTTTTTCGATTCGTGCACAAATTCGATCGGGTCTTCGATGGTCAGAATGTGGGCGTGCGCATTTTCGTTGATGTGATTGACCATTGCCGCCAGCGTCGTCGATTTTCCCGACCCCGTCGGCCCGGTGACCAGTACAACGCCGCGCGGATATTCGGAAATATCCTTGAATACCCTGGGGCAGTTGAGTTCTTCGAGCGTCATCACCTTGGATGGAATGGTCCGGAACACCGCCCCCGCTCCGCGGTTCTGCACAAAAGCGTTGACCCGGAAACGCGCCAGATTGGGGATTTCGAAGGAAAAGTCGCACTCGAGATGCTCTTCGTAGGTTTTGCGCTGCGCATCGCTCATGATGTCATAGACCATCGAGTGCACTTCTTCGTGCGCCATGGCTGGCAGGTTGATGCGGCGCACATCGCCATGTACGCGGATCATCGGCGGCAGCCCGGAAGAAAGGTGCAGGTCGGAGGCCTTGTTCTTGACGCTGAAGGCCAGCAGCTCAGTAATGTCCATCGGTTTCGTCCTCGGTAGTGATCGGGTGCAGTGCTATACTTCCCGCATTCGGTATATTCCCGATTATGACTACAATTACTGCCAACCTGCAAGCTATCCATACGCGAATTGCATCAGCGGCGCGGCAATCCTGCCGCAATCCCGATGACATCACGCTGCTGGCTGTCAGCAAAACCTGGCCGGCCGAGTCTGTGCGTGCTGCCGCGGCTGCGGGCCAGCGACGCTTCGGAGAAAATTACGTACAGGAAGGCGTCGGCAAAGCGACGGAACTGTCGGGGCTTGGGCTGGAATGGCATTTTATCGGCCCCCTGCAAAGCAACAAGACGCGTGCCGTGGCTGAAACGTTTGCCTGGGTGCATTCGGTCGATCGTCTGAAAATCGCCGAACGGCTTGCCGAGCAACGCCCGGAAGCGCTGCCGCCCCTGCAGGTCTGCGTTCAGGTCAATGTCAGCAATGAGGCCAGCAAGCAGGGCGTCCCTCTGGATGCCGCCGGCGCGTTGATGATGCAGATTGCGCGGCTGCCGCGACTGCGGTTGCGCGGGCTGATGGCGATTCCGGCGCCGAACCCGGATTACGAGGCGCAGCGGCGGGCTTTGCGGCCGGTGCGTGAACTTTTTGAACGCCTGCGGGCGGATGGCCTGGCGATCGATACGCTGTCAATGGGCATGTCGCACGATCTGGAGGCGGCGATTGCCGAGGGCGCCACGCTGGTGCGTGTCGGTACGGCGATTTTCGGAGAAAGAAGCAAGGCGGGAGCATGAGAAAGGACGGGGAATGAAAGTAACCTTCCTTGGCGGCGGCAACATGGCGACTGCGCTGATCGGCGGGCTGCTCGGCAAAGAAGCGCGGGCGGACGATATTGCGGTGGTCGAGATCAGCGAAGCGGCACGCATGCGCCTGCAGCAGCGCTTTGGCGTGCGTTGCCATGCTACGCCGGATGGCGAAGCGCTTGCCGGTGATGTGCTTGTGCTGGCGGTTAAACCGCAGCAGATGCGCGAAGTCTGCGCGCTGCTGAAGGGGCGCGTCCGGGAACAACTGATCATCAGTATCGCCGCCGGGCTGCATCTGGCCGACATCTCAGGCTGGCTGGGCGGGTACCGGCATTTGGTGCGCGCCATGCCGAATACGCCGGCGCTGATCGGGGCCGGTATGTCCGGCCTGTTCGCATTGCCCGAAGTGCCAGATGCGGGGCGGCAAATGGCGGAACGTATTCTGCAAACCGCAGGCAGTACCTTGTGGGTCGCCGATGAGGCCCAGCTCGACGCGGTGACGGCGATTTCCGGCAGCGGCCCCGCGTATGTTTTTCTCTTGACGGAAGCGATGCAGGCGGCGGCCGAGGAACTCGGCTTTACCTCAGCGCAGGCACGGCAACTGGCGCTGAAGACCGTGCTCGGCGCGGCGCAACTGGCCGCACAGTCCGGGGATGACGCAGCCGTCCTGCGTGAACGGGTCACGTCAAAGGGCGGGACAACCGAAGCGGCGCTCAAGGTCATGGAAGCGCGCGGTGTCAAAGCGGGGATCATCGCCGGTGCGCAGGCAGCCTGCGCGCAAAGCCGCATTCTCGGCGAACAGCTCGGCGACCGTGCGCAGAAGCCGGGCGATCCGTCCACCACATAGGCGATTAAGTCCAGGAGAATAATTTATGTTGGCGCGTGCATTCCTTTTCCTGCTCGATTCGCTGGCCGGCCTGCTCTCGCTGATCCTGCTGCTGCGCTTTTTCATGCAGACCTTCCGGGTGTCCTTCGTCAATCCGCTCGGCGTGTTCGTGAATGCCGCGACGCACTGGCTGGTGCGGCCGCTGCGCCGTGTCGTGCCCAGTGTTTTCGGCCTCGACAGCGCTTCCTTGCTGGCGGCCTATCTGGTGCAGATGCTGCCGTTGCTCGCGGTGCTTCTTTTTGCTGCGCTGGGGTCCGCCTATGGCGATGTGCTAGAGACACCCTATACCCCCATTGTTTTCCTGCTGGGGCAGGCGCTGCGCTCGACCTTGCGCCTCTGCGCCCATTTGCTGATCGCCGCGCTGATTCTGCGCATCATCTTTTCCTGGTTCGAGGTGCCGTCGCGGATCGCCTTGCCGGTGAGCCAGCTGACGCGGCCATTGCTGGCGCCGATTCGGCGTTTTTTGCCACCGATCGGTGGCATCGATCTTTCGCCGCTGGTCATCATTCTGGCGCTCGAAATGATCATCCTGTTTGTCTGAGGCCTGCCGGAAGATGTCGGAAACCCCCTGGCTGCGAGCGCTTCGGCAGGGTGTGGCGCTGCGACTGCATATTCAGCCGGGCGCAAAAAAAAGCGAAGTGGTCGGCTTGCATGGCGATGCCCTGAAAATCCGTCTGGCCGCGCCGCCGGTTGATGGCAAGGCCAACGAGGCGCTGCTTGCTTTTCTGTCCGACCGCCTGGGATTGCCTCGTGCGGCGTTCAGCTTGAAAAGTGGCCAGACCTCGCGCCGCAAAGTCATCGAAATTATGGCTGATGAAGCCTTGGTGCGCCGCCAGATGGGGCTGTAAGCACCTCGTCTGAAGCCCGCGTGGATAAAGGCGTTCCGGGCAGGCGCCTCTGAAACCCTTGTAAATAAAGGGCTGGCGGGCAGGGTGCTCTGAGATGCCCTATTTACAAGGGCTGCAGGGCATCACTTCAAAAGCCCCCTTCCAGTGGGAGAGGGTAGATAAAGGGCGGGAAGCGCGCCGAAAGGGCAGAATCACATTTCATTTGAAATGCCAAGCGCCAAGCCTTCGGCATTGCCCTCTCTCTGCAGGGCCTTTCCCCCATAGGAGGAGAATTAGAAAAGCGCAGTCGCATCTTTTAAAGGGATGGCCGGAACCCCTTTATTTGCGGGCATCTCCGGGAAGCTCCTTGGGAGCCCGGGTGGATAAAGGCGTTCCGGGTAGGCGCCTCTGAAACCCTTGTAAATAAAGGGCTAGCGGGTAGGGTTCCCGGAGATGCCCTATCCATAAGGGGTGCCGAGGGGGTGCCCTGAACCCCTTGTCTAGCGGCTCAAATACGAAGCCAGCGCCGTAGTGTTGCAAAGGAAGCCGCGATAGCCTTATGCACCGAAAACGAGGCGCCCGCCGACCAGGGTGGCCTTGACTTTGCCGTGCATTTTGCTGTCGGCAAAAGGCGTGTTTTTGCCCTGGCTGACCAGGCTGTCTTCCGTGACGTCCCAGGCGGCTTCAGGGTTGAAAATGCAGATATCCGCCGGTGCGCCCAGCGTCAGCGTTCCTGCCGGAATGCCCAGAATTTCCGCCGGCGCGCAGGTGATGCGCGCCAATGCGTCGATCAGCGGTACGCCGCATTCCTTGGCCCAACGCAAGGTCAGCGGCAGCAACAGTTCCAGTGCCGTGGCGCCGGGGCGGGCTTCGGCAAAAGGCAACTGCTTGTCGTCGGCGCCAAGCGGCGTGTGGTCGGAGCAGATGACGGCCATGCCCTCGGCGGCCGCCTTGCGCAAGGCTTCGCGGTCAGCGTGGGTACGCAGCGGCGGCGTGAAGCGGGCGCGGCTATCGAAATAGCCGATGTCCTCATCGCACAGGTGCAGGTGGTGGCAGGCAATGTCGCAGGTGACGGCGAGGCGCTCCCTGCGGGCAGCGTTGATCAAGGCCATTCCGGCAGCCGAAGAAATGTGGCTCAGGTGTAGGCGCACGCCGGTATCGCGCGCCAGTTGCAGAAAAGTGGCGACGGCGACTGTTTCAGCGCTGACAGGGATGCCCGCCAGCCCCAGACGGGCGGCCGTTTCGCCGTCGTGAGCAACGCCGTTACGGGCCAGATAATAATCTTGCGGCTGCAAGTGCAGGGTCAGACCGAAGCTGGCGGCGTACTGCATGGCGCGCAGCAGCACCTGGGTATCGACCAGCGGCCGTTGCGCCTGCGAAAAGGCAATACAGCCGGCCTGATGCAGGGTGGCCAGTTCGGCCAGCTTTTCTCCGGCCAGGGCCTGGGTGAGTGCGCCGAGTGGGAAGACATGCGCCAGGCCGGCGATCTCGCTGCGCCGGACGAGGCGTTCGACCGGCCCGGCTTCATCCAGCACCGGTTGTGTATCCGGCGGGCAGGCGAGGGTGGTGACGCCGCCGGCGGCAGCGGCGGCGAGTTCGGTTTCGACGCAACCGAGGCGGGCAGAAAGATCGACCAGTCCCGGTGCGACGATACAGCCTTGCGCATCGATCGAGCGGGTCGAGGAAAAGCAGCCGCTGGGCGCCTGACCAAAAGCGGCGACGCAGCCGTTGGCGACATAGACGTCGGTGTTTTTGTCGATGCCGTTGTGCGGGTCGATGAGGCGGCCGTTGACGATGCGGATTAGAGTGTCTTTCATGCTTGCGTTCCTGCGTGAGTTCCAGCCAGAAGGCTCATGACCGCCATGCGCACGGCGATGCCGAAAGTCACTTGCCGGAGAATGACGGCCTGTTTGCCGTCGGCAATTTCGGAGGCGATTTCGACGCCGCGGTTAATGGGGCCCGGATGCATGACGATGGCGTCGGGACGCGCCAGCGCGAGCAGCGCCGGCGTCAGTCCGTAGCAGTGAAAATACTCGCGCGCCGAGGGGAGGAGCGCGCCGCTCATCCGTTCATTTTGCAGGCGCAGCATGATGATCACGTCACAATCGACCAGTCCTTTGCGCGGGTCGTGGCAGACATGTACGCCGAGGCGCTCCCCTTCCGCGGGCAGCAGCGTTTGCGGGCCGATGATGCGGATTTCCCGCACGCCCAGGGTTTTCAGCGCGTGAATGTCGGAGCGGGCGACGCGCGAATGTAAAACGTCGCCAACGATGGCGACGGTGAGTGCGGAAAAGTCCTGCTTGTAATGCCGAATCGTATACATGTCGAGCAGGCCTTGCGTCGGGTGCGCATGGCGTCCGTCGCCGGCATTGACGACATGCACGTCATTGCGGCCGATGCGGTGCAGATGCTGGGCGATCAGATAGGGGGCGCCGGATTCGCTGTGGCGGACGACGAACATGTCGGCATGCATGGAAACGAGATTGTCGATGGTATCGAGCAGGGTTTCTCCCTTGGCGGTCGATGAGCGGCTGACATCGAGATTGATCACATCTGCCGAAAGGCGCTTGGCGGCAATCTCGAACGTGGTGCGCGTGCGCGTCGAATTTTCGAAAAAGAGGTTGAAAACGCTCTTGCCGCGCAGTAGCGGGACTTTTTTGACATTGCGGTCGGAAACTTCGAGAAAGCTCTGCGCCGTATCCAGGATCCGCGTGATCGTCTCGCGCGACAGCCCCTCGGTCGAGAGCAGATGGGTCAAGTTGCCCTGGGCGTCGAATTGCGGGTCATGCATGGTCTTCACACCTCCAGTGCAGGCGGCCGTCGTTTGCGTCGGATTCGAGAATGAGCTCCTGCGTCGGGGCCAGTGCAACGCGCCATGCGCAGAAATCCGCCTGAATCGGTAATTCGCGCTCGCCGCGATCGGCTAGCACGGCCAGATGGATGCTGGCCGGCCGCCCGTAGTCGAACAGTTCGTTGATGGCGGCACGCACGGTTCGCCCCGTGTAGAGCACGTCGTCGACGAGAATGAGCGGGCGATCCTCGACATCGAGCGGCATCGAAGAAGGCTTGACCTGCGGATGCAGGCCGCGTCGCCCGAAATCGTCGCGATAGAAGGAAATGTCGAGCAGGCCGGGCGGCGTTTTCAGATGCAGCAGCGCCTGCAGGCGGTGCGCCAGCCAGGCGCCGCCACTGTGGATGCCGACCAGTTGCGTGCGGTCGGTCAGATGCGGCTCGATCTGGCCGGCCAGCTCAGCGCATTGCGCTTCTGCATCGGGAAGCGGGGAAGGCGACGCGTGCGGGGCAGACTGTTGGGGCGGTGTGTCCGCCGGTGTTGGTGCGTCCAGTGAGGTGTGTGGCATGGTTTTCGGAGTGCGGAAATTCGGGAAAGGGAAGGCGAGCGCTTAAGGAAGAACGGTGTCCTTGATTGTTGCGCTACCGGGTGGTGGAAGCTGTCGGGCAAAATGGTTTTGCAGAATAATCTGCGCGGCGATGGCGTCGATATGCGCGCGGGCGCTGCGTGCATCATGGCCGCTGGCGTGCAGGCGCTCTTCGGCCTCAATGGAGGAAAAGCGCTCTTCGGCGTAGGCGACCGGCAGGCCGAAACGCCCGCGTAGCTGGTTTGCGAAGCGCCGGCAGCGTGCAGTCATCGCGTGCGCTTCGTCGTCGAGTGTCAGCGGCAGGCCGACGACCAATCCGGCTGGCCGCCACTCGGCGATGAGTGCGGCAATGGCGGCAAAGCGTTCGACCTTGGTTGCGCTGCGAATGGTCGTCAGCGGATGCGCTTGTGCCAGCGCCGATTCGCCGACGGCGACGCCGATGCGTTTTTCGCCAAAATCGAAGGCGAGCAGCGTACCGCCCGGGAGCGTGTCGGAAAATGCATCTGTTTCAGGCATGTCCGGCAATATGGGAAAGGCGGGTGGGATCGACCCCCAGGCTGTCCATGGCTGAGGCGAGTTTTTCTTCATAGGGCAGCTCGAACAGGATGTGCGTATTGGCCGGCGCCGTCAGCCAGGAATTACGCGCCAGTTCGTGTTCGAGCTGGCCGGCGCCCCAACCGGCATAGCCGAGCGCAACCAGAAAATTCTGCGGGGGATTCTTTTCTTGCACGATGCTTGACAGAATGTCGCGTGAGCTGGTCAGTCCGATTTCATCAGTGACGGCCAGTGTCGATTGCCACTGGCCGAGCGGACGATGCAGAACGAAACCGCGGTCGGGCTGTACCGGCCCGCCGAACAGCGTTGGCCAGCCGGACAATGCCGCCATGCGTGCCGGCGTGACGGCGATCGAGGCGCGGTCGAGCAGCGTTGCCAGGTCGAGATCGGTCGGCCGGTTGACGATTAGCCCCAGGGCCCCATTGCTATTGTGCTCGGCGATATAGATCAGTGTCTTGCCGAAGCAAGGATCGTCCATGGCCGGCATGGCGATCAGAAAATGGTTGACCAGAGAATGGATGTTTTGCATGGCCGCTATTTTATAGCGGAATCCCGATGTGGCGAACCCATGGCAGGCGCATGCCGATAAGCAAAGCCGGCCTGAAAACGAACCCAATCCGGCGGTGGCTGGCTATCGCGCCACTGCCGGATTGGCTGGGATTGGATCGGAAGGAACGGAATAAAAATGGAGCGGGATGTGCCTGCCGGGCGTTCTAATGATGACCACCTGCGGTACGGCCCCGTACCTGCTGCACGTGCTGAGCGATGAGCGCAAGCAATTCTTCTTCCTGGTATGGTTTGCCCAGGAAGTTGTTGACGCCGATCTCAAAAGCGTAGTTGCGGTGTTTTTGCGCCGTGCGAGAGGTAATCATGATGATCGGAATGGCGCGTAACCGCCCATCGGCGCGGACGTGGCGCGTCAATTCAAAACCGTCCATACGCGGCATTTCGATATCGACGAGCATGACGTCGGGCGAGGCTTCGACAAGCTGCTCGAGCGCATCGATGCCGTCTTTGGCCGTCAGTACGTGATAGCCTTCGCGCGCCAGCAGGCGGCCGGTAATCTTGCGTACGGTCAGCGAGTCGTCGACGACCATAACCGTCGGGACGCGCGCTGGCTGCGTTGCGGCGGGACTTGCCGGCGCGGCAGTGGGTGTGTACCGGACGATGGGCGCGCGGGCGCTCAGCGCGACCGGATTGATGATGAGCACGATCTTGCCATCGCCCAGTACCGTGGCGCCGTTAATCCCGACGACACGCGCCAGTTGCGCGCCGATGTTCTTGACGACGATTTCGTGATTTCCTTCCAGCTCGTCGACCTGGACGGCAATGCGCCGTGCCCCGCTGTGCAGCAGCAGCACCCAGTACTGGCGGCGCGCTTCGGGCAGTGCCCGGGTGTCGCCGAGCAGATACGGCAGGAAAGTGAGTGGGTAGGATTCTCCCTGCCATTTCACCTGACCGTCCCGGTGCATTTGATCGAGCGCGGTATCTTTGATGTCGAGCGCCTGTTCGATCATCGCCGAGGGGATGGCGTAGCTGCGGTTGCCTACCCGTACCAGCAAGGCTTTGGTGACGGCGAGGGTGAGCGGGATGTAGAGCGTAAATTGCGTACCCTTGCCGCTTTCGCTAGCGATTTCGATGCGGCCGCCCAGACTCGTAATCTCACTTTTGACCACATCCATGCCAACGCCACGGCCGGAAATCTGCGAGACCTGGCGTGCGGTGGAGAAGCCAGGCAGCAGGATCAGTTGCGCCAGCTGGGCATCGTCAGGCGTTTCGTCCTGGCGAATGAGGCCGGATTCGATGGCGCGCGCACGGATGCGTTCAAGGTTCAGGCCAGCGCCGTCATCGGACAGGCTGACGATGACTTCATTGCCTTCCTGCCGGAAGGTTAGCGAGATTTCACCAGTTTCCGCCTTGCCAGCGGCTTGCCGGACGTCTCGTTTTTCAATGCCGTGAGCAATGGAGTTGCGCAGCATGTGTTCGAGAGGCGCGGCAATTTTCTCCAGCACGCTGCGATCGATCTCGACCTGGCCGCCGGTGATTTCGAGACTGACACGCTTGCCCAGTTCTTTGGAAGTCTGCCGGACGATCCGGTACAGACGGTCGGACAGACTGCCGGCCTGCACCATGCGTACCGACAGCAGTTCCTGATGGAGCATGTGGTTGATGCGCGACTGGGCGAGCAGCGCGGCATTGGCGTTGTCGAGGTTGCGCAGCAGGTTCTGCTGGACGGTGGTGACGTCGTTGACCGACTCGGCCATCATCCGCGTGATTTCCTGGAATTGGGTGAAACGGTCGAATTCGAGCGGGTCGAATTCGGCATGCTGAGATTCGGCCAGCACATGGCGCGACTGCATCTGCGTTTCGGCCTGAATTTCGATGTCGCGCAGCTGGCGACGCAAACGGATAACGCTTTCCGTCAGGTCGAGCAGCGAACCTTTCAGACTGCGCATTTCGCCTTCGATGCGCGTGCGCGTAATCGACAGCTCGCCGGCTTCGTTGACCAGGCGGTCGAGCAGATTGGCGCGTACGCGTAGAACCGCTTGCCGGCTCTCGGGCTCGGCGGCGGCAGAATGCGGTTCGGGGCGGGGCGCCTGTGTTGATGCAGCAGGTTGCAGCGTCGGTAATACGGGGGCTGTCGACGCCTGATGGATGGGGGTAGACACGGCTGGGGAGCGTGCAGGCGCGGTGGCGCTTTCCGCCTCGGGTGCAGGCGACTCCAGGGTTTCGCCGTGCTGCAGGCGATCAATGATTTGCCGCACATCGTCGAAGACGCTTTCGATTTCGCCAATGACGCTCCGCGCGGCGGGCAGGGTACGGCTGGCCTCTTGTACGCGGGATTCGATAGCATGCGTGATTTCGCCGAGATTCATGGCGCCGGCCATGCGGGCGCTGCCTTTCAGCGTATGGAGCAGGCGCGCCAGTAGTTGCGCGGGCTGGCCATCTTCCGGCGCGTCGTACCAGATGCGCAACTGTTCGGAGATGCGTTGCGTCAGATCCTGCGCTTCTTCGAGGAAGATCGGCAGCAATTGCATGTCGATTTCATCCTGGCGACGAGGCAGCGCAGCAATTGCGGCGGGCAGGATGGGCGCTTCAGTCGGCGCTTCGGGCACGGTGAGTGCGGATGGCGTGATGTCGGACACTTTGGCCGTTGCTGCCGGTGGTGGCGTCAATGGCGCTGTAAACGTGGCGGGCGATACGGCAGCCGGCGAAACGGTGGATGGCGCAAATGCAGAGTGGGCTGCGAAGGCCTTCGGCGTCGCCGGTTCCGGCGTTTTTTCCGAGACACTGGGAATGTCTTCAATCTCTGGCGCCACGATATCTACGGCTTCGACCGCAAGGTCTTCCACATCGTCGTCAAGTGTCGTCGGGATTTCTTCGACGGTGATTTCCGCTTCGTCCGTATCGGGAGCCAGCGCTGCCGGCGCACCGGAATCGGTCGGATAAAGTGCGTTCAGCGCGGCGATCAGCGCCTCGGCAGGCCGGAAATCACGCTGATTGAACAGGGCATCGAGCATGGCATCGATAACCTGAACCGCCTGACGGATGAAGCCGGGTGCGTCCGGACTATTGCGCAGCGGCGAATCGTCGCGGCGCAGGAGCGTTTTTTCAAGTGCATGGCTCAGCTGGTTGAGCGCGTCGATGCCGACGGTGGCGGCGATACCGGCCAGGGTGTGCGCTGCGCGGTACATTTCGTGCGGTGTCGGCGTCGCGTCTGCGCGCTCGATGTTCGGCAGTTCACGGTAAAGGGTAGCGAGGTGCGTACTCGATTCCTCGCGGAAAATGCTTAACAGGGCGGCGGGAATATCCGGCAGGGTCGTCTTGGGCTGCGCCGCAGCGGGCGTCGGCGTCGCCTGGATTGATGTCGCGGCAGCGTGTTTGTCCGGCGGAACGGCAGCCGTCGGAGCCGCTGTTTTTGACGTTTGCGGCGCTGTAGGCGCAGCGTCTTTTGCGGCGGGAGGAGTCGCCACGGTCTTGCCGGTGGCAAGTGCCAGAATGTCGGCGTAGGAAATCGGCTGGACTTTCGGCGTCGCCGGAGATTCGGCGGCGGGTTGTGTCCTTGCTGCGGGGGGAGAAGATTCCGATGCGGCGGTCTGTTTGCCCGGTAAAGTGATGTCCGGCAGACTTTCCGGAACTGCGCGTGTTTCGGGCGGTTTTTCGGCGCGGGACGAATGCACCCGGGCGAGCGCGCGGGCAATGTTGTCGTCGTATGAGACCGGAGTAATATGCGGCTGCGGGGTGGGGGCCACGTCCGCCTTGGGTGTCGGGGTCGGGCCGATCTCGGGGGGCGTCAGGACGGGCGCCGCCGGCGCTTCGGTGATGTCGAAGGTTTCTTGTTCAGCGGGAAGCTCTGGCGTTGCCAGCGTATCCGGGGCTTCCTCGACGGTGATGGTGTCATCGTCCGCAAAGGCGAGTTCGAAATCGGCGTCATCTTCCGCTCCGTCGTCTGGCGTCGATATTTCAATGGTTTCTTCAAAAGCGTCCGAGTCACTGCTTTCACCGACGAGTTCCTGCTGTGCCTCCGGTTCAGGCGGTTGGGCGGCATCCGTCGCTGCCTGCGCAATGGAGGTTTCCGCCGGGGCAAAGGTGAGGGAGGGGAGAGCGTCGTCGGCTTCGGCCAAAACATCGGTGGGTTTTGTGGAATCTTCTAGGGCTGCGGACGGCGTTTCTACAGGGGCTTCGGTAATGTCCGCAGCAGTGAGGATCGCGGCCCAATCTTCGGCAGCCCCATCGGTGGGCGCTGTGGAATCTTCGAGGATTGTGGGCGGCGTCTCTACGGCCTCTACGGAGGCTCCGGTAACGTCCGTGGCAGTGAGGGTCGCAGCCTGATCGGCGGCTTCGGCCTCGGCGCGGTGCTGGTCGATAAAGCTGGTGATGGCCGTGGTGCTCAGCTTTGCGGGGGCTTCGTCCGCTTTTGCCGCGGTTGCGGTGACTGGGGCGGCAGCCGCGCCTTCCGGACGGCGCAGCCTTTCGGCCAGTTCGATGAGTGATGCGGTTTCGGGGACGGCTCCTGAATGGCTGGCGAGATGTTCGACCCATTCGTCGAAGCAGCCTTTGGCCTGTTCGAGTAGCGCTATCAGGGCGGGAGTTACTTCCTGTTCCTGGCGTAACCAGAGGTTGAGCGTTTGTTCGATCGCCCAAGCGGTTTCGCCGAGATCCTTGAGGCCGACCATGCGACCGCTGCCTTTGAGTGTGTGGAAGGCGCGGCGCACCGTCGTGAGCGCCTCGGTGTCATGCGGACGCTGGCGAACGCGCTGTGTATTTTCTCCGACAGTGGCGAGGACTTCGTGGGCTTCTTCGATGAAAATTTCCAGCAGTTCGGCGTCGATTTCCTCGGCGCTGGCCTGGGAAAGCTGCAAGGTGGCTTCTGAGGGCTGCGGTGTTTTCTCGCCTGGCGTTTGCAGCGAAGCGATCGCTTCCTGGATTTGCGGCGCGGCCGCCTGGCCTTCGTCGAGCGCGGTCAGCGCCGCATCGGCCTGACGGCTAAGCGCCGCATCGGCGACGAGTTCGGCGTCATCCTTAAGCGCGGTGAGGTTATGGCGCAGCTCCTCGCGTAATCCGGCGTCGTCGGGCTGCTCGAGCAACGCGCCGAGCAGGTTTTGTGCTTCGCGTTTTTGTTGGGCGACTTCCTGTTCGACCGTGAGGCTGTCCAGATCAAGCGCCTCGTCATGTTCTTCATAAACGTCATCGTGTGCCGCTTCGCCGGGTTTTTTCTGCATCTGCTCGACGAAGGCGGCAAAATCGTTCGCGCCACTGGGAATGGCGTCGACGTAGAAACCAAGTAGCGACAGTTCGTTGGCGATACGCTGGAAGTCGCTGTCCTGCGGCTCGTAGTCGGGCTGTGCGAAACGTTCGGCTTCCTGGCGGCAGGCGCGCAGTACGCTAACGGCGCCGTCGTGGCCCAAGAGCGTGAGTGCGTTCTCTGTCTGGTGAAAAATGGCGTCCAGCGGAGGTAGGCCGTCGCGCACTTCCGCGTTGCGGAAGAAGGTGTCGAGCGCCTGTTCGATCTGGCCGAGATTGCCCTGAATTTCGCGCGCGACCTGGGCGATCAGCAGGCGCTCCTGAGCCTTGCGCGACATTTCGTCAAGCAGCGGGATTTCTGCGTCCGCTTTAGGCGGCGCGCCGGCAAGGCAACCGTGAATGCGCGCAACGGTGATGTCGACCTGGTGGGCGAAGTCGTTGCCCAGGTGTGTGAAATTTTCCTGCGCATTCTGCGCCAGCAGCAGGCCGGTGGCGACTTCCATGGCCAGCGCGTCGGAATGACGCGAAGCGTCCTCGCGTAAGTTGTTGGCGGTGATGGCGAGCGCTTGCGCAAGTCGCTGGTAATCGGCGCGTCCGAGCTGATTGACCAGGTTGGCAATGGTCAGCGCGTATTCCCGGAAGGGCGGCAGTGCCTGCGGTGCACCGGCGCAGAATTTGTTCCATGCATCTTCCGCAGCGGCAATGGTTTCGTGCAGATGGCGAAGAATCGATTCTTGCGCCGCTGAGGTGACAGGCGCTTTTTCAATTTGCAGGGCTTCGCGCAACCGATAGGCACGCCGGATCTGCTCGATGGCCGGATGTGTGCTCTGGCAGATGGCGACGAGATAAAGCAGGTCGCGCATCAGGCGTTCGGCAACGTTTTTCGAGCCTTCGATCATGCGCCGGATTTGCAGGTCGATGCGTGCGCAAACTTGTTTTGCATCAATTTGCTGAGGCAGCGCGCCTTCGGAGAGCGCCGTCAGCAACGCCGTGGCGACCCACCAGAAGGCGCGTGCGGAGGCGCTTTCCTGCACGGCGTCGATATTTTTGACGGCATCCAGCATATCGGCGATGCCGTCCCGTTGCTGCGGGGCGCGTAGCCAGGCAAGCAGGCCGCGCTGAAAACGGCCGCGTTCCTGCCGCAGGTGTTCCTGGAAAGCGGTTTCCGGCATTTTCGCCGCAGGGGATGCCCGATGCGGTGGCCGAACACTAAGATCGGGGAAGAAAAGATCGGCCGGCGAGGGATGTTCGATACCGCGTGCTTTCTGGGTGGCTGCGTAGAGCGGGAACAGGCGCAGTGGCTGGTTGTTTTGTCCGGCAAGAAGGGTGTCAAGGTAACTGCCGATGCCTTGCAGCCCTTGGTAGATCAAGGCAATGTTTGCGCCATTGGCGGCCACCGTGCCGGTTTCCATGGCCTCTAGCAGGGCTTCCATCGCTTCCGTCAGTTGTCTGACGCCGTCCAGACCGACGATGACGAGCGCGCCTTGCACCTGATGCAGGTGGGTGCGGCAGTACTGGATATGCGAGAGATCGGCGTTGCCGGCGGCAGCGCTTTCCGCATAGGCATTCAGAGCGTTGGCGGCGCGTTCCAGAGACAGGTCGATTTCATTCTTGACCCAGCTCAGCGGGCCGGTATCAAATTCAGTCGAGGCATTCATGATGGGATGCCGATATCCATAAAGCGTTCGTCGGCCAGCAGGGCTTCTACCTTGAGCTGCTTCCAGTAACGCCCTTCGCGGTCGGTGTAGGCCTGCTGCGCCCAGTCTGGCGGGGTGCCGTAGTCTTGCTGCGGGGCGGGAGACAGGTCGTCAATATTGCGCAGGCCGACGATGCGGTTGACAAGCAGCGCGGCGTTGCTGCCGTGATTTGTGCCGATCAGCAGCAGACGCGCACTGGCGTTATGCGGTGTTGCTTCCTGCCCCTGAAAAACCGAGAAATCGATGACCGAATACAGGTTACCGCGAATGTTGGCCAGACCCAAAAACCAGGGTTGCGTCAGCGGCACGCCGGTCAGTTCAGGGAGCGCCACCACTTCGCCGGAATCGGAAAGATCGAGCAGCCAGTATTCCGAGCCGGAGAGAACGCCAAGCAAACTGGCCACCCCGCGCTCGCTGGAGGCGGCCAGCCGGTTGGCCAGATAAGACTGAAATTCGCTGAGGGTTCCGCGGTTGGGCATGTGCAAAAATCGATAAAAAGCGTTGGACGGTTCAGAGGGCGGCGATCTTGCTGAGCAGTTCGGTGCCGTCTACCGGTTTGGTCAGATAGATCAGTGCGCCTTGGCGCAGCCCCCAAATTTTGTCGGTTTCCTGGTTTTTCGAAGAACAAATGATGATAGGAATGTGCTTCGTCTGTTCGTTTCTGCTCAGCGTACGCGTGGCTTGATAACCATTAAGGCCAGGCATGACGACGTCCATCAGAATCAGGTCGGGAAGTTCGCTGTATGCCCGGGCGACGCCTTCTTCACCGTTTTCTGCCGTGATGACCTGATAACCGCTGCGATTGAGAATTTCCGTAAGGATGTAGCGCTCAGTGGGCGAGTCGTCGATGATCAAAATTTTTTTTACGGGCATACGTGACTCCAGAAACGTGCGTGTGTACTTGTGCCGGTGAGATGGGTCAAGAAATACGGGACTGTACGGATCTTTTTTTCATGCGCTTGGGCGGATGATTAAATTGAATGCGTTCGATAGGCTTAGGTGGCCTGAGCAGTAAATGCGGCGACCGATTGCAGAAGGCTATCTTTCGTGAAGGGTTTGGTCAGATATTGGTCGGAGCCGACCATGCGCCCGCGTGCCCGGTCAAATAGGCCGTCCTTGGAAGACAGCATGATGACGGGTGTATTTCTGAAACGTGGGTTTTTCTTGATCAACGCGCACGTCTGATAGCCATCAAGGCGCGGCATCATGATGTCACAGAAAATGACATGGGGGCGGTGATCGGCAATTTTTGCCAGTGCGTCGAAACCATCTTCTGCAAGTACGACCTGATAACCCGACTGCACTAGAAAAATTTCAGCGCTGCGACGAATCGTATTGCTATCGTCAACAATCATGACTTTGACGTCACCTGGGTTCAAGGCTTCTGCCAATTTTGTGCTCCAAGATTTCCTCGCGCTGCCCAATACGGACGCGCAGCATTGTTTTATGTGCGGATACTGGTTTATGACACTATACAACACAACGCGGGTAGATAAAACAGTGTATGCCTATCGGTTGATTGCAGGCGATAAGCGGATTGATGTTATTCGGCATCTCTTGGGCGCAGCGGGCCGCTTCCGGCCGAGCATCCGCCCGTTTCGGGTAGAATCGTTGCAATGGATTTCTGGATTTTTTGAAGGAGCGCCGCCATGTCCGACCGTAATGCAGCCTTGTTTGAGCGCGCCCGCCGGCATATTCCCGGCGGTGTCAATTCACCCGTGCGCGCCTTTCGCTCGGTGGGAGGGGCGCCGCGTTTTTTCGTCAGCGGAAACGGCGCGCGCGCCACGGATGTCAATGGTGACGAATATCTCGATTACGTCGGCTCGTGGGGGCCGCTGATTCTCGGCCATGCCCATCCGGAAGTCGTTGCCGCCGTACAGGCCGCTGCCGCTGACGGCTTGTCGTTCGGCGCGCCGACCGAAGGCGAGGTCGAACTGGCTGACCTGCTGTGCCGCCTCGTCCCGTCGATGGATATGGTGCGCCTCGTCAGCTCCGGTACCGAGGCGACGATGAGCGCCATCCGGCTGGCGCGTGGCTATACGGGGCGCGACCTCCTGGTCAAGTTCGAAGGCTGTTACCACGGTCATTCCGACAGCCTGCTGGTCAAGGCCGGATCGGGGCTGTTGACCTTCGGCAATCCCAGTTCCGGCGGCGTGCCGGCCGATGTCGCCAAGCATACGCTGGTGCTCGATTACAACGATGCGGCCCAGGTCGAGCAGGCCTTTGCCGCGCATGGCGACAAAATTGCCGCCGTGATCGTCGAACCGGTTGCGGGCAATATGAATCTCATTGCCCCCGATCCTGCATTTCTGACGACGCTGCGTGCGTGTTGTACACAGTATGGCGCCGTGCTGATTTTCGACGAGGTGATGACCGGGTTTCGTGTCGGGCTGGAATGTGCGCAAGGCCGCTATGGCGTGACGCCGGATATGACCACCCTCGCCAAGGTCATCGGCGGCGGCATGCCGCTGGGTGCATTTGGCGGCCGGCGTGACATTATGGAAAAAATCGCGCCGCTGGGGCCGGTTTATCAGGCGGGCACCCTATCCGGCAATCCCTTGGCCGTGGCGGCAGGTCTGGCGACGCTGCGCCTGATCCAGGCGCCCGGCTTTTATGCCGATCTGAGCCGGAAAACGGCGGATTTATGTTCGGGGCTAAGCCAGCTTGCACGGAAGCACGGTCAGATATTTTCGGCGCAGTCGGTCGGCGGCATGTTCGGCCTCTATTTCCGTGCCGAGTGCCCGCAAAATTACGCCGACGTGCTCGAATGCGATACCGCAGCCTTCAGCCATTTCTTCCACGCCATGCTGACGGCAGGCTATTATTTTGCGCCATCTGCTTATGAGGCGGGCTTCGTTTCGGCGGCGCATACAGATGCCGATATTGCCGCCACGCTGGCGGCGGCGGACGCGGCGTTCGGCAGGCTGTCCGGCGCGGAGCGCTCTGCCTGAGCCGGCACGGACAGGCTTAACGCAGCCAGCCTTTCCGGTTGAAAAACCAGAAGGGAATGGCGATGGAGCAGATCATCAGCAACAGGGCGAAGGGATAGCCGTACTCCCATTCCAGTTCGGGAAACCAGCCCTTGAAGTTCATGCCGTAGATACTGGCGATCAGCGTCGGCGGCAGCATGGCGACCGAGGCAACGGAAAAGATTTTGATGACCTTGTTCTGGTTGATGTTGATAAAACCGACCAGCGCATCCATCAGAAAGTTGATTTTTCCGAACAGAAATGAGGTATGGCCGTCCACTGATTCGATGTCACGCAAAATCTGGCGGGCGTCCTCGACCTGGTCGGCGTTCAGGATTTTGCCGCGCATCAGAAAGGAGACGGCGCGCCGGGTATCGTGCACATTGCGCCGAATGCGGCCGTTGAGATCTTCTTCTCCGGCGATGTCGGCGAGAATCTTGGCGGCGTCGGCATCGCTCAGTTCGTTGCCCAGCACGTGCTGGCCGGCCTCACCGAGCGAGGCGTAAATGTCTTCAAGCGCATCGGCGGAATATTCGACATCGGCCGCATAGAGATCGAGCAGCACATCCTTGCCGTCGGTGACGTAACCGGGCTGGGTGCGCGCGCGCAGCCGTTGCAGGCGGAAGACCGGCAGTTCTTCGGGGCGAACGGTGAAGAGCACATCCTGATGCAGAATCAGTGCGACGGCGACGTTGCGCGATTCTTCTTTGGTGTCGAGCAGAAAATCCGAGTGCAGGTGGATTTCGCCGCTGTCCATGACGTAGAAACGCGCACTGGCTTCCAGGTCGGTCAGATTGCTCGGATTGGGCAGAACCACGCCGAAAAAACGGCCAACCCAGGCGCGGATTTCCGGCGTCGGCGCGACCAGATCGACCCAGATCGGCTTGAGCGACTTCAAGTCATACGGCGTGTTGACGTTGATCTGGTTGAGGCGGCCGTTACGCAGCTCGAATGCCGTGACGGAGGTTTTTTCATTGCGCAGGTGGCTCTCACAGATCAGGTCTTCTCGGATGTCGTCGGAGAGGATTTCGAGAATGGCCTCGCCGCGTTCGGCGCGCACTTCGTTCCATACCAGCAGCCGGTCTTCGGGCACCAGAGCCTCGATGGCGGCAGCGATATCGGCCAATGACATCCGTTCAAGCAAGGCATGCAGGCGTTCGGCGTATTGCCCGTATTCCGGGTTTTCGGAGGGCTCCGGCGAATACGGATCCTGTCGCAGTTCAGAGTTTTCGGCGAGCTTTTGCTGGGCCAGCAGTTCCGAAATGGCCTCCAGATCATTGATCGACAGTTTTTCTTCGCTCATCGGAGCCTCCTCTATCGCCAAGTCGCCAAAGGCGAAGTGGAATCCATGAAGCGGCGTTTCCGCGCCCGCCCCGGTGCGGCGGGCTGCCCGCAGCGTTATTTCAGGTTCCACGGTAGTTGGATCGGCGGCGATTTTAGCATGTATGTAGGGCGCATACGCCGGCCTCTGCTGGAAGGGGCACCCGGAAATGCCCTGTTTATAAGGGTTCCCGGGCATCCCCTTTGAAATGCCCGTGGATAAAAGATTTCAGGGTAGATGCACTGAAACTAAAAAGAAGAATCGCCACAGTATGCGCTTTGATTTTTACCGTCGGAGCTTTTTTTGAATCTGTAGCGCTGAGCGGCAGCGCGCCTCGCTGACTTTCCTACCTTCTTTCTTTATCTCGCCAAAGAAAGTCAGCAAAGAAAGGCGACCCCGAGGCGCAGACTTCCCTTGTCGCGGGTTGGAGTGGTACTTGTGCGGCGGGCTTGATTAACTCGCTGCGCTCAGACAATCAAGCCCTTGCTTCCGCCAAGCTGCCCCGCGCCTGCGGCTGCGCCTAAGGGGTTTTTGGGTACTTCGTAGTGATCGAATGCGCGAAGGAACATACCTGGAACCCCGTGTGGATTGGGCGTTTCCGGGCGGTCGCCTCTAGAACCCTTATAAATAAAGGGCTGGCGGGCAGGGTGCCCGGAGATGCCCTAAATACGTGGGCTTCAGGCCACCTCTTTTGGTAGATGCGCCTGCATTTCCGCCCCCGCGTTTTTCCAATTCTCCTACTGTTGGGAAGATGTACCGAAACCCGCATGGATAAAGAGCTTCAGGGTATGGGCGCCGGAGATGCCCTAAATACGCGGGCTTCAGCGGGGATGTTCGGCTGATGAGGTTTAGAGCGGCCAGCCGCGTTGGCGTGGCGCTTTTGCCGTGGAGCGCGTCAGTTTTGCCGTATCGGCGGTCGGTGGGGCGAGGCGCACGGAAAACGTCATCAGTTCATCGCGGCGGAAGGCATAAATCCGGATCGTGTCGCCAGGCCGGCGGCGGAGCAGGCAGGCATCGAGCGTTTCCGGCGTGACGCGCAGTCCGTCGATGGCGACCAGTACGTCGCCTGCGGCCAGACCGGCCTGTTGCGCCGCGCCGCCGTCGAATACGGTTGCCAGCCGGAGTTCGTTGCCTTCGCGCGCCGTCTTGACGCCGAGCGTGGGCATGCGGGAAGCCTGCCAGTCAAGGCGGATGCCGAAGTGGGCGAGCAGTGTTTTGAGCGGCAGTTCACGCGTGCCATAGACGTAGTCGGCGAAGAAGCGTTGCAGCCGCAGGCCGGCGCATGCTTCGGCAATTTTCTGAAATCCGTCTTCCGCCAGGCCAATGCCGGTCTGGCCGTGATGCCGCCAGAGCGCGCGCATCACATCGTCGAGGGAAATCCGGCCCCGCGTGTCGCGCCGCAAGGTCAGGTCGAGCGTCAACGCGACGAGCGCGCCTTTGGCGTAATAGCTGACGACGGCGTTCGGCGTATTTTCGTCCGGCCGGTAGAACTTGCTCCAGGCGTCGAAGCTCGATTCGGCGACGGACTGACGCAGACGGCCGGGTGTTTTCTGAACATTGCCGAGCGTCTGGGCGAGCAGCGCCAGGTAGTCGTCGATGCCGATGACGCCGCTGCGCAGCAGGGCGAGGTCGTCGTAGTAGGAGGTGATGCCTTCAAAAGCCCAGAGCTGCGTCGTGTAGTTTTCGCGGTCGAGATCGTAGGGAACGAAGGCGGCGGGCTTGATGCGTTTGACGTTCCAGGCGTGGAAATACTCGTGACTGCACAGACCGAGGAAGGTGCGGTAGTGCTCGTTCATGCCTGGCATGCCGGGCCAGGGCAGGTCGCGGCGTGCGCAGAGCAGCGCGCTCGAGGCGCGATGTTCGAGGCCGCCGTAACCTTCGCCGACGGCGGTGACAAGAAAAATGTAGCGCTTCATCGGCGCCGGTTCGCCAAACAGGCGGATTTGCCACTCGCAGATTTTCTTGAGGTCGGCGGTCAGCCGGCCAAGGTCGGCGTCATGCCGGCCGGTCAGCGCGATTTCATGGGGAATGCCGCAGGCGCTGAAGCTCGCCAGCGTGAAGCGCCCCATTTCCACCGGATGATCGATCAGTTCGTCGTAATCAGCGGCGCGGTACAGTCCGAAGCCGTGCCGCTTGGCGCAACCGGCCTCGCCGCGCGCTGGTTCGAGCGCGGTCGCGACCCGCCAGTCGGCGAATGCCGGGTCGGCCGGTGCCTGGAAATGGACCCGACAAGGCGCGCTTTCCTGACCGATGACGCGCAGGAAGACGCTGGCACCATTGAAGAATCCGTGCGTTTCGTCCAGATGCGCGCCGCGTACCGACAGATCCCAGGCATGAATTTCGCAAATGACGCTGAGCGCCTGCCCTTCGCGCAGTGGCGCGGCCTGCCAGGTGTGTTTGTCAAGTTTGCTGAGGCGTACCGGCCTGCCGCCCGATTCGGCGCGGATGGCGACGATGTGGCGGGCGAAATCCCGGATCAGGTAGCTGCCGGGAATCCACGCCGGCAGGGCGAAACGCTGTCCGGCTGGGTCGGGGCATTCGACGCGGCAAATGACTTCATAACGGTGCGCGCGCGGATCGAGCGGGCGGATGGCGTAGCGGATAGGCGGGCGGCGCAGCGCGGAAGTGTGTGCGGCGCGTGGGGTGGAAAAGGGCAAAGCGGGTAAAGCGGGCATATCAGACATGGGCGCTGGAGGTTTGAGAGACGGATCGGCGGCGCCCTGCCGGTTACACGGGCGTGTCGAATGATGCGGTGTGTTGCGGCCGGGGGCGGGTCGTGCAGAGCCGTGCCATGAACGCTGGGTATATCATTCTCCCTCTGGTTCGCGCGGATTTTACGCTTTCCGCGCCGGTTTTGATTTTTGCGGCAGCCCGATGATGCGTCCGGGCGCGCCGGACTGTTTGAAAGGTTGTGTCAATGCCCTTGCCTTTGCCTGTAGCGGAACGCAGGCGCGTGCACAAGCGCGCAATTACTCTGGAAGGCTTTCGCCGTAGCGATGGCTTGTGGGATATCGAAGGTCATTTGCAAGATACCAAAGATGCGCCTTTCGACATTCATGGCGATATGCGCCTGCCCGGCGATGCGGTGCACGACATCAGCGTGCGCCTGACCATCGATCACCGGATGAATGTGCTGGATGTGGCCGTCAGCTTCGATGCGACGGCCTTTCCGGGGACATGCGAAACCGTGGGGCCGGATTACCGGCAGGTGGTGGGACTCAATCTTTTCAAAGGCTTTGTCAAGACGGTCAAGACGCTGTTTCGTGACACGCAAGGTTGTACGCACGTTTCCGAACTGCTCATGTCGATGCCGACGGCAGCGTTCCAGGCATTTGCCGGACAGGTTCGTTATGAGGACCGCGTCGATGCCCGCCAGGTGCCCTACCATCTTGATCGTTGCCATGCGCTGAGTCTGGAATCTGAAGTGGTTCGGCGGGCGTATCCGCGCTGGTATCGGGGGGGAAAGCCGGTTTCCGGCGACGCTTTGCCGGGCATGCCGACTTCGCCTGAAGGGCGCCGGGACGCGGGCTGATGGGCATGACTGATGCGTCGCATGCCGCTGCATGAGGCAGTGCCTGCGCCGGTGGTGCGATGCATGGCCGCTGGCGGGCGATGAACGGCGGTTTGCGGGCGGAACCGTCGGGCGGTGAATTTTGTCTTTTCAGGCGTTCGCGTTCTATGCGTCGTGACTGATAAAATCGGTCTTAAACCGCGTGTATGCGAGGAATCCAGAGGTGTACACTCACTCAGTATTTCCAACGCAGAAAAGAGAGAGGCGGTAAACAGATGGCACAGCGAAGCAATCGGGGCAAGCGGAAGCAGTAAAGGATAAGCGGGGATGGCAAGAACATTATCGGAGAAATGCAGGTGGCGTCCAATCCGTTGAGCGGAGCGCTCGAAATCGTCGTCCGTTCGGATCCGGGCATGATGCGCCGGTACAACGAGGATGCCGTATTCGCCAATCCTGCGCTGGGTCTGGTTATCCTGGCCGACGGGATGGGCGGCTATAACGCTGGCGAAGTCGCCAGTAGCATGGCGATTACGGGGATTTCCGCCGCGCTCGAACAGGATTTTTTTCTGCACTCGCCGTATGCGATCGGCGGCGCCCCCGGCGATCTGCATGTCCAGCGCTGCTTGTCCCGGCGCATCGCCGCGGCCAATACGGCGATTTATCAGACGTCGATGACCCAGCCGGAATGCGCGGGAATGGGCACGACGCTGGTGATGGCGATGTTTCACGATAATGCCGTGATTGCCGCGCATCTGGGCGATTCGCGCCTGTATTGCCTGCGCGGCGATGAGTTCCGCCAATTGACCCATGATCATTCGTTTGTGCAGGATCAGGTTGACCGTGGCCTGATGACGGCGGCGGATGCGCGCCTTTCGCGCAATCGCGGTCTGCTGACGCGGGCGCTGGGCGTTGATGCGATCGCCGCGCCTGATTTGCGCCGCCATCCCGCGCGTCCGGGCGATATTTATCTGTTGTGCTCGGATGGCCTCAACGATATGCTGATGGACAGAGAGATCGGCAAGGCGCTGCGCGCGCAGTCGGACAATCTCGAACTGGCCGCCGCGCAGTTGATTCAGATGGCCAACGACATGGGTGGACGTGATAATGTTTCTGTGATTTTAATCAAGGTGTTGCGTGAGTTTCCCGTACAGCACACAGCGCTGTTCCGGCAGCGTCGAACCGGCGAGCACAGCCGCACGCTTTTTGAATGAGGAATGGGCAAAATGGCGAAGCTGATATTGAGCATGGACGGTCTGGTTCTTAAGGAGATCGTTCTTAACAAGGAGCGGATGACCATCGGGCGACGCGCCAGCAATGACGTGCAGATCGACAATCTGGCGATCAGCGGCGAACACGCGGCGGTGGTGACGATTCTCGAAGACTCTTTTCTTGAAGATCTCAACAGCACCAATGGCACGCTGGTGAATGGGCAGCCGATCCGGAAGCATTTCCTCAAGGATGGCGACCTTATCGAAATGGGCAAGTACAAGCTCAAGTATGTGGTTGAACGGCCCTCCGCGATTGAAACAGAGGAATATGGAAAAACGGTGTTTCAGCCGGAGGGGGAAGCGGCCGCAGCCACAACCGCGCCGCCTGCGGCTGAGCCGGTGGTTTCTGCGACGTCGGTCATGGCCACGCAGCCCATGACCTTGCCGGCGGCCGCGCTTCAGATACTCAACGGCGCCAATGCCGGGCGCGAGCTGGCGCTGACCAAAACGCTGACGACGCTCGGCCGGCCGGGGGTGCAGGTGGCCGCCATTACGCGGCGTCCGCACGGTTATTTCATTGCGCACGTCGAAGGGGCGCAATTTCCGATGGTCAATGGTCAGGCGCTTGATGCGCAGGCGCGGGCGCTCCGCGATCACGACATCATCGAGCTGGCCGGCACCAAGATGGAGTTCTTCCTCAAAGAATAGGGGAAAGCGCGTCTGTTGCAGGCGAAGGCGGGCAGCAGCGGATCAATGCAAGTCTTCGGGCAGGCACCGGGAGCACCGGCGATGTCAACAATGGAGTCAGGATGAGGGTCGAGGTTCTCGGATGTAGCGGCGGTATCGGACGGATAGGCGGCCAGGTGCTGCAAACGACTTCGCTGCGTGTCGATCACGACATCCTGATTGATGCGGGCACCGGTGTTGCCGGCCTGACGCTGGCTGAAATGGCGGCGATCGACCATGTGTTCATTACCCATTCGCACGTGGATCACATTGCGGCGCTGCCGTTGATGATCGACTCGGTTGCCGAAATGCGCCAGGCGCCGATGACGATTTATGCCGAAGCGGCCACATTGGAAATTCTCCGCGAACATGTTTTTAATTGGGCGATTTGGCCGGACTTCAGCGAAATTACGGTGTGCAAGTCCATGGCGATCCGGTTTCAGCCCGTGGCTGTCGGAGCGCCGCTTTATCTGGGGGGCCGGACGATTACCCCGCTACCGGCCGTGCATGCCGTGCCGGCGGTGGGTTACTGCCTTGATTCCGGCGCAGGCAGTCTGGCTTTTACCGGCGATACGACGGCCAATGACGCGCTCTGGCCCATGCTGGAGCGTGTCGACAACCTCCGACATTTGATCATTGAAACGGCCTTCCCCGACAGCGAGCAGGCGCTGGCGCTGCGCTCAAAGCATCTGCATCCGAGCCTGCTGGCCAAGGAACTGGCGCGCTTTGCCGGGCCGGCCGATTTAGCCGTTCATATCTCGCACATCAAACCGGGTCAGGCGGAACGGATCATGCGCGAAATCGCCGGGCATGGGACCCGGTTTTCACCGCAGATGTTGCAGGATGGACAGATTTTCGAGTTATGAACCCGACCAGGGCGTTTCATGAATGCTCGTGAACACCCCATGCCGAGAGATGAGTCATTTTTATGAATACCACGATGCCGATTCTTGCCGCCAGCATTCTTTCTGCCGACTTTACCCGTTTGGGGGCGGAAGTCACCGACGTGATCGCGGCCGGCGCCGACTGGATTCACTTCGATGTCATGGACAATCACTATGTGCCGAACATGACCGTCGGTCCGCTGGTCTGCGCGGCTATCCGCCCGCTGACCGGGGCGGTTATCGACGTGCATCTGATGGCTCGCCCGGTTGATCGCCTCATTGCCGATTTTGCCAAAGCCGGCGCCAACCTTATTTCCTTTCATCCGGAGGCTTCGGAGCATGTTGACCGCAGCCTTGCGCTGATTCGTGAGCATGGCTGCCAGGCCGGTCTGGTCTTCAATCCGGCAACCCCGTTGAATTATCTCGACTACCTCATGGACAGGATCGATCTTGTCCTGGTCATGGGCGTCAATCCCGGTTTTGGCGGCCAGACCTTCATTCCGGCGATGCTCGGCAAGCTGCGCGAAGCGCGCGTCCGAATCAACGATTATGCGCGCACCAGCGGCCGCCGGATTCGGCTGGAGGTCGACGGCGGCGTCAAGGTTGATAACGTTGCCGAGCTTGCGCGGGCAGGCGCCGACACCTTTGTGGCCGGTTCGGCCATTTACGGCGCCCGCCGCCCAGACGATGCGCACGGCTACGACAGCGTTATCGCCGCCTTCCGTTGCGCGCTGGAGGCGGCGTGACGACCGGAACCGCCCTGCCGCACCTGGAGACGCGCGCCGTCCTCTTTGATCTGGACGGTACGCTGGTCGATACCTTGCCCGATCTGCATGCGGCGGTGTGCGCCACGCTGACCGAAATCGGACGGCCGATCGTTACGCAGGAAACAACGCGCGCCTACATCGGCAAAGGCCTCCGGGTGCTGATCCGGCGCTTGCTGGCCGGTTCGCTGGGAGCGACTGATGGCGAGGATACGCCGCAGCATGTGCAGGCGCTGGCGGCGTTTCGCACGCATTATGCGCGCGAGAACGGATGCCATGCGCACCCATACCCGGGCGTCGTCGACGGTTTGCGCGCGCTTAAGGCGCGTGGCCTCCCGCTGGGCGTGGTAACCAACAAACCTGACGTTTTCATTGCGCCGCTGCTGAAAAAAACAGGACTGTCCGGGTTTTTCGATGTGCTCGTCGGCGGCGATACGCTGCCGCGTATCAAACCCGACCCGATGCCCGTCGTCTGGGCGTGCGGGCGTCTTGGCGCATTGCCGAAAGAAACCCTGTTCGTCGGCGATTCGCTCAATGATGCCCTGGCGGCGCGTGCAGCGGGCTGCCCTGTATTCCTGCTGCCTTATGGCTACAACGAGGATCAGGACGTACGGCATCTGGATTGCGATGCTATAATCACCGCCATTTCCGACATTGAGCCGCATCTGCGCACGGTTGGCCGACCATGACGGCGCAGTATGGCTTTAGAATCCGGTCATCGAGTTTTTGAATACGCAATGACGCAACTTCTTCACAATCTGCATTGGGCGCCCACATCTTGGGCGGAGGCGTGGCCCTGGCGACGCTGTCGCTAGTTTTTGTCCCGCTTTGCGCGCGGGCATGAGTTTCAGGATTTTCTGGATTTACCGCGCGTTTTCGTTGTCCCGCAGTTTTGTGAATGGAGTTTGATATGACCGAATCGTCCGCGTCGGCGTTTGAGCGTCTGGCTGCCGAAGGCTATAACCGCATCCCCGTCACCCTCGAAACATTTGCTGATCTCGACACGCCGCTGTCGATCTACCTCAAGCTGGCCAACGGCCCGTATACCTACCTGCTCGAATCCGTACAGGGCGGCGAGCGTTTTGGCCGCTATTCGTTTATCGGCCTTTCCTGCCCGACACGTCTGGTCGTCAATGCCCGGCAGGTTCTGCTGCTCAATGGCAACCGTATTGCCGAACGTGCGGACGACACTGATCCGCTGGATTTCATCGGCGCGTATCTGAAGCGTTTCCGCGTCGCGCCGCTGCCCGGCCTGCCGCGCTTTTGCGGCGGGCTGGTCGGCTGCTTCGGCTACGACACCGTGCGCTATGTCGAACCCCGCCTTGCCCATGCGCGCAAAACGGATGCCTTGGGCGTGCCGGACATCATCCTGCTCCTGTCGGAGGAAATTGCGGTGGTCGATAACCTGTCCGGCAAGCTGACGCTGGTCGTTTATGCCGAACCGGGCGTGCCCGGCGCTTACCATAAGGCGCGTACGCGACTCAAATCACTGCTGGAACAGCTGCGCCGGCCGGTCGATATTCCTGCCGAAACGCCGGCCACCGCGCAGCCTGCCGTTTCCAGCGTGGGTGAGGCGGCTTTCCAGGCGGCTGTCGTCCAGGCCAAGCGGCATATTTTCGAAGGGGACATCATGCAGGTTGTCCTCTCACAGCGCCTAAGCAAACCTTACGCAGCCAGTCCGCTGGCGCTTTACCGTTCCTTGCGCTCGCTCAATCCCTCGCCCTACATGTTCTATTTTGATTTCGAGGATTTCCACATCGTCGGCGCATCGCCGGAAATTCTTGTGCGGCTGGAGGGAGAAACCGTGACTGTGCGGCCGATTGCCGGCACGCGCAAACGCGGCGCAACGCCCAGTGAAGACCAGGCGCTGGCCGCCGAGCTGCTGGCCGATGAAAAGGAGCGCGCCGAGCACGTACAGCTGCTTGACCTTGGGCGCAATGATGCCGGCCGCGTATCACGCATCGGCAGTGTCAAAGTGACCGAGACAATGACCATCGAGCGCTACTCGCACGTGATGCACCTTGTTTCCAATGTGGAAGGCCGCCTGCAAGCCGGGCTGGACGCTATCGACGTGCTGCGCGCCGCCTTTCCGGCGGGGACGGTATCCGGTGCGCCCAAAGTCCGCGCGATGGAAATCATCGACGCGCTGGAAAGCGAAAAGCGCGGCATTTACGCGGGTGCGGTTGGCTATATCGGTTTTCAGGGCGACATGGATCTTGCCATTGCCATCCGCACCGCACTGATCAAGGATGCGCGGCTTTATGTTCAGGCCGGTGCGGGCATCGTTGCCGATTCCGACCTGGCCTCCGAGTGGCAGGAAACCTGCAACAAGGCGCATGCCGTGCTGCGTGCGGCGGAACTGGCCGAGCGCGGTCTCGATACACGGTTTGCGTGAGCCGGTTGTGCGAAATGTGTGGCAGGCGCGAGAAACATCGCGCCGCTGCGCGGGTTTTCTTCGCAGGCTTTTATTTCCGGCCGCCATTTCCTGCCGGATCGTGCCCCTACCAACGTCTGCGACCGGCGAAATCACGGATTCCCAATGAATTTCGAGGAAATCAATATGCTGCTGATGATCGATAACTACGATTCGTTTACCTACAACCTTGTCCAGTATTTTGGCGAGCTGGGCGAAACGGTGCGCGTCTATCGCAACGATGCCATTTCCCTGGATGGGATCGCCCGTCTCAAGCCCGACCGCATCGTGATTTCTCCCGGGCCGGGAACGCCCGCGCAGGCAGGCGTGTCGCTGGACGTCATCCGCGAATTCGCGGGCAAAACGCCGCTGCTCGGCGTCTGCCTCGGCCATCAGGCGATCGGCGAAGCATTTGGCGGACGGGTTGTCCATGCCAAACGCCAGATGCACGGCAAGGTCTCGCCGGTTCACCATCACGGCACGGGCGTTTTTGAAGGCTTGCCGAATCCGCTGGCCTGTACGCGCTATCACTCGCTCGCGCTTGATCGAACTTCGCTGCCTGAATGCCTGGAAATCACCGCTTGGTGTGACGACGGCGAAATCATGGGCGTGCGCCACAAGACGCTCGATGTTGAAGGCGTGCAGTTTCACCCCGAATCCATCCTGACCGAATGCGGGCGCGACCTGCTGAACAATTTTCTGAAGAGGTAAATATCATGATTACACCCCAAGAGGCACTGCAACGAACCATTGAACACCGTGAGATTTTCTACGACGAAATGCTCGACCTGATGCGCCAGATCATGCGCGGCGAGCTTTCGCCACTGATGACGGCGGCCATTCTGGCGGGGCTGCGCGTCAAGAAGGAAACCATCGGCGAAATCACCGCTGCGGCGCAGGTGATGCGTGAAATGTCCGCGCGCCTGGAAGTTCCCGACAACGCCAATTTCGTCGATATCGTCGGTACCGGCGGCGATGGTGCGGGTACGTTTAACATTTCGACGGCAGCGATGTTCGTCATTGCCGCCGCCGGCGGCAAAGTTGCCAAACACGGTAACCGCGGCGTTTCGTCGAAATCGGGCAGCGCCGATGTGCTGGAAGCGCTGGGCGTCAATCTCAGCTTGTCCACCGCGCAGATTCAGGCCTGTCTGGCGGAAATCGGCATCGGCTTCATGTTTGCGCCGAACCATCACGCCGCGATGAAGAATGTTGCCCCCGTGCGCAAGGAAATGGGCGTGCGCACCTTGTTCAATATCCTTGGGCCGCTGACCAATCCGGCGGGCGCGCCCAACGCGCTGCTCGGCGTTTTTCACCCCGATCTTGTCGGTATTCTCGTGCGCGTTATGGCGCGGCTCGGCGCACACCATGTGCTGGTCGTGCATGGCAAGGACGGGATGGATGAAATCTCGCTCGGCGCGGCAACCCTGGTCGGCGAACTCAAGGATGGCGAAATCCGCGAGTACGAAATTCACCCGGAGGACTTTGGCCTGCACATGGCTGCCAGCCGTAATCTGCGTGTCGACAGCGTGACTGCATCCAGGGAAATCCTGTTGGCGGTGCTTGACGGCAAGGACAACGGCGCGGCGCGTGAGGTCGTCATTTTCAATGCCGGAGCGGCGCTTTATGCGGCCAATGTCGCCGCCTCGATCGAAGAAGGCATCGAACGCGCGCGGGTGGTGCTGGCAAGCGGCGCGGCGCGTGCCAAACTCGACGAGTTCGTGCGTTTCACGCAGACGGTCAAGAACTGACGAGCATTGACCGAGAGCCGCGTGGCGGCCGGCAACTGCGGCCGGCCGCAGCCGCGCCTCTGGCAACCTGCCGGAAGCCGGCTGATACGGGATGCGGTCAAAAAATGAAGGATTCGATGAACAGGCTGAAAAACCGATGAGCGATATTCTGCAAAAAATTCTTGCCGTTAAACGCGACGAAGTCACCCAGGCGCAGCGGGACAAGCCGCTGGCAGCCATGCAGGCCGAGGCGCTGGCATGCCCGCCCGCCCGTGATTTCGTCGGCGCGATACGGGGTAAGCGGGCGGCCGGCCAGGCGGCGGTTATTGCCGAAATCAAAAAGGCCAGCCCGTCGAAAGGCATTCTGCGCAGCGATTTCCAGCCGGCTGATATTGCCGCCGATTATGCGGCGCACGGTGCAGCCTGCCTGTCGGTGCTGACCGACCGGCAGTTTTTTCAGGGGGCGCCGGCGTATTTGCAGGCCGCGCGTACTGCCTGCGAACTGCCCGTGCTGCGTAAGGATTTCATCGTTGATGCCTACCAGATTTACGAGGCGCGGGCGATGGGCGCCGACGCCATTCTGCTCATCGTCGCCGCGCTCGACCTGGCGACGATGCAGACCTTCGAGCGCCTTGCCCATGGTCTTGGCATGAGTGTGCTCGTCGAAGCGCATAATGGCGACGAACTGGCGCAGGCGCTGCAACTGGAGGCCCCGCTGATCGGCATCAATAATCGCGATCTGCGCAGCTTTGCCGTTAACCTGCGCACAACGCTCGACCTGTTGTCGCGCATCCCCGACGATCGCATCGTGGTGACGGAAAGCGGTGTCCTCAAGGTGGAAGATGTCCTGCTCATGCGCCAACATCGGGTCGATACCTTCCTCGTCGGCGAAGCCTTCATGCGCGCGCCCAGCCCCGGCAAAGCGCTGGCGGCGCTGTTCTCCTGATGGCGCCGCTAAATCCGGAGTACTGACTTTTGCACGGCCGGCAGATCGCCGCGGGCAGCGATCTCCCGGTATGCCGTCTATCGGCGTATGGCAGCGTACAGCGGCAGGGCGCCATGTAATGCCGGCGCCGGCAGGCACTTGCCCGGAACCCGCGCCGATCAAGGGCTTGCGCTTTTAGGCTGCCCGGCTTCAGGCAACAAAAAGCCAACCGCTGCGGCTGGCTTTGGGGAATGTGGATGGTGGTGATGGGCAGAATTGAACTGCCGACCTACGGGTTATGAATCCGTCGCTCTAACCAACTGAGCTACATCACCCCGGTGACGAAGAACGCAAGATTTGCATCAATGCAGAAATCATCCCGCGTTTGAGATACAGGACACGTGGTGGAGAGGAAGGGGATCGAACCCTCGACCTCCGCATTGCGAACGCGGCGCTCTCCCAGCTGAGCTACCCCCCCACAAACGGCGGCGATTCTACGCGGCCGGCGTGTCTACGTCAAATCCCCTGAGGGCAAATTTCCGAGGACTTCGGCCGCTTTCCGGCTATTTTCCGACTGGGGTCGGTACGGTCTAAGTCTTGTGCATGATTGTGTATGCGGGTAACAAAAAAGCGTGCCATTCTGCGTGTTATTCCAGACGCGGCATTCCGGGCATGTTCTTTCCCTGCCGCTGCTGCGTGGCGGGTGTTTCTGGCAAGGCGTGTTTTCCGCTTGAAAGGCGCTTCGCATGAGTTGATGACGGCAATTGATGCGTAGATTTTATGAGCCTGTGTGATCGCCCGGACGCTTGCGGAGCAGACATCCGCTGGTTCCGGTGCGGAGCGATTAAAATGACTTTTTCGTTGAATGGATCGAGGTGTTATGCCGCCGCTGATGAAAACCCTGCTGCGCCTTGTCGGTTGGCTGATGGCCGGCATGCTGACGCTGGCGCTGCTCGCCGTGACGATTTTCTGGCTGATCAATCGGAAAGACGAGGCGCTGCTGCCCGAGGTGGCGCAGGCGATCGCATTTACGCCGCCACCGCCCGAGGCCATGCAGCGCAATGCTTACTTTGTTCTGCTGGGGCTGGGGGCGCCGGTTGGCGAAGATGCCTTGGCGGCGGGGATGCGCTTTTTCGCGGCGCAAATGCAGGATTACGCCGATCGCCGCCAGACGGGGGAAGCGCGGTCATCTACCGCGCAGGCGTGGCCGCATCAGCCGCTCGATATCAACGCTTTGCGCTGCCCGGTGGAGCGCGACGATTGTCTGGAATACTGGCTGCCGCGTCAGGGTGCGATCCGCGCTGCGCTGAAACAGTATGCGCATGTGCTCCGGCGCTATCGCTCGCTGCTGGAAATGCCGGAATACGAGGAAGTTATCCCGCCCGATCTTGCCGTGGCGATGCCTTACTACGGCGATCTGGTTGCGGCTTCCGATCTGGTTTTGATGCAGGCAGCCTTGCTGCTGCACGAGGGCGATGCGACGCAAGCGTTGCTGCTGCTGGAGCACAATGCCCGTCTGCATCAGCGTCTTATGGCCGGTTCGCGTACGCTGATCGGCGGCATGATCGCCTTGTCCATGCAGATGCGCCAGCAGCGCATCGTCAGCCATCTCCTGTTGCGTCATCCTGTGCTGGCGCGCGCCCATATGGCGCGGTGGCAGGCTGCATTGTCCAGTAAGGCCGATCTTTCCGCCGCGCTGGCAGGTGAGGGACGCTGGATGGTGAGTTCGTTCAATACCGATATGAGTCAGGAATTGCGTCGCCTGGCTGTTGGGAATTTCCCCGGAAAGGACGAAGCGTCCATGGCGGCGCGCCTAGAAAAGACACTGGCGATTTCGCAGAAGTTCTATCTGCATCATGAGACGCTCAATCGCTTTTATCGCGCATACCGCGTAGCCATGCGGCTGGCCGATGTGTCGGCTGACCAGATTGATGCGCAGGCGACGCGGGTGGCGCAGGAACAGGTCATTATTGGCCAGCCGTGGTGGAAGCGGCCCTATTTCGGGCTGCGTAATCAACTGGGCAATATATTGCTGGAGATGGGTCAGCCCGACATACAGCGTTATATCGAGCGTGCGCATGATGTGGAAGGTCATCGCCGGCTGGTGCTGCTGCAACTGGCAGCTTACAGCGCCGGCCTTGAAGCGGCGGATATGCCCGACTGGCTGGCGAAGTCGCCAGAAGCGCTGCGCAACCCCTACACGCTTGCCCCCATGGGCTGGGAGGCGGACAAGTCACCGTCCGGGGCCGGGGGCAGCCTCGTATTCCAGGGGCGTCAGCCGCAGGTACAGAACCCTGTGCGTTCGCCCGTTTATCGTGTGCGGGTCTTTGCGCACTGATGCCGGAAAGACGCCTGATTAGCCGCCTGCATATCGTCCTTGAACGATTGCCCCTGAACTTCATGCTCGGATGCCGGAAAAAAGAAGCTCATTGACGGTACAGCCTGCTGGTTTTTCTGTCTGACAGAGCCGTCCATCGGCGCGATTGCCCGTCAAGTTCTGCTATGCTTTCCACATGAAGTTTCTTTTTATTCTTGCCGTGGGATGGATTTTTTCCCGGCTGTTGCGTCCGTGGTTTTTTGCCAGGGACAACCATGCACGCGCTTTCCGCCCGATGCAGACGTCGACGGCCGCGGGCGCGGAAGTCCATACGGTCAGATGTGCGTATTGCGGGGCGTTTTTTTCGCCCGATGAAGGCGTCGATTCCAGTGGACGGCGTTTCTGCTCCCGCGAGCATCGTGACCTGGAAAAAGCGGCCGGGGAGCATCGCTCGCCATGCTAACGGACTGGATGCCTGAACGCAGGGAGGTGGGCGCAGAAAAGATGAAGCGCCCGAAGGAAATCCATTTTTCCGAAGCACACTGGAAGTCATTGCTCTATTTCAGCGCGTACCGGCTTTTTCTGGCCGGCCTGCTGTTTATCGTGTCGCTGGTCAATCCCACTTCTTTCCAGCCCTTTAATATCAACCAAGTCCGTGCGATTACGGGCAGTTACTTTCTGGCTATGGCCATTGCGCTGATCAGTGCGCGTGTTTTCCGCCGCCATTTTAATTGGCAGGTGAGCTTGCAGGTGCTGGCGGATATTGCTGTTTTTATCACGCTGATCCACTTCAACGGTGAGCTGTTCGGTAGTCTGGGCGTGATGCTGCTGGTAACCCTGGCCGGCGCGGGGCTGGTTGGGCAAGGGCGGCTGGTGTTGTTTTATGCCGCAATGGCTACGCTGTCCGTGCTGCTCGAGCAGACCTATCGGGGGCTTGTGACCGGCTTCGTGCTGGGCGATTTCTTTCAGACGGGGCTGTTTTGTATCGGTTTCTTCGGCGTTGCCGTGACGGCGCATCTGCTTGCCAGGCGGGTGATTACCAATGAGGCGCTGGCCCGTCAGCGCGGCATCGACCTGCATAACCAGATGCTGGTCAGTCAGCGCGTGATCGAGGAGATGCAGGACGGCATCCTGGTGCTCAAGCGCGACGGCATGATCTGGCAGCATAATCCGCGTGCCTGTGAGCTGCTCGGACTCGGCGACCCCACGGGGCGCCTGCTGGCTGATTATTCCAGTGAGCTTTCCCGCAGTTTCGTTAATTGGTGCGCAATGCCGAGCGATGCGTATGTGCTCGTGCGTGCGCCGGCCAGCGGTATGCGTCTACAGGCGCGTTTTCTCGCGACCGATAGCCTGGGGCAGGACGTTCTGGTCTTTCTCGAGGATATGGAGCGCGTACAGACGCAGGCACGGCAAATCAAGCTGGCGGCGCTGGGACGCCTGACGGGCAGTATCGCCCATGAAATCCGCAATCCGCTGTCGGCGATCCAGCACGCCAGCGAGTTGCTGGCCGAGACGCAAAACGACCCGGTGAGCGAGCGTTTGCTGCGCATCGTCATCGAGAACACGCAGCGCGTCGAACGCATCGTTAGCGACGTACTCGCAGTCGGCCGGCGGGATCGCCTACATCGGGAATTGATCGATCTGCGGCAGATGCTGCCGCTGTTTGTCGAGGAATATTCGATCAAGGAGAACGTCGCAATGGATACCGTGCGCCAGGAGGTGAGCGGACTCGGCGTGCTGTGCTTCGACCGCTCGCATTTCCATCAGGTCCTCTGGAATCTTGCGGGCAATGCCCTGCGTCATTCGCATCAGGAGGCGTGCAGTATTTTGTTGCGTGTCAAGGACGGCGTGCGCAAGGGAACTGTCGAGTTCCATGTGATTGATAACGGTCCGGGCGTTGAAGAATCGCTGCGTGAGCAGATTTTTGAACCTTTCTTTACGACGCACAGCCGCGGGACAGGACTGGGCTTATATATTGCGCGCGAGCTGTGTGAAGCCAATGGCGCACAGCTTGATCTTGTACCAAGCGAAACGGGTGCGGATTTCTGTATCGTGGGGAGGAATGATGAATGTCAATAAATAAAGCTGGCGCGCGCGCGAAAACAGCGGAAATGCGAGTTCTGGTCATCGATGATGAGGCGGATATCCGTGAATTGCTCGATTTGACGCTGGCGCGCATGGGGCTGTCGGCGGATTGTGCGGGCAGCGTGGCAGAAGCCAAAGCGTTTCTGGCGCGCGAACGTTATCACCTGTGTTTAACCGATATGCGCCTGCCCGATGGCGATGGCCTGGAAATCGTGCGCCTGATCGGATCGGATTATGGTGCGACGCCCGTCGCCGTGATTACGGCGTTTGGCAGTACCGATAATGCTGTTTCGGCGCTGAAGGCGGGCGCGTTTGATTACCTCTCCAAGCCGGTTGCGCTGGATCAGTTGCGCACACTGGTCAAATCGGCGCTGAATCTGTCTGCCGAGCCGGCGGGTGGCGGCGCGCCGGAGAAGAAAACAGCCGGCGGAACGCTCCTAATTGGCGAATCTCCGGCGATGCTGGCTGTCCGCGAAATGATCGATAAAGTTGGCCGTAGCCAGGCGCCCGTTTATGTTTCCGGCGAGTCGGGCAGCGGCAAGGAGCTGGCGGCGCGCTCGATTCATGCGCAAAGTGCTCGCCATGCGGCGCCGTTTGTGCCGGTCAACTGCGGCGCAATTCCGGAAAATTTGATGGAGAGTGAATTTTTCGGCTATCGCAAGGGTGCGTTTACAGGTGCCGATAGCGATCGGGAAGGTTTTTTTCAGGCTGCCAATGGCGGCACGCTGTTCCTCGACGAAGTGGCCGATTTGCCGTTGGCCATGCAGGTCAAACTATTGCGCGCCATCCAGGAAAAAAAGGTACGTAAAGTCGGGAGCGCCGTCGAGGAACCTGTCGATGTCCGCATTATTTCGGCGACCCATCGCCAACTCAAAGACTGTGTGGATGCCGGGACTTTCCGTCAGGACTTGTACTATCGGCTCAATGTCATCGAATTGCATATGCCGGCCTTGCGCGAGCGGCAGGAGGATATTCCGATATTGGTTGATGCGACGTTGAAGCGCCTGTGCGGCGATAACCTGCCCAGCTTGTCGCCGGAGGCCAGGCAGGCGCTCGCCTCCTATGCCTACCCGGGCAATGTGCGTGAGCTGGAGAACATTCTTGAACGCGCCACCGCGTTATGCATCGACGGAAAAATTGCACTGGAAGATTTGCAGCTTTCAGAAACGGGGATTGAGGGCGTGGTCGATGCCGGGGGGACGCTCGACGACCAGGTAAATCGCTTTGAGCGTCAGCTAATCCTCGATGCGCTGGTCAAAACGGGTGACAACCGAACGGCAGCGGCCCGTCTGCTTGGCGTAACCTTCCGCTCGCTGCGTTACCGTATTGAGCGTCTGGGAATCGATACATGAATACGCCGGCGATTGGGGGAATTGGGGCGGTTGGGCATCGGCCGGCTGATGATGGTCTGAGTTCCGACGGCTGGCTGGTTTCCGCAAGGCGTGTGCCATCTCCCAATCATGACGCGCGTCCGCCGAAGACTGTCATTTCCCTCCTGGTGATTCATGCGATTAGCCTGCCGCCCAATCAATTTGGCGGTGATGCCATTGAGCGTTTTTTTACCAATACGTTACCGGCTACGGAGCACCCATTCTTTGCCACGATCGATGGGATGCATGTTTCGGCGCATTTTCTGATTCGCCGTAATGGTGAGTGTGTTCAGTTTGTTTCCTGTCTGCAGCGTGCCTGGCATGCCGGCGTATCTTGCTGGCAAGGCCGCGATCGCTGCAATGATTTTTCCATCGGCATCGAACTGGAAGGGTGCGATGAGCAGCCGTTTGAAGAAGCGCAGTATGTGAGCCTGAACGCCCTGATTGAAATATTGACGCGCGCTTTCCCGATTACGGCAATCGTTGGGCATTCGGACATTGCGCCGGGGCGCAAGACAGACCCGGGGCCTTTCTTCATGTGGCAGCGTATTGTTGGAGCGGGTGCTGCTTTGATATGACAAATCTGTCAAAGAATTCCGCTGAACACAAAATAGTTCTTGCGTCAAGTCGGCTTGCTTACTACAATTGGCCGCGAATGACAAGGTCGGCGCAATCGGGCGATTTTTAGGTGTTGGTTGTGTTGGTCGTGTCGGCTTTTCCCTGCGGCTTTTTTGTGGGGATTTTACGGTTTATGCGTTGTTGAGGTGGTGCGAACAGGCGGTTTCTCCACACACGCCGTTTGCATCGAGTTTGCATCAATAAGTTCCGGGCACTTGGTGAATTGAACGGACCGTTGCTTCATAACAATGACACAGTTTTATCGCGCGGGCGCGGCAAAAACGGCCTGCTGCGTACCAGTGATGAGCCATTCGTCGTGCGGCGGCTTGATCGCCCTGGCGATAGAAAAAGCTTCTTTCCCTTTTTGTTTTCCGGCAGGGCGCACCTGTTTTCCTTCGTCATCGTGTCGATGAGCGCGCATCGCCATGATTGCGCTTTTGTACCCTCGGCGTTTTTATCCCATTTTTCTGTGTTTGCCGGGGGCATTTATTCGATGGCAAGCGGAGTGAGTGTTATCGCCGGTTCCGAGTCTACTGCCAATAGGCGTGGTCGTCGCTTCGTTGTCGAGGCTGGACGTCTTGCTGATGCTTTTTTATTGGTCGTTTCCACTTTTATAAATCGGCTATTGATGTGGTGGGAATGCTGGTGTTGTGGTTTTCCAGGTAGTTTTTATTCATGTCATCAAAGAAGGAGGTAGGAATGGCGACAAGTGCCAAAAAAACAGGGGCAAATGCAGTATCAGCGGCTAAAAAGCCTGCCGTCAAAAAAGCGGCTGCCAAACCGGCAGTGAAGAAAGCGGTCGCAAAGCCCGCAGCAAAATCTGCAGCGAAGCCTGCAGTTAAGGCAGCGGTGAAGAAGGTTGCCGCCAAGGTCGTCGCGAAAAAAGCGGCTGCAAAACCGGCAGTGAAGAAAGCGGCCGTAAAGCCCGCAGCAAAATCTGCAGCGAAACCCGTAGCTAAGGCGGCAGCGAAGAAAGTTGCCGCCAAGGTCGCTGTCAAAAAAGCGGTTGCCAAGCCGGCAGTGAAGAAAGCGGCCGTAAAGCCCGCAGCAAAATTAGCAGCGAAGCCTGCGGCTAAGGCAGCGGTGAAGAAGGTTGCTGCCAAGGTCGCTGTTAAAAAAGCGGTCGCCAAACCAGCCGTGAAGAAAGCGGTCGCAAAGCCCGCAGTAAAATCTGCAGCGAAACCCGCAGTGAAGGCGGCGGTGAAAAAAGCAGCCAGCAAGCCAGTAGCAAAAGCAGTAACAAAAGCTGCGCCGTCTACGGCGGCAACTCCCGGTATTAAGTCGGCTCTGAATCCTTCCGGCGCCTGGCCATTCCCGACAGGTTCGCGTCCTAAATAAACCTGCATGGAAAAAGAGGGGAGAGCCAGGCGGCTCTCCCTGATGCAAAGCAGCTTGGACTCTTGCCGCAAGCGTCAAATTTTCCGATCGTCGCGCATCACTCATCATCTCGTCAGCGTCGGCATTGACCTTCTGGCCGGGAGAGGTGTGCTTTGATGCTGCTGAAAGCGCGCATGTTGTTCCGTATTGGCCTTTTTTAGTAGCCGTTTTCGTTATTGACCGGAATCGCGTTCGTCCACTGGTTGTTGCCGCTGATTTGGCTAAAAATATTCCGTGCAATAACCAATACGTTCTGGCTTCAAAAGCCATTCATTGTGCAAGCAGGCGCCGGTAGATAAACCGAATATGGACGGGCGCCGTGAGTCGTTTACCTTCGGCGCTGAGCTTATCGATGCCTGTTGATAAGTACTGCGAGCGCGCAGGGCAGGCTGATACAATATTGCCCAACACTGTTTTTCTGATAGACAGTTCTCCATCAATTCTTAGGATTTTGCCGTGAACCACGCCCCAGAAAACACTCGCAAAGATGCTTTGAAAGATAGCCCGACGACGCCAGCGACCAATTTCATCCGCAACCATATCGACGCGGATCTGGCTGCAGGGAAATATACGATGCGTCGCTGGTCGGGAGCGCCTGGCCTGGCGGCGCAGCAGCTGGCAGGCGAGCCCGATCCAGCAAAAATCCGCACGCGCTTCCCCCCTGAGCCGAACGGCTATCTGCATCTGGGTCATGCCAAATCGATCTGCCTCAACTTCGGCCTGGCGCGTGATTATGGCGGCCGCTGCCACCTGCGCTTCGACGATACCAACCCGGAAAAAGAAGAAAAAGAATATGTCGATTCCATCACCGAGGCCGTGCGCTGGCTGGGTTTCGCCTGGGATGAGGGCGGTGAGAACAACCTCTATTACGCATCCAACTATTTCGACTGGATGGCGGCCTGCGCGGAATATCTAATCGAGTCCGGTCATGCCTACGTCGATAGCCAGAGCGCCGAGGAGATGCGCGCCCGCCGCGGTACGCTGACCGAGCCGGGGCAGGATTCGCCTTATCGCAATCGCAGCGTTGAGGAAAACCGTGCGTTGTTTCGATGCATGAAAGCGGGGGAATTTCCCGACGGCGCCCACGTTCTGCGCGCCAAGATCGATATGGCTTCGCCGAATATCAACCTGCGCGATCCGGCGATTTACCGTATTCGTCACGCCGCGCACCATAATACGGGCGACAAGTGGTGCGTGTATCCGATGTACACCTTCGCGCACCCGATCGAGGACGCGCTGGAAAATATCACGCATTCGATCTGTACGCTGGAATTCGAGGATCAGCGTCCTTTCTATGACTGGCTGCTTGCGCGGCTGGCCGAAGGCGGGCTGATGCAGCGCCCGCTGCCGCAACAGATTGAGTTTTCCCGCTTGAATCTGACCTACGTCGTGCTGTCCAAACGCAAGCTGATCCAGCTTGTCGAGGAAAAGCACGTTGCCGGCTGGGACGACCCGCGTATGCCGACCATCGTCGGCGCGCGTCGGCGCGGCTATACGCCGGAAGGATTCCGTCTATTTGCCGAGCGCATTGGCGTATCCAAGGCGGATTCCCTGATCGATTACGCAGTCTTCGAGGATTGCATGCGTGAAGTGCTCAATGAATCTTCCGAGCGCCGCGTCGCCGTGCTCGACCCGCTGAAGCTGATCATCGACAACTATCCGGTCGGGCAAAGCGAAGAATGCTTTGCGCCCAACCACCCGTTGAAACCGGATCTGGGCAAGCGCGCGATGCCGTTCTCGCGCGAACTGTGGATTGAGCGCGAGGATTTCATGGAAACGCCGTCCAAGGGCTACCATCGCCTCTATCCGGGGAATCGCGTACGTCTGCGTTATGGTTACATCGTCGAGTGCACGGGCTGCGACAAGGATGTCGACGGCAACGTCGTCGCCGTGCATTGCAACTACTTTCCGGATACCAAGTCCGGCACGCCAGGCGCGGATAGCATCAAAGTCAAGGGGAATCTGCATTGGGTCTCGGTGGCCGAGGCGTATTCCGCCGAAGTGCGTCTTTACGACCGCCTCTTCGCTGCGCCCGCACCGGGTGCGCGCCGTGAGGGCGATGCCGAGGGCGTCGAACGTAATTTTCTTGACGATCTCAATCCGGACAGTATGCGCACCGTCATCGCCCATCTTGAGCCGTCGCTCAAGATGGCGCAAGCCGAGGATCGTTACCAGTTCGAACGGCACGGCTATTTTGTCGTCGATCGTGTCGATGCCAGACCAGGCGCGCCGGTTTTCAACCGCACGGCGACGCTCCGGCAAAGCATTGCTCCGAAAGGTGTTGCCCCGTCGAGTGGAGGTGGGTTTGGCAGGCCTAGCGTTATCCAAACTCCGTGATGTATTGCCCTAGTGAGCGGGGACGAAGGTAGGCCTAGTATTCTTTAAATTTAGCGTAATGGTTTATACGGCATTGTGGCGGTGGAAAACCGGCTGTCGTCAACCCATAGCAGCATGCCGTTGAATGCATACTGTCGGTTCGACGTGCCTGGCGAATACTCCAGATCGCAGGCTTGGGCTTGATGCGGGGCAAAAGAAAAGCGCATTGGGCGGATTGGGGGGCACCGCCATGCGGTGATTGGCCGCGCTGATCCCCTGTATTGACATCCTGCACGGTGCGTAATTATTTGACGACGTAGGCTTCCGGCAGCCGTACAGCGGTGAGGCCATAGCAATCGTCCGCATCCTGTCCGGCATCCTCGGTGCAGACCGGTAGACTGGTCTCCTGGGCAATGGTAGTGAGAATCTGGTGTGCCAGGTCGACTTCGCCATTAAATGTCATCAGGCTGTCATAGTCCGCCACCTGCAGGCGATCTTCAAGTGCCTGGCGGATGGAAGTTGCCTTATTGCTCAAATGGTCGCGCGCGCTGGCCGTCTGCTTGCCGCCTAAGCGGATGGCGATGACCGGAATTTCGAGCCGGTAGCCGGTCGCTTCCCCCGGATTTTTCGGGTTCATGAGCGCAACGGAAAGATCAGTGACCAGTGCGGGGATTTCGCGACCCGTGGTATTTTTTTTCTCTGCTGTCGCCGCGCCTGGTACGGGCAAAGCATCATCTTGTGGCAGCGGTGGTGTCGATTGCACGGATTGCGGAGCGGTCTGCATGATACGCAGCCGGCGCCGTACAGTGGGTGAGTCGTGCGGCGGGGCTTCCGCGGTGACGGGCGGGTTAACCGGAGGCGTCGATCTGTGCGGACCGGGGGTGGCTATTCGTCTGACTGTGATGATCAACACCCAGAAGACGGCGGCGATCAGAACGCAGGCACACAACAGGATGATGAAAGAAATGCGGCTCTTTGGGGAAGTGGCTCGAATATGCGGGCGTTCCCGTGAGTAGCTTTTTTCTTCCTGTCCGTAAGTTGCCGATGATGTCGCTGTGGCATCGTTATAAACCCCGAACACATTACCGTACAGTTCATTCAGCGATTGGTCATAGGCCGCACGCCGCTCAGCATCGGAAAGCGTCTCATAAGCCTGCGCCACCAGTACGGCACGTTCCGCCGCCTGTTTGTCGCCGGGGTTTTTGTCCGGGTGGTAGCGCTGCATCAGGCTGCGGTAGGCGGCGCGAATGACTTCCGGGCTTGCGGTGTGACTGACTTCGAGGATGTCGTAATGGCTGGGCGCATGGCCGGGTGAGAGCGGGGATGCAGGCATGGTGCTCAGTCAATCTTGACGAAGGTGGTTGTACTGCCGTTCCGCTCACGTAGCTTGAACTCTCGCGGAGAGACGGCCAGAATGGTTTTTACCTCATGGCTGATACGGCCATTGTGCAAGTTGCTCCACAGGATTTTCTTATCGACCAGTTGCCAGACGCCATATTGCTGGATGGAACCGTCAGGGGCCTGGATTTCCCATTCGCCATTGTTGTAAAGCCGGATGGGTGTCTCAGCACGCGATGATTTCCATTTACCGACGAACTGCGCGGTTTCGAAGGAATCCTCAAACCATGAACAGGCCGAAAGCAGGAAAAACAAGAAGGCGGCAAAAAGGAAAACGCGCGTTGTACCCGTGAAAAAAGTGTGCTTTTGTATATCGGAGGGGCGCGCTTGGCTGCGCGGCTTGCTGGATTCGGGCAGGGTGAGCGTTTCTGGTCTGTCCATCGGGACGGTTCCTCAGTGCGACTGCGGCTGCATCACTGAGCGCCAGTGCTGCTGCATACGCTCGGTACGTTCGACCTCTTCACGCTGTTTGCGCTGCGCTTCTTCCTGTGCGCGTTTTTCCTCGCGCCGCTCGGCTTCTTCCGCGCGCCGCAGGTCAAAAGAAACACGATCGGCGTAGCGGCGATCCGCTTCCTGACGCTGCTGCGCTTCGCGCTCTGCGCGCGCCCTCTCGCGTTCTGCCTGAAGCGCTTCCGCTGTACGCTGACGATGTTCAAGATCACGCCGGCGCGCTTCATCCGCTGAGCCCAGACGCTCGCCATACTTATGGTAATAGTCCTGAATGATCAGTTTTTCTTCTGCATTGGCGGTGGCAGCGGCCAGTTTTTCGTTGTAGGCGCGCTCAACACGTGATGAATACACAAGGTAAGACTGCAACATGACCGCCAGAATGACGACAGTCATCATGATAGCGAGCAGCGAGCGAAGCGGTGATGAGCTGTGACTCGACAGAGAAAATGACGAAGCCCGAAAGCTGCCCAGACTGCCTGATGCTTCGTTTGCATCAGCGTGGTACGTCATGGCTCTGGAACGTATCGGCGGGGTATCGGCGGCCTGGGCCAGGCGGTCGGGAGCGGGCAGTCGGGCGGAGACCGGGGTAGGGTTTGCGCCTTTACGATCGGCGGAAGCCGTGCCGGGACCGCGGCGTGCCATCAGCTTTTCATCGTAACCCATGCGGGATACTGGGTCGCTCAACGTGTCCCGGGCGAGCAGAATCAGCGTACGGCGGAAGTCGTAATCCTCGCGGTTCATGCGGTTCTCGGACGCTTCCAGCACGGCAAGCGCGCGTTGATACCCCGCTTCGATCTCATTTGTTGATGCGGAGGCGGGGACTCCCAGTACCTGATACAGCGTTTCCCTGATCATAAACGTGCCATTTGTCGAGTTTCCGATGCCATGCCTGTACTTTTATGCTGACCGGAAGATTATACCGTGCCCTCAATGCCAGCGCGCCAAGCCATTCAACTATATACCGGGGTGGGGGCCGATGCTAGACGGACAACGAAAGCATTGCCCGTTTCTTGACGAACTGCCATAGGCAATCCGGGTTTTCGTGCAGGTATAAATGGAGGGTGCGAACTGTCGTATGCGGTGAGACAATAATGTATCGATACTATATTTCGGATGAGTCCATATCATGACTTTCATTGAGATGTTGCAGGCTGCCTGGCAGAAAAATGATTCTTTGCTTTGCGTTGGGCTGGACCCCGATCCCATGAAGTTCCCGACGCATCTCCGGGAGCGGCCGGAGGCGATTTTTGAATTTTGCTGCGCTATCGTTGATGCGACGGCCGATCTCGTCTGCGCCTTCAAGCCGCAGATTGCTTATTTCGCCGCAAACCGTGCTGAAGATCAGCTGCAGGCGCTGATTGCCCATATCCATGATCACCATCCCGGCATTCCAGTAATCGTCGACGCCAAGCGCGGTGATATTGGAAGTACGGCTGAACAGTACGCCATTGAAGTTTTCGAGCGTTACCGCGGCGATGCGATCACCGCCAACCCCTATATGGGGCGTGACTCGGTCGAGCCTTATCTGGCGTATCGTAACAAGGGCGTTTTTCTGCTTTGCCGAACATCTAATCCGGGCGGAAGCGACCTCCAGTTTCTTGATGTGGGCGGCCAAAAACTGTATGAACATGTGGCTGGGATCGTGACGCGTGACTGGAATATGAACGGGCAATGCGGTCTCGTTGTGGGGGCGACGTACCCGGGCGAAATTGCCCGCGTCCGCCAGATTGTCGGCGAGATGCCGTTGCTCGTGCCGGGCATCGGCGCGCAAGGCGGTGATGTGGAGGCAACGCTAAAAGCGGGACGTACGGCATGCGGTACGGGGCTTATCGTCAATAATTCGCGGGCTATTCTTTATGCTGGCAAGGGAGAGGATTTTGCGCAGGCTGCCCGCCAGGCGGCGATGACTTCACGTGCGCTGATCAACCGTTTTCGTTAGATCGTTAGAAGAAGGACGGCGGTTAGAAGAAAGGCGTTCTGCAGGCAGGGCAGGCCGGTACGAACCAGCAGCGTTTTCACGCAGTTTGCCTTGCCGCTGCATCAACTGTACAGCGTGTAAAGGCCAAGGAGACATGCCTCAAAATATGGGCGCAGGCGTACAATCGTGACGATGCTGGCGGATGAAATTTTCTGGGGCTTCCCGTATTTTACGTCTGCTTGCATCGACGGATTCGGCGCTTCGGCGTGTAATTTCGGCCGAACTGCCCGGGTATTCTGGACTTGCCCGCGCACGCAGCGCATAAAACAAAAGACAGGAGCAGGATATGAACATTGGATTTATCGGAATAGGCATCATGGGACGGCCGATGGCAAAAAATCTGATCAAGGCCGGCTACGCATTGACGGTTTACGACAAATTTGCCCCGACCGATGACCTGGTCGCGTTAGGCGCCGTCGCCGCCAAGTCAAATAAGGACGTGGCTGCACAAAGCGACATCATTATTACCATGTTGCCCAATTCGCCGCATGTCAAAGAAGCCGTGATGGGTGAAAACGGCGTACTCGAAGGCGCCCGGCCTGGTGCCATCCTCGTCGATATGAGTTCGATCGCTCCTTCTGCCTCGCAGGAAATCTGCGCCGCAGCCAAGGCCAAGGGCGTCACTATGCTCGATGCCCCTGTTTCTGGCGGCGAACCCAAAGCCATCGACGGTACGCTTGCCATCATGGTTGGCGGAGACAAAAAAACCTTTGAAACGGTCAAACCGATTCTCGAAAAAATGGGGTCTTCCGTTGTCCTCGTCGGTGATATCGGCGCGGGCAACGTCACCAAACTTGCCAACCAGATCATCGTTGCCCTCAACATTGCGGCCGTCTCAGAAGCCCTTGTTCTGGCCACCAAGGCCGGCGTCAAGCCGGAAGCGGTCTTTGACGCCATCAAGGGAGGGCTGGCCGGCTCCACGGTCATGAATGCCAAGGTGCCGATGATTCTCGACGGCAACTTCAAACCGGGCTTCCGTATTGAACTGCATATCAAGGATCTGCAGAACGCGCTCGATACCGCGCACAATCTCAATGTTGCCGTACCACTGACCGCCAATGTCATGGAAACTTTGCAGGCGCTCAAGGTGGATGATATGGGCGCCAATGACCATAGCGCCATCGTTCGCTTTTACGAAAAACTGGCCAAAATTGAGGTTAGAAAATAGGCGCTGAATTCTGCTCCTTCATCGCCGCCCGGCCGTGAAATCCGTCCGGCAATAGAGTTGAAAGATATGTCGAACCGCCGTGACGATAATTACGGCGGTTTTTGTATGCATTTATCACCCGTCGAGCCAGTTTTTTGCCAGGCAATGCCTAACCGACAATAAGGCGAGTGTGGAGAGCGTAGTGAATGAATAGACCGATAAGCGTCTGAGGCAGGGACGCTGAAGGATGAGGGGGGTAAAAGGCCGAATAACAGTGTTGTCATCAGCACCCCTGAAATGCAGTAAATTCAAGGGCTGCAAGGGGGCGGGGATAACGGATTACTTTTCGGTTTCCTTGACATGCAGCACACGCTGTGCTGCGGCGTAATCGCCGGCGGCAATCTGTGGCCAGGCGAGCAGGCAGCGGTCAAGTGCGCGGTCGATCAGCGCCTGTTCTTCTTTGCGCGGGGCCTTGAGGACGTAGTTGATGACTTCACTGCGTTCGCCGGGGTGCCCGATGCCCAGACGCAGGCGCCAGAAATCGGGCGTCGATAGGCAGGCCTGGATGTCCTTGAGGCCGTTATGGCCGCCGTGACCGCCGCCATGCTTGAGGCGGATATCGCCGGGTCGCAGGTCAAGATCGTCATGCACGATGAGGATTTCGTCTGGAAGAATCTTATAAAAGTTGGCGAGCGCAAGGACGGCGCGTCCGGAGGAATTCATGTACGTGGACGGCTCAAGCAACCATAATTCGCGGTAACGACCGATGCTTCCGTGAAATTTGCCTTGCGGCGCAAGCGTGATTTTCAGTTCATCTGCCAGCCGGCCGACAAACCAGAACCCGAGGTTATGGCGGTGATCGGCATAACTGGCACCGGGATTGCCGAGGCCGACGATCAAACGTGGGGAAGGCATGTTGAAATGGGCGTTCGGATAAAACAAACCGCCGCGGGCGGAAAAACCTGCGGCGGCCTGGAGTGGAATTGCCGGCAATCAGGCGGCTGGCGGCGTAGGCGTAGCATCGGAGGATGCTTCAGCCTCTTCTTCCGTCGTTTCGGCCGCTTCAATCTTCTTGGCGACGATCGTCACCACAACCGGGTCGTCCTCACCATGCGCAACCGGCTCGACGCCCTTGGGGAACGTCAGCTGCGAAACGCTCAGCGCCTGACCGATGTCCAGATCTTTCAGGTCGACCTCGATGAAGGCGGGCAGGTCCTTTGGCAAGCAGGATACTTCGATGTCGCTCATAATGTGCGAGACGATGCCGCCGCCGACCTTGACGCCCGGCGCAATATCGGTATTGACGAAGTGCAGCGGTATTTTCTGGTGAATGGCGCGGCTGGCGTCGACGCGCAGGAAGTCGACGTGTAATACCAGCGATTTATAGGGGTGCATCTGTACGTCGCGCAAGAGCACGCTTTGCGCAGCGCCATCCAGTTTCAGCGTAATGACTGAAGACTGGAAAGCTTCCTTACGTAGGGCCAGCGACAGTTCGTTGTGGTCAACTTCGATGGAAACTGGTTTGCTTGCTCCGCCATAGACGATGCCGGGCACCTTGCTGGCGCGACGCAGGCGGCGGCTCGCTCCGGACCCGTGCTGAACGCGCGTTTTCGCATTGATTTCAAATTGCATAACTGCTCCTGATAAACAAACCCGGCCCGCGACCAGACCGGGTGGTTGAAAAATCATTCGATGAAGAGCGAAGAAACCGACTCTTCGTTATTGATCCGGCGGATTGTTTCAGCAAAAACGTCGGCGACCGACAATTGGCGGATGTGCGACGATTTTTGTGCTTCTTCGTTGAGCGGAATGGTATCGGTGACGATTAATTCGTCGAGATCGGAATCGTTGATACGGCTGACGGCGGGGCCGGAGAGCACCGGATGCGTGCAATAGGCGATAACGGACCGGGCGCCGTTGGCTTTGAGCGCTGTGGCCGCCTTGCATAACGTTCCGGCGGTATCGATGATATCGTCTATCAGCACGCAGGTTCGCTCCCCAACATCGCCGATGATATTCATGACTTCGGAAACATTGGCCTTGGGGCGGCGCTTGTCGATAATCGCCAGATCGCATTCCAGACGCTTGGCCAACGCGCGCGCGCGCATGACGCCGCCAACATCCGGCGAAACGACGATCAGATCCTTGATATCGCGCTTCCAGACATCGGCGAGCATGATCGGCAACGAATAGATGTTGTCGACCGGAATATTGAAAAACCCCTGAATCTGCTCCGCGTGCAGATCCATCGTCAGCACACGATGGACACCGGCGGCCGTCAGCAGGTCGGCGACCAGCTTGGCGGCGATGGGTACGCGCGCAGAGCGTACCCGGCGATCCTGGCGCGAGTAGCCAAAATAGGGAATGACGGTCGTGATGCGGGCGGCAGATGCCCGGTTGAGCGCATCGACCATGATCAGCAGTTCCATCAGATTTTCGTTGGAAGGCGCACAGGTCGGCTGAATGATGAACACATCGCGGCCGCGAACGTGTTCCTCGATTTCAACAGAGACTTCGCCGTCGGAAAAGCGTCCGACATTTGCCCGCCCGAGCGAAACATGGAGTCGGTGAGCCACTTCGGCTGCCAGCTTCGGGTTAGCGTTCCCGGAGAAGACCATCAGGCTATCGTAGGCCATAGCGCGCATCCAGTGACGCCGAGACACGGCGCCGTCAAAGAAAGACGGGCAGGTTGCTGCCTGCCCGAGATCAGAAAATTGAGAAAACCTGAATGGCTGGGGAAGAAGGATTCGAACCTTCGAATGCCGGAATCAAAATCCGGTGCCTTAACCAACTTGGCGACTCCCCAGCAAAACCCGCCGAATAAGCGTCTAGCGGATGAGGCGCGGATTATAGCGGGGTTTCGTTAAAAATACTAGCCGAGCGAAAGCAACGGTGTCGTATTGTTGCGTGCTTGTTAACCATTTCTCTGTGAGCAAATTACGTAGCAGTTCCGTGAAAATCAAGAAAAGATTGGCAGCGATTGCGCCGTGTATCGGATACCGACGCACGAATGGACAAGGACAGCTGGAAAAAGACAGCCTGGCCGGTAAAAGATGGGCGTTACAAGCGTGCTGTCAGAATGGCTTTCATCTGCGACCAAACAAGCCCCACTGGATTGTTCTTGTTGTGTGCTTGGTCAAGAATATGAGGAAGGTCACCAATGCGCATGCCATATTGTCCCAGTCGCGGGATCCGCGTGCGTTCGATCCAGTCATCGAGCGTATCGACCAATCGTTGGCAGTCTGTTTGCGGCGAAGCGGGTGATTGGCCACTCAGGATGACGCCTGCCTGTGCGTATTTGGCAAGCGCTGTAGCGTGTTTTCCTGGGTCTGTCAGCAGCACCTCGATCGTTCGGCGCGTCGTTTCGCCCAGCAGTGTCCCGCAGACCTCGCCATGCGGCATCGGGATGGCGCCGCCAATTGGCCCGGCAAAGCCATGTACCAGCCCGAGGCCCGCGTTGGCCAGTACGATACCTGAGAGCAGCGCAGCGTAGGCCATGCGGGCACGCGCGTTGAGATCGTCACCGCGTTCGCAGGCGCGCAGAAAGCCGTCGGTGACATGGCGTAGGCCGCTTAGGGCCAGTGTGTCGGTCATAGGCGAGGCCTGCGTCGAGACATAGGCCTCGAGCAACTGGGTCAGCGCATCGAGACCGCAGGCCGCCGTAATGGTAGGCGGGCAGCCCATGGCCAATTCGGGGTCGACGAGGGCGAGGTCGGGCATGAAGCTGTCGTGCCGCAGCGAGCGTTTGAAGCCGTGTTCGCCGACGATACTGAGCACCGCGTTCTTGGTGGCCTCTGCGCCGGTGCCAGCGGAGGTGGGCACGGCGGCGAACGGTATTTTGCGTCCGTCGTGCTGGCGCGTGGCCATGCCTTCGAGAAAATCGCGCACCGAGCCTTCCTGCGGCAGCATCGCGGCAATGGCCTTGCCCGCGTCAATGGCGCTGCCGCCGCCGATGCCGATGACCCAATCCGGGCATTGCGCGCGGAAATCCGCCGCGACCGCATCAACGAAATCTGGTGACGGCTCGCCGCGGAACGAGACGACATCGACGTGGATATTTTCCGTCGCCAAGCCTTGCAGTAGCCGGACGCAATGCGGCGAGGCCCGGAATGAGGTCGCCCCCGTCACCAGCAGAACTCGCCCGCCGTTGCGATGCAGCAAGGCCGGGAGTTGTGCCAGTTTGCCTGGGCCAAAGTGGATCTGCGGGGTGCGGGAAAAGATGAAGTTGGTGTTCATGGGGGCCTTACAGTCTGTGTTCTGTTTTCTCTGCGTTGTCGATTGCCGTTGCGTATGGTTTGCGTGCTCAATCGGTGGCCAGCGTGCGCAGGGGATGCGCGGCCAGTCCTTCGGCCAGCCAGCCACGCATACCGGTTGGTAAAACATCAATGACGGCCTGCGCGGCCTCATGTGTCGGAAATTCAGCAAATATGCAGGCGCCGGAGCCGGTCATACGCGCCTCACCAAAGTGACTAAGCCATGCAAGATATTCGGCCAGCACCGGGAAATGCCGAACGGCAACAGGTTCCAGATCATTCCGGCCAAAGCCCGGAGACCAGGAAATACTGCGGCTTGATGGAATGGGCGGCGTGTTGCGCCGAAGTTCCGGCGCGGAAAAAATGTCGGCTGTGGGAATGCTGATCGGTGGTTCCAGTACGACGTACCAAGCGGGTGGCAGGTCGATGCCATGTAGGATTTCGCCGACGCCTTCGGCAAAGGCATTGCGCCCAAACAAAAAAACAGGGACGTCTGCACCGAGGGAGAGCCCCAGCGCCTGCAAGCGCTGACGCGGCAGGTTCAGACGCCAAAGATGGTTCAATGCCAGCAATACAGTGGCTGCATCCGAACTGCCGCCGCCAAGGCCACCGCCCATTGGCAGGCATTTCTCGACATGGATGTCGACGCCTTTCTGGCATCCGCTGACATCGCGCAGCAGGCGCGCCGCGCGCAGACACAAATCGGCCTCGGGAGGAACGCCGGGCAATGGTTTGACAAGACGCAGTTCGCCGTCACGACGCGGAGAAAAGCGCAGGCTGTCGCCATGATCGATGAAGCGGAAGAGCGTTTGCAGCAAGTGGTAGCCGTCATCGCGCCGGCCGACGACATGCAGGAAAAGGTTAAGTTTGGCCAACGCCGGATAAACGCTGTCCCAGTGCCAGTCGGCCCGGTGTGCCGCTGGGTCTGCAGGCAGGCTCATGGCGTGCCGGCTTCAGCGGGCAGAGGCTGCCAGGTATCGACGATCAGGCGCAACTCGAATTCCTCCGGACGCTGTGCGTGAATCCGGCGCGGAAGCGATTGCGGGTTGGTGTCGGCATATTCATAGTCGATCATCCACCCGTCGAGGCGCAGGTGCGTCAGACGCCCCGATTCGTCACGGCGCGTTTTATCTGCACCAGGGTGGGCGGGGCGGGCGCGAATCCAGTCGGCCAAACGCAAGAGCGGCAGGGGGGAACCGAGCACCTCTTGTGTCAGCGTTTCCGCATCCGGAGCCGTGAAAGTCTTGCCTTCCGCTGTTGACAGGCGCGCGCCCTGCGCATCCTGGACAATTTCTGCAATGCCCTGTCCTAATGAGGATGAGAGGAGAATTTCACTGGATGCGGGCATCCCAGGTGTATCTGCCGTGGCTAGCTTGTATTTCCAGTACAAACGACCAGAATGGCGCTGCTCCGCTTGCATGTGCGCAAACTGCGTGAGTGAAAAGCGCCCGTTCAGAATAAAACCGTTGAGTTTGTGATCTACCGGCGTGGCGTCTGGGACAGGAGAAAAATGGGCGCAGCCGGTCAGGAACAGTGCCATAGCCAGCCAGCAGGCCGCCATGATGCGGCATAAGGGCGAAAACAATGTCATGACAATCTTTTGTCCAGATGTGCTCAGGGCAGGAATTTTTTGATGATGCTGTTCAGCGTTTCGTTATCGGGATGCTGTTTCTGCATGTCCTGCCACAATGTACGGGCTTCGTCCTGGCGCCCCATTGCCCACATGACTTCGCCCAAATGGGCGACGACTTCCGGGTCATTGTTTTTGGCGCGCGCCTTTTCGAGGTAATCGAGCGCACCGGGCAGATCGCCTTGCCGATAGCGCACCCAGCCCATACTGTCGAGAATGTAAAAGTCGTCCGGCGAGAGCTTGTACGCTTTCTCGATCAGCGCGCGCGCCTCATCCAGACGCAGGTTACGGTCGGCGAGTGAATAGCCGAGCGCGTTGTAGGCCAGCGGGCTGTCGGGTTGCAGGCTGATAAGTTTGCGCAGACGGCGTTCCATCAGGTCCAGACCGTCGAGTTTTTCCAGCAGCAGCGCGCTTTCATACAGCAGATCAGGTTGTTCCGGTTGGGCATTGAGCGCTTTTTCGAGCAGCGTAAAAGCGGCGCGGTATTGTTTGGCTTCGCGCAATAATCCAGCTTCGGCAATCGTCAGCTGAACGCGCTCCTGCGCCGTTGTACTGGGTGCATCGCGCAACTGTGCACGCGCTTCGTCGAGACGCCCCTGATTGGCCAGCAGATATGCCCGACGAATCTGCGCCGATATGAAATGCTCGCCGGCAAGGACCTTGGCGTAATTGTCGAGTGCTTCATCGACGTGCTTGCCTTCTTCGGCAAGCTGTCCAAGGAAGAAAAAGGCCGTATTCTTGTCCGCTTCTGGAAGCGTCAGCAGGTGCTTGAGATGTTTCTCAGCCTCTGCCCAGTTTTTTTGTTGCAGGGCGACGAGCGCCGTGGAAAACAGAATTTCCGGATTGTTGGCGTTGTCCTTGAGTATATTTTTGAACTGTCGCAGCGCCTCGTCGTAGCGTTTGGCGCTGACCATCAACCGCGCCAACTGAATTTGCGCCTCACGTGCCCGCGGATTTTTATTGACAAAACCTGAGAGAAAGTCGATGGCTTCCTGCGTTGATGCGCGGAACAGGATCTGCGTTTGCAGCAGCGCGGCTTTTTCCCAGTCCGGCCGCAGTTCAAGTGCGTGGTGTGCTTCAGTGCGGGCGCGTTCATTCTGGTCGGCCGAGGCGGCTATGACGGCGATGGCGTAATGCGCCTCAGCCATATTGTCATAGGGGCGGCTGACCGTTTCGGCAATGTTCAGCGCCGTTTGCCGGTCGTTGAGCTGCGCCAGTAGGGGCGGAAGCCCCAGCAGAATGTCGGCGCGTTTCGCTTCATCCAGTTCGAGCAGGTGCGACAGGGTGGGCGCCAGCTCGTCGGTCTGCCGGGCGATAGCCATGACGCTCGCCTGAAGCTCGTAGGCTTTTACCGATTGGGGGTCATGTTCCGTCCAGAGACGTGCAGCGTCCAGTGCAACGTCAATCTGTCGGCCGTAAAGGGCGATTTCGATCGTGCGTTCGAGCGCTTCGGGATCGTGCGTGCGCAAGGCAAGATCGGCGTAGGCCGAGCTGGCCAGCGAAGGATTTCCGCGCCGCAAGGCGATTTCCGCCAACAGCACCTGGAACACGGTTTGCCCGATCTGATTGTCGTCGGCGTTGGTGAGGCTGTCGTCTGCGGAGGGGCGGGAAATGCGCGGCGCGCGGCGCGCATGCTGGCGCGTTCTGCCGGTTTTTTTATCCGTGGACGGGGCGGAGGATGCTGTTTCTTTGGGTGTATCAGCGCGCTGCCTTGTTTGCTGGGAGGGTTCCTGTTCGTCCGCTGTCTGCGCCAGGAAGCCGTCGGAAAATGACAGAGAGGGCAGCGCCAGTACGGCGACCAGCGCCGCCGGTACAAGACAACGGTAAATGTTGCTATATGTTTCCATAGGATGAATATTACCCGCAACAACTTGTTTTTACAGCTTGTTTTTGCACATTAATGTCAAATTTCCAGCAAAAGTGTATGGCGCAGGATGCACGAAGACGGCGCTATACTTTGCCGCGACGAGATTGTATCTGCGATGCTGCATATAAGGATGTATTAGTGAGCCGTCGTGCGCGTTGGCGTGGCAATCCAAGGAATGCTGTTTCAAATGGATTGGTATTCTCGGTAGATCGCCGGCGGGCAGTTTGTACGAGCTGTGTGCGCCGATATTATTGAGTTTTCTGGGAGGTTTCAATGCCGGAACTGCCTGAGGTCGAGGTTAGCCGCCAAGGATTGCTGCCCTATCTGGTTGGGCAACGCATCGAACGCGCCATTTTTCGCGTCCCGCGACTGCGCCGCGCATTGACCGAGGATCTGGCTGCGACGCTGGCCGGACGACGCATTGTCGCCATCGCGCGGCGTGGCAAATACCTGCTATTCGACTGTGAAAGTCCCGCGGCTGGCCGGGGTGAGGCGCGGGATGGAGATGAAATGACCGATGGCGGAAGTCAGCGTGGCTGGCTGATCGTCCATTTGGGGATGTCGGGGAGTTTGCGCCTTGTTTCACCGGGAACGGCCTGGCAGAAGCATGACCATATCGACCTTGTTTTTGCCGATACCATCCTGCGTTTCCGTGATCCACGCCGCTTTGGGCTGCTTGCCTGGCATCCGGGCACGGATATTTATGCCCATCCCCTGCTTGCCGCCCAAGGAGTCGAGCCGCTTTCGCCGCAATTTGACGGTGACTGGCTTTACGCCGCGACGCGTCGGCGCACCGCACCGATCAAGCCGCTCTTGATGGATAGCCATTTGGTTGTCGGCATCGGCAACATCTATGCGGCGGAGAGTCTGTTCTTGGCAGGAATTTCGCCGCTGCGCCGCGCCGGTCGGCTGACCCGCGCGCAGTGTGTGCGTCTGGCCGAAGCCGTCCGGATGACGCTATTGCGCGCGATCGCCGCTGGCGGTAGCAGTGTGCGCGATTATGTGCATAGCGATGGCGGTGCAGGCAGCTTCCAGATGCAATGCGCAGTCTATGATCGCGCGGGCGCCCCCTGCGTCGTTTGCAGTACGCCGATCCGGTGCGTGCGCCAAAGCGGGCGCAGCAGCTTTTACTGTCCGCAGTGCCAGAAGTAGCAAAGAAACGGCGATCGCTGGGCGGTCGCCACCCCAGTCAAAGTACCGCCTGTGACGGATTGACGTGAACCGGCGGCGCATTTTTCGTATTCTTGGGGTGTCGCATATGTGACGTATTTGGGACATATCGATGTGCCAAGCGAATAGGGCATGATGGATTAAAAAGAATCGTGTTACATTATGGACAAAGAGTGTTTCATATTGTTTCTCGTACATTTTCTGCTTTTTTCCGCACTTTCGGCCTTTCTGACTCATGACACTCACTCAGCAATTTGCCGCCTATACGCATTGGCGCTCGCAGCTTGTCGAGGGAATCGATCGCTACAAGCGCTGGCTGGCGGAAAACGAGCTTTCCGATGCGCAGACGGGGCAGCGTTTCGCCCGCCTGCTTGAAAAACTGCACGAAGATCGTCTTTACGTCGCTTTCCTCGCTGAGTTTTCGCGTGGCAAATCGGAACTGATCAACGCCGTTTTTTTCGCCGAATATGGCCATCGCATGCTACCTTCGACGGCTGGGCGCACCACGATGTGCCCGACCGAGCTGTTGTTCGATCCTGGGAAAGTGCCTTGTATCGAGCTGTTGCCCATTGAAACGCGCGGCTCGGGACTGGGGGTGGGAGAATACCGGCGGTCGCCGGAAGCCTGGAGAACGGTTCCTCTTGATATCGAGTCACCGGAGGCCATGCACGCTGCTTTGCGTGCGGTGAGCGAAGTGTTACATGTGCCGCTGAATGTGGCCAAGGCGCTGGGGTTTGCCCAGAATGCAACGGATAATACGGCGTTGGATATCGCCGCGGACGGCTCAGTGGAAATCCCTCGCTGGCGTCATGCCATCATCAATTTCCCCCACCCGCTCTTACAGCAAGGGCTGGTGATTCTCGATACGCCCGGTCTGAATGCGATTGGCGCTGAACCGGGGTTGACGTTATCGATGCTGCCTAACGCGGATGCGACTATTTTTGTCCTATCTGCCGATACGGGCGTTACGTTGTCCGACCTGACTATTTGGAAAGACTATATCAGTGCATCCAGAGGGGGAAGCAAAGGCCGAATGATCGTGCTCAACAAGATCGATGGCCTATGGGATGAATTGCGCTCACCCGCTGAAATCAACGCCGAAATCGACCGCCAGGTGAGTACATGCGCGGTGACGCTGGGCGTGCCGACGGCGCAGATTTTTCCCATCTCGGCGCAAAAAGGGCTGGTCGCCAAAATCAACGGGGACGAAGCCTTGTTGGCCCGCAGCCGCATCAATGCGTTCGAGAATGCGTTGGTCAATAAGCTGATTCCGGCCAAGCGCGAGATCGTGCGCGAAAATACACAAGCCGAATTTGCCGACATTGATCTGCGTGCGCGTAACCTGCTTGAAGCACGGCTCTCTGAGCTACGCGAACAACTCGCAGAATTGACCGAGCTGCGCGGCAAAAATAAGGGGGTTGTCGGATACATGATGAATAAAATCCGTGCCCGCAAGGAAGAATTCGAGGCCGGGCTGGAGCGTTATTATGCGGTGCGCAGCGTATTTTCCCAGCTCTCGAACCAGCTGTATGGTCATCTGGGCGTCGGAGTGGTGCGTCGATTGGCAACGGCCACGCGCAATACGATGAACGAGGCGAACTTCTCGAAAACGCTCTCCAATGCGATGAGGCATTTCTTTCTGGTAACACGCGGTAATCTGGATCAGGCTGAGCGCGATGTTCAGGAAATCCACGCCATGCTCGAAGCGGTTTACCGGAAGTTCGCCGTCGAGCATAGTCTCAAGCTAGATACGCCGATGACCTTTTCGCTGACGCGCTATCAAAGGGAAATCGACCGGCTGGAATCCTGGTGCGACACTCATCTGAATACGGCGTACCAGTTCGTGACGCATGACAAAACGAGCGTCATGCAGAAATTTTTTGGGGAAATTGCCGTACAGATGCGGCACAATTTTGAACGCGCCAACCGCGATGCCGAGTTATGGTTGAGAACTATCATGGCGCCGATGGAAGTCCAGGTGCATGAACGCCAAAAACAGCTCAAGCAGCGCCTCAACAGTATCAAGCGTATTCATCAAGCGACCGAGACGTTAGAAGAACGGATTGATGAACTTCGTCAGGCCGAAAGCGATCTACTCCAACAGCTGCAAAAAACCGAGCGGATCGCGCAGGATGTGTTGCAGGTATTTGCCCGGCAGCCCGCAGGCGTGCCGGTCGGCACCGCGCATGTCCGGGCGGCGTAGTCCGTAGTCATTGATTGCGCCGATATTCGATACGGCGCGGGGCGTTCCGTTTCGCGCAGGGTGCTAGTCTCTGGGGCTCAGGTGCCGCTGGTCAGCTGCTCATATTTGGCCCACAGCTGCTCGTCGCTTTCGACACAGTTTTCATCCTTGATGATGGCATCGACCGGGCAGACTTCCACGCATTGCGGCGTGTCGTAATGTCCGACGCACTCCGTGCACCGGCTCGAATCGATGACATAAATTTCATCACCTTGTGAGATCGCCACATTCGGGCATTCCGGCTCGCATACATCGCAATTGATGCAGTCGTCGGTGATTATCAACGCCATGAAGAAAACCCTCTTTCCTTAAAACTAAAAATCAGGTACGCCGCAAGGCCGCTACCTTGCTGGTCAGACGTTCCTTGACCAGCGGATGAACGAATTTGCCCACATCGCCGCCCAGTGAGGCAATTTCACGTACGAAGGTCGCCGAGATGAAGGTAAATTGCTCGCTGGGGGTCAGGAACATGGTTTCGACCTCAGGATAGAGGTTTCGGTTCATTCCCGCCATCTGAAATTCGTACTCGAAGTCCGAGACGGCACGCAGACCGCGCAGAATAATCTTGGCGCCTTTTTGGTGTAAAAAGTCCATCAGCAGGCCATCGAAGCCGCAGACTTCGATGTTCGGATATGGCGCGAGTACGGCTTGAGCCATTTCCGTACGCTCGTCAAGCGAGAAAAATGGCTGCTTCGTCAGGCTCGCAGCAATGGCGACGATGACGTGATCGAAAATCGCGGCGGCGCGGCGTGCAATGTCCGCATGTCCGCAAGTGATCGGGTCAAAGGTGCCTGCGTAGATTGCTACCCCTTTATCCAGAGCCATTCGCTCAACCCCTCCGCATCAAATGAAAATATACCTGGCCGGCATGCCCTTGGCGCACGGTTTGCCATGCGCCACAAACGGACAGCGCCTGTTCGGCTTCGATATAGACTGCCCCGTCATCGGCAACCAGGCGCGGCAAAAGTGGTTCGATACGCTCGATCCAGCCTTGCCGGTATGGCGGATCGAGGAAAACCACATCAAAACGAGGTGCTCGCGCATCCCGAGAGGAAGCGAATTCTAGCGCATCTGCGCGTAAAACCTGAAGGCGTTGATCGGCATCGAGCATGCGTGCATTGGCGGCCAGCGCCGATGCGATTCTGGGGGTGCGTTCGACCATGATGACACTGGCCGCACCGCGTGAAGCCGCCTCAAACCCCAGCGCGCCGCTACCAGCAAACAGGTCGAGGCAGGTACGCCCGTCCAGACTCTGCCCGAGCCAGTTGAAAAGCGTTTCGCGCACACGATCCGGCGTCGGGCGCAGCCCCTCCGCATCGGGAAAGCATAAGCGCCGTCCCCGCCACCGGCCGCCGATGATGCGCAGGCTGTTCATGAACGCATGATGTGCGTTTTATTTTTACTCGGCCCCCACCAGCACCGTGACCAGGCGCTTGAGATCGACGTGGCGGGCAAAGGCGGCCTTGATATCGGCGGCGGTCACTTTCTCGATGTTTTCCGCATAGTGGTCGAGATAATCGAGTGGCAGACCGTAGAAACCAATGATCGCCACGTTGTCGAGGATTTTACGGTTGGTGTCCAGATTCAGCGGAAAGCTGCCAATCAAATTTTGTTTGGCAGCCTTAATTTCAGCTTCATTCGGGCCATCGCGCAAAAAGTCGGTGAGTACTTTGCGCGTGAGCGCCAGCGCCTCATTTGCCTGCGTTTTCTTGGTTTGCAAATTAATGCGGAACGGACCGGGGTGCGTCATCGGAATGAAGTAACTATGGACGCTGTAAGCGTAACCGCGCATTTCCCGCACCTCTTTCATCAGGCGCGACACGAAACCGCCGCCGCCCAGCGTGTAGTTGCCGACCTGCAAGGCAAAAAAGTCCGGGTCGCCGCGTTTGAGCGCCTGTGTGCCAAGCATCAGGTGAGCCTGTGCCGACGAGGGGTGCGCGATGCGTTCCTCTTTGCCGGACGGGGGGGGCGGCGAGGCGATCGTTGTCCCTTGCTCACTGGTTGGCAGCGCCTCGGTCAGGTGCTGTGCCAAGGTTTCGGCCTGTGCCCGCGTTACGTCGCCGACGATCGATACGACGGCGCGCCGGGCGGTGAAATGCTGGCGGTGATACTCAGCCAAATCGTTGCGCTGCACGGCGGCGACGGATTCCGGTGTGGCCGAGACGCCATAAGGATGGTCGGGGTAGAGCGCTGCCCAGAATGCCCGGTTGGCAATCGTATCGGGCTGTGTCAGCGATTCCTTGAGCGCGGCGACTGAACGCGCCTGTTCGCGCTCAAAGACGGCTTCCGGGAACTGCGGCGTGCTCAGCACGGCGCGCAGCACGTTAAGTGCCGGCGTACGCTTGTCTTCGGCCGAGAGTGTGCGCAGGCCGATCGAGGCACGCTCGCGGTCGATGTTGCCGGAGAGCATTGCGCCCAAATCGGCCAGCCGGTTCGAAATCGCGGTTTCATCCATGCCCTCTGCACCGAGGTCGATGACCGTCTGGGTCAGCGCGGCCGTCCCGGCTTTTCCCGGCGGATCGTAGGCCGTGCCGGCGGCAAAATCGATCTGGACGTCGAGCATTGGCAGGGCGTGCGTCTCGACGAAGAAGACACGCGCGCCAGAGGGCGCTGTCCAGTGCTGGATGGTGATGCCTGCCCACGCCAACGGCAGGTTCAGGCAGAGCAGGGCGCAGAGCAACGCTCTGCCGAGGATCTGGGGGAAGCCGAAAGGTTTGGAATGTTTCATCGCAATTATCCGCAAGCGTTTTCTTTTCAGGTGACGTTTCAGACCATATTAATGGCGGGTGGGAATCGTGCTCTTGCGCGGCGTCTTAGGCAGGGGCTGCGGATCAAGTTCCGCGATGGTCAGCCGATCGTCACGAAAATATTTCTTGACGACTTCGCGCACCTGTTCGGCCGTGACGGCCTGTAGTTTTTCAAGAATGCGGGCCTCTGCCGTATAAGGGATACCGGCGGTTTCCAGCTGGCCAATTTCCATGGCTTGTGCAAACATGGAATCGCGTTTGTAAATTTGGCTGGCGACAAGTTGCGCCCGCGCCCGCGCCAGTTCTTCGGCGGTGACGCCTTCGCTGGCGATGCGCATCAATTCAGCGCGGAAACCAGCCTCCAGTTCAGCGCGTGTTTTACCTTCGCTCGGCGAGCCGACCAGATAGAACAGCCCCGGCCCGCGTGAAATGGCGTCGTAGCTTGTGCCGGCGCTGACCGCGAGCCGCTGCTCGCGTACCAGACTGCGCGTGAAGCGCGCCGCGTCGTGACCGTCGAGCACGGCCGCCAGCATTTGCAGCGCATACGGTTCGGTGTCCTTCTCGACATCGCGCAATACCGGCGTTTTATAGGCGAGAGCGACGACAGGCAGTTCAGCAGGCGCCTTGACCGTCAGGCGGCGGATGCCATCCTGTGCCGGTTCGGTCTGCGGCTTGCGTTCGGGCAACGTGTGCGGCCGGATGGGGCCGTAGTGTTTTTCGGCCAGCTGAAAGACCTCGCGGTGGTCAACATCACCGACGACGACGACGAAGGCGTTGTTCGGTGCGTACCAGCGTTCGTACCAGGCGCGCGCATCGCGCACGGTCATGTTCTCCAGATCGTTCATCCAGCCAACGACCGGTGTGCGGTAGGGATGCGCCTGAAATGCCGTTGCTGTCAGTTGCTCGAAAAGCCGTGCCTGCGGCTGGTCATCGGTACGCAGGCGGCGCTCTTCCATGACGACCTTGATTTCCTGTGCATACTCTTTCGGATCGAGCGTGAGATGGTGCATGCGATCGGCTTCCAGACGCATCATCTGCGCCAGTTTCTGTTTGGGGATCTGCTGGAAGTACGCCGTGTAGTCCTTGCTGGTGAAAGCGTTGTCGCGCCCGCCCGCTGCGGCGACGAGACGGCTGAATTCGCCGGCGCCGACGCTTGGCGTGCCCTTGAACATCATGTGCTCCAGCAGATGTGCCACGCCCGTCGTGCCGTTATGTTCGTCCATACTGCCGGCGTGATACCAAACCATGTGGACGGCTGTCGGTGCGCGCCGGTCTTCCTTGACGATGATGCGCAGTCCGTTGGCCAGTTTGTATTCAAATGGATTGGACAGTGCCGTTTGCGGCAGGCCCGCCAAAGACATGCCAAGCAAGGTCAGCCAAGCCGTTTGGTGTAAGGAGCGATATAAAATGCCACGTAATCCAGACATACCCATCAATGCCTTCTGTTAGAATCGAAAAATCCAAAATGGATGGTGGCATTATCTTACCATTTTGAACCTTGGCATCCCGGTGCAGGCAGATCGGCCCTGAAGCCGACAACGGGGCGCAGACAGATTTTTGCAGACTCAGACTGATAAACGCCGTGCTCTATGTTTAGTTTCTTCAAAAAATCGCCGCCTCCGGCAGAGGAAGCAACGACGCCGGATGCTGCGCAGCAGACACCGGAAGAACCGCAGCCGCCCAAACTTTCCTGGCGCGAACGGCTTAAAGCCGGGCTGGCTCGCACGCGCGCCCAGTTCAGCAGCCAGCTCAAATCCGTATTTTCGCGCGGCAAGGTTGACGATGAACTGCTCGAAGAACTTGAAAGCCTGCTGCTAACGAGCGATGTTGGCATGGAGGCGACGGCGCATCTGCTCGCGGCGCTCAAGGCGCGCGCCAAGCGGGATGCGCTTGATTCTCCGGCAGCCATCCAGCAGGCGCTGGCCGATGCGCTGCTCGAATTGTTGCAACCGCTGGAGCAGCCGCTCGATACGTCTTCGCCGCGTCCTTTTGTCATCATGGTTGCCGGCGTCAATGGCGCGGGTAAGACGACGTCGATCGGCAAACTGGCGCGATATTTCCAGTCGCAAGGGTTATCGGTACTGCTGGCTGCGGGAGACACCTTTCGCGCTGCGGCGCGCGAGCAGTTGCAGACCTGGGGCGAACGCAACGGCATTACGGTCATTGCGCAGGAATCAGGCGATCCGGCCGCTGTCGTTTTTGATGCAATCTCGGCGGCTAAAGCGCGCGGTATCGATATCGTGCTGGCCGATACGGCCGGACGCCTGCCCACGCAATTGCATCTGATGGAAGAAATTGCCAAGGTGCGCCGCGTCATCCAGAAAGCCGACCCGAGCGGGCCGCACGAAACCTTGCTCGTGCTGGACGCCAATTTTGGCCAGAATGCACTGGCGCAGGTACAGGCTTTTGACAAGACCATTGCCGTCACCGGCCTCGTTCTCACCAAGCTTGACGGCACGGCCAAGGGGGGCGTCGTAGCCGCCATTGCCCGCCAGTGTCCGAAGCCCATCCGTTTCGTCGGTGTGGGTGAGGGCATCGACGATCTGCGTCCTTTCATCGCGTGTGATTTCGTCGATGCGCTGTTTGCGCAGGAGTAGGGAGCTGGCGTTGCAATGATTACGGCCAATGTCGTCTGCAAACGCTACCCGGAAGGGATTGAGGCGTTGCGTGATGTCAGCTTTACGATCGATGCAGGCGAAATGGTCTTCATCACCGGCCACTCCGGCGCTGGCAAGACGACGCTGTTTCGTCTGCTGGCGGCGATCGAGCGGCCGACATCCGGCAGCATCGTCGTCAATGGCCAGAATATTTCCGCACTGCGGCGTAGCGCTATTCCTTATTTAAGGCGAAATTTCGGCCTTGTTTTTCAGGATCAGAAACTGCTGTTTGATCGCAGCGTGCTGAATAATGTCCTGCTACCGCTGGCCATCATCGGCATGACGCCGAAGGAAGCACTGCGCCGGGCGAACGCCGCACTCGATAAAGTGGGGTTGCTCGATCGCGCCAATGCCAATCCGGTGGCGCTTTCCGGCGGCGAGCAGCAGCGGCTGGCGATTGCCCGCGCCGTCGTCAACCGCCCGGCAATCCTGCTGATCGACGAACCGACGGCCAATCTTGACAGCGCATCGGCAGCTGCGATTCTTGATATTTTCCGCGCTTTTCATCAGGTTGGAGTGACGCTGATCATCGCCACGCACGATCCTCTGTGGATGGCGCATTTCGGGTCGCGCCGGCTGCATTTGGAGCATGGCCATTTGCAGGAATACACGGAAGAAAGGCTGGCGGAAGGCGGCGAGTATCCGCATGACCTCCCGCATGAACCGGCGAACGGGTTGAATACAAACAAAGGTGCCGAAGTGAACGAAGATCACGGGAAAAAGGCATGAGACGCTTCTTTGCCCAGCACCTTGCCGCGCTGCGCGATGCCTGGCGACGTTTGGTAAGCACGCCGCTCAACAGCCTGCTGTCGTTGATCGTCATCGGCGCGGCGCTGACATTGCCGAGTGTTGGCTGGGTGGTGTTGGACAATCTGCGCGGCGTCGGTGATTACAGTGCGGGGATTCCGCAGATCAGTCTGTTCATGACGCGCGATGCCGAGCCGGCGGATGTCGCCGAAATCGAAAGCCGTCTGCGCGAGGCGAAGGCGGGTAACTGGCGTTTTGTCTCGCGCGAAGAAGCGCTCAAGCGCATGGCCTCGAACGAGGGCATGGCCGAGATCGTCGCCAATCTGCCCCGAAATCCGCTGCCGGATGCCCTTATCGTCGAACCGGACGACCTGCATTTGGAGGCACAGGAGGCGCTGGTGACACGTTTTTCCGCATGGCCCAAGGTCGCCCATGTACAGATCGATTCCGACTGGGCGCGCCGTCTCGATGCTTTCCTGCGCCTCGGCAAACTGTCGCTGACGTTGCTGGCGGGGCTGTTTGGCGGTGCGCTGGTCGTTGTCACCTTCAACACCATCCGTTTGCAGATTCTGGCCCAGTCCGACGAAATCGAGGTGGCTAAACTGATCGGTGCGACGGATGCCTTCATCCGTCGCCCGTTCTACTATTTCGGCGCGTTACAGGGCGCGCTCGGCGGGTTATTCGCCGCGGCGCTTGTCTGGCTGGGCGTTTATTTGTTGACGCCCGTCATTCATGAGATCGTCGCGCTTTACCACGGACATTTTGTGCTGTCCGGTCCTGCGGCGCGCCAGGTCGCCGTATTGGCGGGGGTTGGCGCGGCGCTCGGCTGGGTCGGTGCATGGCTGTCTGCCGCGATTCATCTACATAAAATCGGTTGATAGGCGGAGTTGGCGGATATGGGAAAATCACCGACTTCTTCCGCTGTACGCTGGCGCGCTTACCTGAGCAATAACTGGCCCGCCGCGCTGGGTCTGGCGGTGGCGCTGGCCGTCGTGATTTTTCTGCTGGTGCAGAGCGTACTTCGCATTGCTGGCGGCGAGGCGCCGGCCGGGGTCGTCAATGCGCTGCTGGGCGGCGTGGCAGCGGCCGCAGCGACGGTATTGGGCGCGTTGCCGGCTATTTTGTTGCGCGGCATTTCGCAAAAACTGGAAGACAGTCTGCTTGGCATGGCCGCCGGCATGATGCTTGCCGCCAGCGCATTTTCGCTGATTCTGCCTGGGCTTGACGCCGCCGAAACAATGCTCGGGAGCAAGGTGGGGAGCGCCGGCGTGGTGGTGACCGGGATGGCTCTTGGCGTCATGCTCATGCTCGGGCTGGAGCGCTTTACGCCGCACGCGCACGAGGTGATCGGAGTGTCTGGCCCGGGTTCGGAGCGTTATGGGCGCGTTTGGCTGTTCGTGTTTGCTATTGTGCTGCACAATCTGCCGGAGGGCATGGCGATTGGCGTGAGTTTTGCACGTAACGACCTTTCCGTCGGTTTGCCGACGACGCTGGCTATTTCCTTGCAGGATTTGCCAGAAGGATTGGCGGTTGCGCTTTCGTTGCGCTCGATTGGCTTTGGCGCCTGGCGCTCAGTACTTGTAGGCGGCGCCAGCGGCCTTGTCGAACCGCTGGGCGCTCTACTGGGCATCGGCTTGTCAAGCGGCTTTGCGCTGGCGTATCCGACGGGACTGGGGTTGGCGGCAGGCGCAATGATCTTTGTCGTCTCGCACGAGGTGATTCCCGAAACCCACCGCAACGGCCATCAGACGATGGCAACGCTGGGGCTGATGGCAGGCTTTGCCCTGATGATGGTGCTCGATACGGTGCTTGGCTAGTCGTTTTGAGTTGCTTTTTCGGAAGCAGCTGTTTCTTGTTGGCGCCTGTTTAGTTTGCGGACAACACCGGCGAGTGCCGCCGCCCCAGCCGGTTGAACCAGAACGACGCCATCACAACCAGCATGCCGAGCGAGAGCCGTTTAAGGTCGGTATCACGGTTCCAGATCAAGACATTGACGATCAGTCCAGCGGGGACATGCAGTTCGTTCATCACCGCCAGGACGCCCGCGTCGACCCGCGTGCTGCCCTTGGTCCACCCGTACATGCCCAGTGCTGTGGCAAATATGCCCAGCCAGGCCAGTACGCCCCATTGCATGGGCGTTTGCGGCAGACGTGACGGGTCGCCGAAAAGCCACCAGGAGGGCAATGCGACGAATAAGGCGCCTAGAAAGAAGTGTCCGAAGAAACGGTACATCGGAATATCGGTCGGGTAGCGCAGCAATAAGCGCCGGCAGATGACTTGCCCGGCGGCAAAAGCTAGATTGGCAATCTGTAGCAGGATGAAGCCGACGAGATAATCGCCGTGCAGTGGCCTGAAGCGGATGATGATGCCGCCGGTCACGGCGACGACCGCGGCAAGCAAGGCCCAACGGTTGAAATGGCGCGCCATGGCGTCGTCGAGCAAGGTGACGTAGATGGGCGTCAATACGGTGAAAAGCAGCACTTCCTGTACGGACAGCACGTTGAAGCTGCGGTACAGGCAAAGGTAGGTAACGCCGAACTGCAAGGCGCCTGCCAGCCAGAAGCCGCGCACCAGCGTGGAGGGCAGGCCTCGCCAGATGCTCAGAGGGATGAAAATCGCTGCCGCTATTGATACGCGTGCCAGCACGGCAAAATCACTATCGACCTGGGCGGCCAGGTACTGGCCAATCAGGCTGAAAGAAAATGCCCAGAGAATCGTGACAATAACCAGGTAACGCATCGGTAATCACTACGGTGATGACATGAGGCCGAAGATGATAGCCGAATATTTGCCGATAAAACGACGTTGCCAGAAGGGCTTTGGTGATGCGGCGGAGCGGCAAGCAGCGCCATGTCGAATGCTTGCGGGACGAAGTTCGGATCGGTATGGCCGGCAGATGAAAAGCTGAAATATTCCATGCTGCATGAATGCGCTTCGCCACAAGTTTGTTTTCTGATAGCTGTGGATGAGCCGCTTTGTGCCTCATTCTTCGGCGCTTTGATTGGTCGGCGGTTCTTGGGGCGAACGACACGCCTTTAAACCCAGGGTCAACTCGAATTAGGCATATTGCGTTATGGGAAACGTTACAAGTTCTCGCTTGTTACGCGATCCTGGGCGAGGGAAACGGCCTGCGAAGTGGTGAATGGGTGAATGATCACCAAGTCCGCGACGAATGTTTTCCAAGCCTTTCATTCATCCAGCTCATTGGAGGTACGCATGAAAAAAATTATCCCGACCCTGCTTGCCAGTCTCTTTGCCGTCTCTTTCGCGTATGCACAGACCGCCGCCCCCGCGTCTCCGACGCCCGCAACGGCGACGCCTCCGGCTACTGCACAGACGGCGCCGGCAGCGGCAACGCCTGCCGCCAGCGCAGAAACACCTGCCGCTGCGCCGCAACAAGCCGCTGCGCCGGCACAGAGCTGCGAACAAAGGGCGATTGATAAAAACGGCAAACCGCTGGCCGGTGCGGCCAAAACCGCGTTCATGAAAAAATGCGAGCGCGAAACACAGGGAGAAGATCCGTGCGAAGCCAAGGCGATTGGTAAAAACGGTAAGCCGCTGGCCGGCGCCGCCAAGACCGCATTCATGAAGAAATGCCAGAGTCAGCAGTAATCCGCCGCGATTTCCTGGTCGTGTGATCGTGTGAATATGCGGCCAGTGTGTTGTGCAGTATAAAAACCAATGGGCTGTCTGTTTGCAGGCAGCCCATTTGTTTTCAGCGCGGGGCTTGGAGAAAGCGCATGTCTTTTATTGTGCTGCCTCGCCTTGCTATCCTACCCAGCTGTTTTTGGTTGGCTATGTTTCGCAACATGTTGTGACTCAAGCCGTTTCAGGGCCTTGCTGGTGCCGCTTTCATCGAGGCGTATTTCTTGCGGGTACAATCCGTCTGGCTGAATGCCATGCCAGGTCAATATTGGGTAGGAAGAGATTATGGAGCCGCAGAAGGTACGGCTGAAACTGAACGGACGACATAAAAAAATCCTCGAACAGCTTCGGGAAGAAGGGTTTTTGGCGACGGAGCAGATGGCGCGTGATTTTGCCGTGACAACACAAACCATTCGCCGCGATATCAATATGCTCAGCAACCAGGGGCTGGTGCGCCGTTATCATGGGGGCGCGGGCGCGGTATCGAGTGTTGAGAATGTGGCTTATGCCTCCCGTCAGGCGCTCAATCATGAGGCGAAAGCGCGCATTGCGCGCGCGGTTGCGCGACAGATTCCAGATAAGGCTTCACTGTTCATCAATATCGGGACAACGACCGAGGCAGTTGCCCAAGCGCTGGCAGAACGTAAGAATCTGCGCATCATCACCAATAACCTCAATGTCGCCGCCTGTTTGTGCGGAAACAGTGCCTGTGAAGTGATTGTTGCCGGCGGTGTGGTACGTAGCGACCACGGCGTCATTGGCGAATCGACGATCGATTTTATTCGCCAGTTCAAGGTTGATTACGGCATCATCGGCATTTCTGGCATCGATAGCGATGGCGCGCTGCTTGATTACGATTACCGCGAAGTGCGGGTAGCGCAGGCGATTATCGAAAACTCCCGACAGGTTTTTCTGGTGGCCGATCGGTCGAAGTTCAGCATCGCGCCGATGGTTAAGCTGGGTAGCCTGGCGGATATTGATGCGCTCTTTACCGATGCCGAGCCGCCTGCATCGATCGTTGAACTGTTAGCCGCTTCGCAGACCCGCCTCTTCATTGCCGACGACGGCAAGGCTGCCCGAAAACCCGCGTAAACAGGGCGTCTCCGGGCGGGTGCCCTAAAACCCTTGTAAACAGGGCGTCTCAGGGGGCAGGGGGCTGAAGTCCTTTATCCACGCGGGTCTCCGGGCAGCCTCCTCGGAGATGCCCGAAATACGCGGGCTTCCGGGCAGTGGGCTTCAGAAACCCGCCGCCTACATTTCCACATCCCACCATCGCACCGACTAGACCACCGCTGGAATCGGCGTGGATAAAGGGCTTCCGGGCACCCCTTCGGAAATGCCCTATTCACGCGGGCTCTGGCGGTGCTTTGTTGCCGGGCTTCTCCGCTATCAACATGCATTTTCGCTGCGCGGCAAAACCGCGTTTTTTTCGTTGACAAGTCGTAATGCCAGAATTAATGTTCATAAACGAAAATAATTGGCTTAATAATTGTTTTTGTATGAACAGTTTTTTGGTTTATTGACATCGAATTTTCGTTGTTAATCGGGTCGCACGATGCATGAGGGAGGCTTCCAGATGGAACTGAGAACGGGCAATATCGAAAAACTCAGCCAGGGCGTCCATGATGTTCTGGTCATTGGCGGCGGCGTTAATGGCGCCGTTGCCGCAGCGGCGCTGTCGGGGAAGGGCGTAAAGGTCGCATTGATCGACCGGCAGGACTTTGCCAGTTTTACCAGTCAGCAGTCGAGCAACTTGGCCTGGGGCGGTATCAAATATCTGGAAAGCCACGATTTTGCGTTGGTGCGCGGCTTATGCAAAAGCCGCAATCACTTGCTGGAAAACTACCCTTCGCGGATTCAGGAAATCCGCTTCTTTACAACGATCGAAAAAGGCTTCCGTTTCCCCCCCTGGTTTATTTGGATGGGCACCTGGGTCTATTGGCTGTTCGGCAATTGTTTTACCCGTCCGCCGCGCCTGCTGAGCCGGCGGCTGACCGAACAGGAAGAGCCAGTGGTCAGCACCGACAATTATTTTGGCGGCTTTGAGTATTCCGATGCCTACCTGCGCGATAACGACGCGCGTTTTGTCTTCCAGTTTGTCCGTTCGGCGATGGATCGCGGCTGCGTTGCGGCAAATTACGTCGAATCGCTGGGCGCGCGGCGCGAAGACGATGTGTGGGTGGTCAATGCGCGTGACGTAATTTCCGGGGAAACGCTGGAAATCCGTGCGCGCGTGCTGATCAACGCCGCAGGTCCTTTCGTGGATGAGCACAATGCGTTGACTGGCGAGCAGACCGAGCACAAGCACCTGTTCTCAAAGGGCATTCATCTGATTGTTCCGCAGGTCACGACGCACCGAAAAATCCTGACTTTCTTTGCCGATGACGGGCGCTTGTTTTTTGCCATCCCGATGGGCAACCGCACCTGCGTGGGAACAACCGATACGCGCGTTGAATCGCCCCATAGCACCGTGACGGAAGAGGATCGCCGTTTCGTGCTCGACAACATTAACAAACGTCTAAAACTGGATAAACCGCTGACGTCTGCCGACATCATCGCCGAGCGTTGCGGCGTGCGTCCGCTGGTTGTCAAGCGCAGCAGCGGCGGCAGCGGTGAGCGCGACTGGCTTTTACTGTCGCGCAAGCACGAAGTCGACATCAATCGTGAGACGAAGCACATCAGCATTTTTGGTGGAAAGCTGACCGACTGCGTCAATGTCGGCGACGAAATCAGCGGCATTGTTTCCGGAATGGGCGTCGATATTCCGCAGCCCGGTTATAAATGGTACGGCGAGCCGCCTGCCTCGGTACGGGCGGATTTCGAGCGCCAGGCCAAAGACATGAATCTTGACAGACCGGCTTCGCCGCAGGATGCCGAGACGATTAGCGAACGACTGTGGCGGCGTTACGACAAGCGCGCCCTCGAACTGCTTGCCATGATTCGCGAAGATTCGCGTCAGGCCGAAACCATCATCGAAGGCGCGGACTACCTGCGCGGCGAAATTGCCTTAATGCAGCGCCAGGAAATGATTGTTCGGCTTGAAGACTTTTTGCGGCGGCGTTCAATGCTCGCCCTGACCATGCGGCGTGAGGACATCCATCAGGCAAAGGGCTTGCTGGAAGCCTGTGAAATCCTGTTTGGCAACGAGGCCAGGGCAAAATACGACGAGTATTTTGCAGCGCCGGCGTAATCACGAAGACTATACTGGGCGAAATAGGGCGTCATGGGCGTAAAAAACCGTTTTTTTCGTATTCCACGGATTTACGCCGAAGCATTTGGCTGGTATTTTCCGGTAGCCGATCTGCGGATTGTGGGGTCTAGAATCCGCTGCCTGTGTCGGCTGCTGGAATAGAGTTGCCGGAGCCGCGTATCACGGCAGACGTGTTGTTGTACAAGGCAATGGCGCATGGTGGGAATGGTGGGTATTCTTTTTTCTGGAGAGATTATGAAACGCAGAATTCTTCTTTTATCGGCATTGGCCTTGCTTGGCGCTTCGACGATGCCGGCTTTCGCAGCCGAAAAGAAAATTGTGGTCAAGATCGCCGGCATGAAACCTGAGGGCGAACCGGAAACCATCGGCATGAAGCTGTTCGCCAAGTACGTCATGGAAGGCACCAAGGGTAAATACGACGTGCGCGTCTTCCCGAACAGCCAGCTTGGCAAGGAAGATGCCTATATCGCCCAGACGCGCAAGGGCATCATCCAGATGTGTGCGACGGGCACGCAGACTTCATCCTTGTTCCCGGCTATGGCGATGCTGGAAACGCCTATGCTGTACGACAGCCTGGAACACGCGCATAAGGCGATGAATGGGGAAACCTTCAAGCTGATCAATAAAGGCTTTGCGGAAAAATCCGGCCTGACCATGCTCAATGCGTTCCCGCTCGGTTTCCGCCATTTCTACACCAAGAAGCCGATCAGCAGCGTGAATGACCTGAAGGGACTACGCATGCGCGTACCGAACATTCCGCTTTATCTGGAATTTGCCAAACAGCTTGGCCAGAGCGGCCAGCCGATGCCGTTTGCCGAAGTGCCAGCGGCGCTCGATCAAGGTACGATCGATGGCGGCGACAGCCCATTTTCCGATATCGTTGCGCTGAAGATGTACGAAATTGCGCCGAACATCACGCTGTCCGGCCATATTCTGGTGATCCACTCGCTGTACATCAACAACGATTTCTATAACAAACTGCCGCCGGAAGACCGCAAGGTGTTTGACGATGCCGCCAAGCGTTCTGCCGAAGACGTGTGGAAAATGGCCGCCGATGTCGAGAAAAAGGCTGTCGAAGAAATTACCAAGGGTGGTGGCAAGATCGTAACGCCCAATGCCGAGTTTAAGGCCGCGCTGAAGAAAGCCGGCGAAGGCACCTGGAAGCTGTTCTACGATACCGTGCCGAACGCCAAGGAAATTCTGGAAAGCGTGAAGCAGTATCAGTAAGTTAGCGTCGATCGTTCCGGAAGATGCGCTTGGGGACGGCCATCTTCCGGCAGTGTTTTGCCAGTCCTGTTGTTGTTTGAGGGGATGAAAAAGTCGGGCGGTGGTGCCGGATGTGCGCCGCTGTTCCGTAAATGGCGGTTGACGGGCGTTTCGATGCGCTTGCCCGCACCGCGTCGCTGCTGAAACAGAGGTTGTCAATCGAGAAAAGACAGGAGCGTCACGATGAGCGAGCTTATGCCCGAAAAACCAGAGGAAAAAGACAGCAAAGCGGAAGTGATCTTCCAGATATTCTGCGCGGTGATTTTCCTGTCCATGATCGGACTGGTCTTTTATAACGCAATCCTCCGCTATGCCTTCAAGTCCAGCTTTGCGCCCAGCGAGGAATGGGCGCGCATTCTGTTTATGTACATCACCTTCTTCGGCTCTATCGAAGGGTTTTACCGCGGCCGACATATCGCGGTCGATATGCTGACCAATCTGCTCAGCGGCGTCACCAAGAAAACCGTCGATATCTTCGCGCAGCTGCTGGCACTGGCGGCGCTATTGCTGCTGCTCATTGGCGGCGTCTCGCTGGTCCAGCAGACGATCGATACCTCGACAGTGGCTACCGGCCTGAATATGGCCTTTGTCAATGGTACGTTGCCGATTATGGCGTTTGCCGTCATCCTCATTCGCGGGCGCGAACTTCTGCGCACAATCAAAAAACCTGCGTCCGAATTTGTGCGCGTGAAAAAGGAATTCTGACATGGAACTGCTCGTTTTCCTCGGCAGCCTGTTTTTCTTCCTGCTGCTCAATATTCCGATTGCGCTGGTCATGGTGCTCGCGGCCATCGTGCTGATGCTGTATTCCGGCGATAACGACTTCATGATCATTCCCCAGGCGATGGTCGACGGCGTCAATAATTACCCGCTAATGGCAATTCCCTTCTTTGTTTTTGCCGGCGAGATTATGGCCAAGGGCGGGTTGTCCAAACGCGTCATTTTGCTGGCGCAGCTGATGATCGGCCGCGTTAAAGGGGGCCTGGGATACGCAACGATCATTGCTTCAATCATCTTTGCCGGCCTGATGGGGAGTTCGGTCGGTGAAGCGGCGGCGCTGATGGGGATTCTCTATCCGATGATGAAAGATGCCGGCTACGACCGCGGTCGTGCCGGTGGCGTGATTGCCTCGGGCGCCATCCTGGGCCCCATCATTCCCCCTTCCGCCAACTTCATCCTGTTGGGCGCGACGATGGAGCTGTCGATCACCAAGCTGTTCATGATCGGCCTGGTTCCCGGCCTGCTGATTGGCCTGTTTCTGCTGGTCATGTGGTTCTTCATCGTCAGGAAAGACGGCTATTCGGAAACAATTACCTTTACGCGTGCAGAAGCTATCAGCATCCTGAAGGAAGCGACACCAGCTTTCATGCTGCCGGTACTGCTGCTGGGCGGTATCCGTGGCGGTATTTTTACGCCGACCGAAGGCGGTGCCTTCGCCGCAGTTTACGCCATCGTCGTGACGATGCTCTATTACCGCGAGCTTCCCCTGCGCGATCTGCTGCGCGTCAGCGCCACGGCAGCACGCAGTACGGCCGTGGTCATGCTCATCGTCGGCGCGGCCACGGCCGTCGGCTGGTTCATCACCGCGGCGCAGATTCCGGCGCAGATGACGGCTTTCTTCCAGCCGCTGGTGCCGACGCCAACCCTGCTGCTGCTCGCGATCATGGTCTTCCTGTTCGCCGCTGGCATGGTCATGGATCTGACGCCGAACATCCTGCTGTTCGCGCCGGTGTTCTACCCACTCACTACCGCCGCTGGTATCGACCCGTACTTTTTCGGCCTGCTTTTCGTGCTGAACGTCGGCATCGGCGTCATCACGCCGCCGGTCGGCACGGTACTGTTCGTCGTTTGCGGTTCAGCCGGCATTTCGATGGGCTATCTTGTCCGCAAGATGGCGCCGTTCCTGCTGATGGAAGCCGCTGTGCTATTGACCTTGCTGCTCTTCCCGAAAATTTCGCTGATTCCGCTCAAGTGGCTGACGTAACGTGAATATCGAACATAAAAAGTGCTTTGTCTTCGATCTGGACGGCACCGTCTACCTCGGAGACGAGCCGATTCACGGCACCGTCGACTTCATCCGGCGCAATATGGCGCACCGGGAGATTTACTTTCTGACCAACAATACTTCCAAAAACCTGGGAGACTACGTGCGCAAGCTCGCCCGTATCGGCATCGAAACGGGCGTCGAACGCATCCTTTCACCTCTGCTGCCGCTCGCGGATTACCTTGAGGCGGAAGGCATCGGGCGCCTGTACCCGGTGGGTAATGCAAGCTTCCAGGCCTACCTGAAGCAGCGCCTGCCGGGGATCGAATTCACGGCGGGCGCACACTGCCAGGCCGTCGTCCTCGGCTACGATACCGAGCTGACTTACGCCAAGCTGGCGGATTCGTGCCTGCTGCTCCAGCGACCGGAAATTCGTTTTCTCTCCACACACCCCGATCTCGTGTGCCCTTCGCCGCAGGGGCCGTTGCCGGACGCCGGCAGCTTCGTCAAACTTTACGAGGCGGCGACCGGACGTTTGCCGGAAATCGTTTTTGGCAAACCCAATACATTGATTTTGTCGCCGCTCCTCAAACGCTTTCAGCCCGACGAGATGGTTATGGTGGGCGATCGGTTGTCGACGGACAAACGGCTGGCCGAAAATGCGGGTATCGACTTCATCCTCGTCTTGAGCGGCGAAGCCAAGCGCGAAGATCTGCTAACGCAGATACGCCAGCCCAGTCTGGTGGTGGATCACTTGGGTGGTTTTTGAGTGGTATGTTGGGCAATGTTCTGGGCGGTAAGGTAGATGACTGAATCGGGAACCTACGAACTGACGATGATTCTGGGAGCGGCCACGCTGATGCTGTGGGGCGTGCGTATGGCCAGAACCGGCGTGATGCGGATGTATGGCGCAGAGATCCGTAAATTCCTGCCCAAGGCGCTGAAAAACCGCCTGATCGCCCTGCTGGCAGGGGCCGGCTCGGCCACTATCCTACAAAGTTCGATTGCCGTAGCCATTTTTACCTCATCGCTGGCCGCTTCCGGCGTTATTCCGGTGGCCGATGGCCTGGTGCTGATGCTCGGCGCGGACGCCGGCAGCGCCATTGTCGCCGCCCTGCTGACGCTCAATCTCAAAGCGTTCTGGCCCGTCCTCATGTTTCTGGGCTACGTACTGCATTCCAGCTATTCCGAAACCAATTCGCCGATCAAGCAGCTCGGGCGCATTCTGCTCGGCATCGCTATGATCCTCGTCGCGCTGACTTTCATGGGGCAGGTGTCCTCGGCGCTGGCGGAAAGCGATCTGATCCGGACGATCATCATGTCGCTCGGCAACGAACTGTTCATTGCACTTCTGCTCTTTGCGATCCTGACCTGGCTAGCGCATTCGTCGATCGCCATTTTGCTGTTCTGGGCATCGCTTGTGCAGGCGGGCATTACCGACAATTCTGCGCTGATCATTGCGGCGATTCTGGGCATCAACGTCGGCAATTCCATTCCCCCCATCGTCATGAGCATGAATCAGGCCCCGCCTTCGCGCCGTATCGTTGTTGGGCACGGACTCATCAAGCTGGCGGGCGTCGTCGGCTGCTTTATCTGCCTTCGTCTGATTCAAGGGGTATATCACATCGTGCCGGGGCAGCCAGGATTCCGGGTCGTCGTGCTGCATATCCTGTTCAATCTGCTGCTGATCGTCTTCTTTGCCTGGCAGGCCGGGACTATTGCAAGTTTCATGGAGCGCTTTTTTGTCACCACCGAAAAAACCACTGACGATAACGGCCCCAAATACATTCCGGAAGCCTCGCAGGTCGACACGGTTCCGGTGGCTTTCCCCGTCCTCTCGCTGACCCGGGAAATCCTGCGCATTCTCGGCACGATCCAGAACATGCTGGAGAAAATGCTGGAACTGCTGCTTTCCGGGAAATACGAGGACACCGAAGAGATCGTGCGCATGGAGGAAAAAGTCGACCGGCTGTTTAAGGCAGTGCGCGCTTATGCGGTATTTTTAACCCGTAAAGATCTGAGCAACGCCGAACAGCGCAAGGTATCCGCCCTGCTGCGCTACACCGCCAGCCTTGAAAACTCAGGCGACGTGATCAGCAAAACGATGGTCGGCATCTTCAAGTCGATCAAGCGCTCCGACTATCAGTTTTCCGAGCAGGGCAAATCCGAGCTGGATATGCTCTTCCGCTTTCTGATCGGAACGGCGCAGCTTGCCGGCGAAGTCATCATGGCCTGGCATCCCGATACTGCGGAGCTGCTCATTGAGCGTAAACGCGAGATGAAAAACATGTGCCATAACAGTTCCAAGGAACATGTCCAACGGCTCAGCCAGGGGGTATCGAATGCGCTGGCTTCCAGCTCCGGCCACCTCGACCTGATCTCCGAACTGCGCTGGATCAGTACGCAGATTTCGAGCATCGGCTACGATATCCTGCCGGACGAATCTTCCGATACTGAAGCGGAAGAGCGGCTGATCGGTCATTCAGAATAAAACAGGCCGAAGCCTTCCTCCGTTACACACCTGCCCACCCGCACATTCGTCTTGTTCCCTGTTTCTGTTCCTTTCTGGGTAGAACGGCGCGCACCGCCAAGACCACCCAGAAGCCCGCTGAATACGGGCATTTGCCGCCTGTATGCCCGGAAAGCCGCTCAGGACGTAGGTTTGCGGCCGGGCAGGCCGGAAACGCCCGATAGACGCGGGGTTTCCGCGGAGACTGCTCGGCGGCATCAGCTTTGGACTAGAGCGGCGTATGGTCTCTCGCCTGCTCAGGGGCAGATTGCCGCGCGGCGGTCATAGAACGAAAAAGCCGCGACCAACCCCCGAATTGCGGCGGTTGGTCGCGACAGTGACAAGAAAGATGGGCGCCGCGGAAGGATGGCCGCGGCGGTTGTGTGACGCTATTTTTTCTTCGCCGGCGGCAGATCCGTACAACTGCCGTGGGCGACTTCGGCCGCCATGCCGAGGGTTTCTCCAAGCGTTGGGTGCGGGTGGATCGTTTGGCCGATGTCAATGGCGTCACAGCCCATTTCGATCGCCAAGGCGATTTCGCCGATCATGTCGCCCGCCGAGGGGCCGACGATGCAGCCGCCGACGATGCGGTGATTGTCGGCGTCGAACACCAGCTTGGTAAAACCGTAGTCGGCGCCGTTGGCGATGGCGCGCCCCGATGCCGCCCAGGGGAAAACGGCGGTGTCTATCTTGCGCCCGTCCCGTTTGGCCTGATCCTGCGTGAGGCCGACCCAGGCAACTTCCGGATGGGTGTAGGCCACGCCGGGGATGACGCTGGCGTCGAAGCCCGACGGTCGACCGGAGGCGACTTCTGCGGCGACGTGCGCTTCATGCACGGCCTTGTGCGCCAGCATCGGGTTGCCGACGATATCGCCGATGGCAAAAATGTGCGGCACGTTGGTGCGCATTTGCGCATCGACCGGAATGAAACCGCGTTCGTTGACCGTGATGCCGGCTTTTTCCGCGGCGATCTTTTTGCCGTTGGGCGTGCGGCCTGCCGATTGCAGGATCATGTCGTAGCGCACGGCCTCGGTCGGCGCCTGTTCGCCTTCAAACTTGACCCACAGCCCGTCGTCTTTGGCCTCAACGGCGACGGTTTTGGTCTTCAGCATGATGCGTTCGAAACGATGCGCGTTGCGCTTCTCCCAGACTTTGACGGCGTCACGATCGGGACCTTGCATGAGCGCATCGAGCATTTCGACGACGTCGATTTTTGCGCCGAGCGTTGAGTACACCGTCGCCATTTCCAGACCGATGATGCCGCCGCCGATGACCAGCATTTTTTTGGGAAGGGCGCGCAGTTCCAAGGCACCGGTGGAATCGACAATGCGTGGGTCGTTCGGCAGGAAAGGCAGATGCACCGGCGTCGAGCCGGCGGCAATAATGCATTTCTGGAAGCGAATATGTTTTTTCTCTCCGGTCTGTGTCTGCCCCTCACCGCGGGTCAGCGCCACTTCCAGATGATGTGCGTCGAGGAAACTGCCGACACCGCGCACAATGCTGACTTTGCGCGCTTTCGCCATGCCGGCGAGGCCGCCGGTCAGCTTGGCGACGACGCCCGCCTTGTGCGTGCGCAGCCGGTCGATATCGACCTTGGGCGCGGCAAAGCTGACGCCGCAATCGGCCAGGTGGGCGGTTTCATCAAGTAGGCTGGTGACGTGCAGCAGTGCTTTGGACGGGATACAGCCGACATTGAGGCAGACGCCGCCCAGCGTGGCATAGCGTTCGACGAGCACGGTTTTCATGCCCAGGTCGGCGCTGCGGAAGGCGGCCGAGTATCCGCCCGGGCCGGCGCCTAGGACGAGCATTTCGCATTCGATATCCACGGCGCCTGCGTAAACATCGGCCGCGACAGGCGCGGGTGCTGGCGCAGGGGAAGCGGTGGGCACGGATGCCGGCGCCGCCGGTGCGGCGGCCTGCGGTGCAGG
>ERZ773043.18-NODE-18-length-90851-cov-8.646989_pt1 | contig 90851 bp, 96 predicted proteins | sample MGYA00580636_ERZ773043 | MGnify/ENA primary metagenome ERZ773043 (study PRJEB29015, sample SAMEA2737992) | human oral metagenome | biome: human oral; feature: human-associated habitat; material: dental | place: China | collected 2065 ...
GCTAAAAAGCGGGAGATTTACAGTCTCCTGTCATTGCCACTAGACGACTCCGGCATGACGATGGATAACGCAAGCTCATAAATATGAAAATCTTGCATAACATGGAGCCGCTTCTCGGAATCGAACCGAGGACCTGCTGTTTACAAAACAGCCACTCTAACCAGCTGAGCTAAAGCGGCACGATAATATCCAGAAAATTAGAAAGGTACTAGCTTGCGCTCAAGGTATAGTGTAGCGTATTTGCGCAACGAGAGCAAGCCCTTACATAGTGACGCGACGAGGCTGCTTGATGCGCGCGGCAGGCGGATTCTTGCTATTGATCACGTGATTGATTCTCTTGCGTAATGCATCGGCTTTTTCCTGTTCGCCATTACGCTCGTAGGCGTCTGCTAAAATATTGTAGCTTTGCACACTCGGCTCTAGCTCAATCGCACGCTCTAGGTGCTCAAACATTCGCTTTGGATGGTCAAGCTTTTCCTGCACTTTTGCGTACGCAATATGGCGCGAAGCAACCGTTTCTTCCATTGTGAGCGCCTGTTCAAACGCCAGTGCTGCTTTTTCGTAATTTTCAGTTTCATAATAAATCAGACCAACGTTGTGCAGGCTTGACGCGCTCGGCTCTAAGCTCTGTGCAATCTCAAAACATTCGATCGCATCGCTGTACGCTTGCTGCTTGGCGTATAAAATACCGAGCCGATTATAGGCGGTTGCATTGCGTTCATCAATACGTAGAATGGTCAACAGGGCTTTTTCAGCACGCAAGTATCGCTGAGACTTTAACGATTCCTGAGCAATTTCCCATAATTTATCAAGTTTCGCCGACAGTTTTTGCGGTAAATCCCGTGTCGCTTCACTTGGCGACTGCGTATACCACAGAGTAAAAATCCCAACCGCAACGACAAACAATAATCCAAACATACTGTCGCTATTATACCATTGACAGAACCAGAGCAACAAGCTGCAAGCGTACATTCCCGTTGACAGCGATTCGTTCGTATGCGTCGGCGATATACTCGCTTTTATAAATAAGACTGCGCGACGGATTACGGTGCAACGTATGCGTAATGATTGCGAGACAGTACGATAATAGTTGCTGTGCCGCCCGTCGATCAGTGTAACGCATAGCAATCGCAGCACGTTGATAGTTTGATTCGCGAATGAACTGCTGCGCATCGCGCATGATATCACCAATTTTCTCTAGATTCACTGGGTCGCGTGCGAGCCGTGTAAGCGCAGCGGGCTTTCTAGATGCTAAAAACAAAAGCTGTTGCTCTGTACGCGGGTCATTGACGCCAAGCAGCTTAAGCAGTTGGCGTGTTTGATGTAACGAAATTGGTCTAATACTAAAACGTTCTACGCGCGACAAAATCGTAGCGAGCAGCAAATGCGGTTTGTGCGACGTTAGAATAAAGTGAACGTGCGACGTTGGTTCTTCAAGCAATTTCAAAAATGCATTCTGCGCCCGGTGATTCATACGGTCGGCATCATCAATGATAAAAATCGTTCGCACAGCAGCTCGTCCCCTCGCCTGCTGGCGTAGCTGGTGAATCGCATCAAGCTTAATCAAGCCCGCAGGAGCAACGGTGCCATCTTTATCGGTCGGTTGAATTATTGCGGCAATATTTGCACCAGCGACATACTTTGCAGCAGTGAGCAATCCAGCGCCGTCAGCGCCAGTTAGCAATGTTGATTGCGGCAAGTCAGCGGCGAGCGCGTCAAGCTGCTGTTTCGTTGTGCTTTCAAATAGCAAGGTCGACATCATTCGCCTCTGGAAATAGCTCAATGAACTCGCGCGGAATCGGCGCGGTGAATGTGCGGCGGTCGCCTGGCGCGATAGTGATTTCAAGGGAATACGCATGCAAAAATAGCCGCGCGGCTGGCACGCCGTACACGCGGTCGCCAGTGATCGGCGCGCCGACATGCCGCAAATGCACGCGCAGTTGGTGGGTGCGTCCAGTAAGCGGGCGAAGCAAAACGAGGCTTTTGCCGTCGCGGTGTGCAAGCGCCTTATATACCGTTTGCGCAGGCTTGCCATTTACGCCTGGACGCCAGATGCTCGGAGCAGCAGGATTGCGGCCGAGCGGAACGTCGATTTTTGCATGCGGCTGCTTCAGTATGCCGTCCACGATCGCTAGGTAATATTTTTTCGTTTTACGTTCGGCAAATTGTTTTTTAAGCCGCGCTGCCGATTCCGGCGTTCGCGCACCGATTAGTACGCCGCTCGTGTCGCGGTCAAGCCGGTGGACGATGCCGGGGCGGTTCGTATTCAGTCCAACAGTAGTATAACGCCGAAAAAAGTCAGCGACCGTAAATTCGTCGTTCAGTGCACCCTTACTGTGCGTCAAAATCCCTGCCGGCTTATTAATGACGATAACATTGTCATCTATGTACAAAATCGGAAGTGCCTGGTTGCTGTAATCTGCCGCACTCGGTAGATTAATTTCAATCCGATCTGCTTCGGTAACTTCTTGCTTCGGGCTTTTAGCGGGCGAATTATTAACAAAAATATTACCAGATTTAATATATTTTTGCCATGTACTACGGCTATATTCAGGATGGCGCTCAGCGAGCACGACATCAAGACGGCGTTTACTACTCGTTAACTGAAACAGATATAAATCTTTACCTTTGAACGGTAAGCCGTAAGTTGTCAGATCACTTGTCGGATTTTCATAAAGCACCCCTTCGGCGTCGCTCTTTGCAGTGAATATCTGCCGCATGATATACGACTCACGGTCCTCAGCGGTCTCATCAAATAGGACAAAAAAGCACTTGCGATCAAACCGAAACGAAACAAGCCAATTAATTGGGCTAGGATTCGTGACGTTAATCTGATCAATATGGCGCGGCACATTATCGTCAGTTGCCACGTTAAACCGGCGCAAAATCGCTAATAGGTCGCTTGCGGTGACTTTCATTAGCGCCTCAATCCGACAGCTTTTTGCACGCGCAAAAGTGTTTGGCTGGCGGTTTGGCTAGCGGTGATTTCAGATGATTTGAGTTTGCGCAAAATAACATCGTTGTCGACCTGCGCCAAGCGTGCTTGGAAGTCCGCGAGAAATTCCGCCATCTCATCTGCAACAATTTTTTTGAATTCGCCGTAACGTTCTAATCCGGTGAATTCGTCAACAGTCTGCCTTAATGAGACCACACGGCCGTTTGCCTGGCGTACAAGCGTCAAAATTTCTAACAAATTGCTGATACCAGGCTGCGCATCTTTATCGTAATGCACCCGCCCAAGCGAATCGGTTGCTGCCGACATGATTTTTTTACGCGCAGCATCCGGCGTATCGCTTAAGAAAATCACACCCTTGCCTGTTTCGTCCGATTTACTCATTTTTTTCGTAGGATTTTGCAAGTCTTTGATGCGCAAGCCCTGGTCTTTACCAAAAAATTGATGTTGTTTTGCAACCGGTTCTGGCACGGTAAACAATTCGCCAAACTTATGATTCATACGCTCAGCAATATCACGCGTAATCTCCAAATGCTGCGTTTGGTCATCGCCGACCGGAACATACATGGCATTATAAAGCAAAATATCGCTCGCCATTAACACAGGATAGTCAAACAAGCCGACCGACACGCGATCATTTGACAGCTTTGCTGACTTATCTTTGAACTGTGTCATACGCTCCATCTCGCCGAAACCGACAAAATTATTAAGAATAATCGTCAATTCGCTATGCGCTGGCACGTAGCTTTGGCGGTACAGCTGAATTGCATCGTCATCAAGCGGTAAGCCGGCCGCCGTGTAGACGCGAGCATTGTTCATAATGCTATCAAACAGTTGGCTGTGATCAATCGGCGTCGTAAAACTATGCAAATCGGGAATAAACAAATTAACAGTATACTCAGCCGAGCGGCGCCGCGCCATGTCAATAATCGGCAGTATCGCGCCAAAATAATTGCCGATGTGCAAATCATTGTTGGCGCGAACGCCAGTGAGAATAACGGGTTTAGTCATAAGTAACTCCTATTATAACAGGTATTTTTATTAGAAAAATAATCGGCTCCAGTAGTGCTGCGCGGCAACCTGATTAACCGCTGAACAATAAAACCAAAAAAGCCAAGCCCGCCGATTGTGTGGCGGGCTGATCAGTAATTTTTAGAAATCATCTACAAAGCACAGAGCAAACCGCCACATAACGTGCCGGTGCGCCAAGCGAATGTGATTTGTGATAATACCATGCACCTATTATATCATAGTTACGAAAAAACCACTCCTGCCTGCAGAAGCGGTTTTTTGTAAGTTCGCTGGACGGAGTAGTACGGAAAGCCTTTAGCGCTTTGAGTACTGCTCTCGCTTGCGGGCGCTGCGTAAACCGTATTTTTTGCGCTCCTTTTCGCGCGGGTCGCGCTTCATGAAACCGGCTTTTTTCAGCGGAGAACGCAAGTCTGGCGCGCTGACGGTAATCGCTTTAGCAATTGCCTGCTTGATTGCGTCAACCTGCCCACTTAGGCCACCGCCTTTTACGAGCACGCTGACATCAAATTCCTTTTGCTTGCCAACGAGCGCAAGCGGATCGGTGATCTCAGCAAGCAACGTTTTGTTGCCTGATAAGTAATCACTGGCGAGTTTACCATTAATCGTCACCTTGCCCTTACCGGCTATCAGACGGGCGCGTGCCGTTGCGCTTTTGCGCCGACCTAACCCATAGTCATATGGTACAGTGTTTGTAGCCATTAGTTAACCTCTACTTTCTCTGGTTTTTGCGCGGCGTGCGCATGCTCACTTCCAGCAAAGATCTTCAGTCGAGCTAAACGATCTGCAGCGAGCTTATTTTTCGGCAACATGCCTTTAACCGCAAGTTCAATAATACTCTCTGGACTCTTTTTGCGTAGCTCTTTAAGCTGCGCTTCTTTAAGCCCACCCGGAAATCCGCTGTGACGATAGTACATCTTATCGGTTTCTTTGTCACCCGTGACCGGCACTTCGGCGGCGTTAATAACAATAACATAGTCACCACCGTCAACGTGCGGCGTATAAGTTGGCTTATACTTACCAATCAGATATTTAGCGATTTCGGTTGACAAGCGTCCAAGCGTCGCGTCTTTAGCGTCAATTAAGATCCAACGCCGGCTGACATCAGCTGGTTTTTGACTATAGGTGCGATCTACCATTACCTTGCCTCCTTTTCCGACTTCGGCATATCTTCCAGCTCGTCAACAAACTCAATAACCGCCATCTGAGCGCCATCACCCACACGTAACCGTGTACGCTCAACACGAACATGTCCGCTGGTGCGACTAGTTAGCTGAGGCGCAATTTGATCAACTAGCTTAACAGCAGCAGCTTGTGTGCTAAGCCCAGCAATAACCGCGCGACGATTTGCAAGATCACCTTTTTTGGCCTTTGTAATCAACTTTTCAATGTAGCGCACGAGCTCTTTGGCTTTTGGCAGCGTCGTTTCGATCCGCTCCTCCATCACCAAGCTCGTCGCTAGACCTTTCAGAAGCGCTCTGCGCTGATCGCGTTCGCGACCAAACTTGCGCCCTTTATATCCGTGTCGATGCATTTAGAGCTCCAATTCTGCTAATTTATCTTTAACTTCGTCAAGTGCTTTGCTGCCAAAACCTCTAAGGTCACGCAGGTCTTGCTCGCTAAGCGTAACCAGGTCGCGAACCGTGCGAATACCATTGTTAATAAGCGCGTTTACCGTACGAGCACTCAAGCCTAGATCTTCAATTGACCGATCAAGCTCGTCTACGTCGTCTTTAGCTTTAGTGCCAAGCGCCGGAGCGGCTTCAACTTTCGTACTGCCTGCCAATGCACTATATTGATTTACTAAAATCGCAGCGGCCTCTTCAAACGCTTCGCGTGGCGTGAGTGAACCGTCGGTTTCGATCGTAAGCTCCAACTTGTCAAGGTTTGTCTCTTGACCAACGCGGGTCGGATCAACTTTAAACCGCACACGCGTTACCGGACTAAACATCGCGTCGACAGCGATCATGTCGCTGTGCAAACGCTTTTCGCTTGACTCTTCAATCGTTTGGTAACCACGCCCGGATTCAACCACGAGGTCAAAAACGGTCGTTCGGCTGTCATCGTCAACAGTACAGATGACGTGATCTGGGTTCATTACCTCAACGTCAGCATTCGCTTGAATATCAGCGGCAGTGATTTCACCCGCACCGTGTTTCTCAAGACGCAGCTCAATAGGCTCGTCGGTCGCAATACGAAAATTCACACCTTTGAGGTTTAGCATGATGTCGACGACATCTTCTTTGATGCCCGGAACAGTCGTAAACTCGTGCGTGGCACCCTCAATGCGAAACGCCACAACGGCACCACCGCGGATACTTGAAAGCAGCACGCGGCGCAAGCTATTACCGAGTGTGTTACCGTAGTTGACATGCAGAGGCTCAACGATAAACGTACTCGAAAATTCGCTATTATCAATAATCTGAGCGAGTGCTGGATTGTGAATTACTTTAGACATTTTATATCTCCTTACCCTTTTTAGCGTGAGTAGTACTCAACAATTAGCTGCTCATTAATATCCGCTTCAGCTTCCTCGCGCTTCGGCGTACCAGTGATCTCAATCTTCAGCTTTTTAACATCACCCGTCAACCAGCTAAGCGGTACTTGCGACGTATTGCTGTAGATATCGTTTATATTCGTGAAATAGCCTGATTTGACGCTCTTTGGACGAACGGTAATAATATCGCCAGCTTTAACGCGAATTGACGGAATATCAACACGGCGGCCATTGAGCTCAAAATGCCCGTGGCTCACGAGCTGACGTGCTTGGCGGCGGCTCGTTGCGAAACCAGCGCGATATACGGCGTTATCTAAGCGCAGCTCCAGGAATTTCAGCAGGTTTTCACCAGCAAGTCCCGGCTTGCGAACCGCTTCGTTCATCAACTTTGCAAATTGCTTTTCAAGCAAACCATACATGCGACGCACTTTCTGCTTTTCACGCAGCTGCGTAGCGTACATACTCTGCTTACCTTGGCGACCATGCGCGTGTTCGCCCGGAATACCACTTTTGCGCGCAAGAATCTTATGCGCTTTCGGATGAAGCGCAACGCCCTCGCGGCGACTCTGCTTCACTATTGGGCTTCTATCTCGTGCCATTATGCCCTCCTTGCCTTTCGTGGACGGACACCGCCATGCGGAACACCAGTCACGTCTTTGATACTGTTAACTGTGATATCAAACGTACCGAGCGCACGAATCGCCGCATCGCGACCCAAACCAACGCCTTTGACGAAAACGTCAACCGTGCGCAAGCCGTAGCTACTTTTGGCTGCTTCAGCCGCCTTCTCGGCAGCAATTTGTGCAGCATAAGCGGTACCTTTTTTACTGCCGCGAAAACCACATGCGCCAGCACTCGACGCAGTAAGAGCATTGCCCTTACTGTCCGCAAATGTCACAATTGTATTGTTAAATGTTGCTTGTACATGCAGCTGACCGTTCGGGACAGATCGGCGCTGCTTTTTCTTTGAAGATTTTGCTTCTGCCATAATCTAATCCTTCCTCATCAAGTCTTGCTTGCTGCTTTTGGTTGCGCGCCACCCACGGCGATTGCCTTACCCTTACGAGTCCGTGCATTCGTACGAGTACGCTGACCGCGAGTTGGAAGACCAGCCTTGTGGCGCAAGCCACGGTAGGCATTGATGTCTTTCAGACGCTTAATATTATTTGTCACCAGGCGTTGCAAATCGCCTTCGGTTACATAATCGTTGTCGATAATGTCGCGAAGCTTCTGCTCTTCAGCCTCGGTGAGATCTTTCACCCGAGTGGTCGGCTCAATCTTTGCCGCCGCAAGGATGTCTCGTGCAAACTTCGATCCGATCCCGTAGATATACGTGAGCGACACCTGCACTTGCTTATCGTCGGGGATGACAACCCCAGCAATTCGAGCCATGCTTAACCCTGCCTTTGCTTATTTTTAGGTTTTTTCTTGTTGATGACACGGAGACGGCCTTTGCGCCGAACCAGCTGATCATCAGGGCTGATTTTTTTGACACTCGCACGAACTTTCATGAGCGTACAAACTCCTTCAGGAAAAACCCTGCGTTAATGAAATCCGATGATATCAGGTCGGATTTCGGTTATTAATCACGTGCGCGGAATACGATTCTACCCTTAGTGAGATCATATGGGGTTAACTCGACTTCCACAGTATCGCCTGGGACTAAGCGGATGTAGTGCTTGCGCATTTTGCCGCTAATGTGAGCGATAATACTTAGGCCGTTCTCCAATTCTACCTTGAATTGCGTATTAGGCAGTGCTTCCACTACCTTGCCGCGCAATTTGATAACTTCCTTAGAACTCGCCATAGATATACAGTTTGGTATTATAGCCTAGGTTGTAGCAAAAGTAAATAGGCTACGAGAGAAAACGTCTGCACCACGCAATTCGCGTACATATGCCTATGTATAGCAAGAAATCTACCCTTTGGCACGGCGAAGTTTACTGAATTTCAGCTTCAGTAAGCGGCGCTTTTTTGTATTACTGCCGCCAAGTTCGTCAACATCAAAGTCATCATACGTCACCATCAACGCCCGCGAGTTGACCTGGCGCAACGTCTCAAGCCCAACCGTCACAACGATAAGTAGTCCTGTACCGCCAATTGATAAATTCGAGATATTCAGCCCAAGCTGCGCAAAAATATAATCCATAATAAACGGCATAATCGCGATAACGCCAAGCGCAATTGAGCCGAACAATACTAAGCGATTGACAGTCGTACTCAAATACTTCTCAGTCGTCGCACCAGGGCGCACGCCCGCGATAAAACCGCCCTGCTTCTGCAAGTTTTCAGCGATTTCATTTGCATTAAACACTATACCGGTATAGAAATAAGTAAACGCAATGACAAGCAAAAAGTATAATACTGGATAAATCATCACCGTCCAGTCGCCATTAGCAAAGTTTTTAGCGGTCGGCGACTGAAACCATTTAACCAAGTTGTTCGCGACGGTTGCATTAGCACCCGGCATCACTTTCATGACCTGCCCGACAAACGCTGGCAGACTGAGAAATGCAACGGCGAAAATAACCGGAATTACGCCCGCAGCAATAAGTTTGACAGGCAAAATACTCTTGACTCCACCATAGCTCGTGTTGCCTGCCACGCGCTTAGCATAATTGATAGTGATAACGCGTTGCGCTTCGTTGATCTTCACGAGCATATACAACAGGAGCAACCCGATAATGCCGATCGCTAAAACGAGCCAAAATGTCGTCGGGTCTACTGGCACATTAAACCAGCCGAACACGCTAAGCTGTCCTTTTGCTGTCGAGAATAACGAGCTGATAAGTGTGCCAAACGTTGTCGGCAACTGACTAATAATACCAGCAAAGATCACAAGTGATATGCCGTTACCAATACCTTGCTCTGTCATTAATTCCCCGATCCACATCAAAAGCACTGAGCCGGCGGTCATTGACGTGACAGCTATCACCCATTGCCACGGTGTAGACTGCGCACTGCCGGTAGTTGATCCAGCGAGTACTGATTGCTGCAGAATGTATACGAACGCAATTGATTGCACAATAGCCAGCGGCACTGTCACGATACGCGTCCATTGCTGGATTTTGCGCCGTCCAGACTCACCGTCTTTATGTAGCTCTTCAAGTTTCGGAATCGCTTTCGTTAGCAACTGCGTAATAATACTTGCAGTAATAAACGGGCTCATGCCGACAAGTACAATTGAAATCTGGCTCAGCGCACCACCGCTCATTAGGTTCAAAAAGCCGCCAAAGTCACTGCTACTCACTACGCCTTCAATGATACTTTTTAATTCCGTTGGATTCGCAAGCGGCACTGGAACATGCGCTAAAAACCGAAACGCAACAATCAAGCCAAACACAATGCCCAGACGTTTTTGCATATCTCGATTCTTGAGCGAGCGGACAACAATTCTCCAATTCATACTACAACCCTCTATCTCTAATAAATAACTTCCCATAGTATACACGATAGCGTGCGGGATTGCTAGATAGCGTGAGCATCATTGACGATATGGTACTTCGATGATTTAATAAAGATAATTATGGTTGTCATAATTAGTTCGCCCGACGAAGTATATGTTAAATTATTTGATAAAATTGCATTTCACTTGCGTGCAATATTGCCCAAACGACAAATTCATCATGTCGGCAGCACGGCCGTTCCAGGACTCGCCGGTAAAAAACATTGTTGACGTACTAGTTTCAGCGCGCAACATTCACGATATTGCAGCGATAAAACGTCGCCTACAAAAAGCCGGTTTTTTCCCTGGGTCACATAGCAACCCTGCGGATGGCTACGTATTTATGGCGTCACGGCGCGAAGAAACAGTCGCAGGCGACATTCATATTCACATTGCAGTTGCGGGCACAACGCGCCATGACGATTTTTTGCTACTGCGTGATTATTTGCGCACCCATCCTGAAGAAACTAAAGCATACGCCGCAGCAAAATCTGCAATCGTATGCGATACGAACGGCGACCGAAACCAATATAAATTACGTAAAAGTAAATATGTTACTGAATTGCTTGGGCGAGCGCAGCGCTGGAAATATAATTGTAATTAACAAGAAAAGCGCCCCCGAGAATACCAGGAGCGCTTCCGCGTATCGACAAACGGACTATCGCTATTTCGCTTCGTCTTCCGCCTCAGCTTCTTTGGCTGATTTTTGCAGCGGCGTGGCTACTTTTTCAAACGAGCCACCGACTTTTTCAAGTGCTGCGATTACGCTCTTTGATGCGCCCTGCGTTTTCAGTGTAATTTTCGTGGTTAATTCACCGCGCGAAATTACTTTCACGGTGTAGAACGGCGTCATGATTAAGTCCGCTTCATACAATGCAAAGTTATCTACCTCGCCTTTCAGCTCATTCAGGCGATCTGAGTACACAACCTGCGCCGGTACACGCAAGCTCTTGAATCCGCGCGCTTTTGGCACGGCGCTTACGATACCATTCTGTCCGCCTTGGAACATCGCACGAAGCTTCTTGCCGGTGCGAGCATTCTGACCTTTCGTACCGCGACCAGCAGTTTTACCACCGCCCGCTGAGATACCGCGCCCTACGCGCTTGCGGCTCTTATGGCTGCTAACTTGGAGTTCGTTGTATTTCGTCATACTATTCCTCCTCTCCGGCTTTTGCTTTCGCGCTCGCTTTGACACCGAGCCACTGCTCGTGCGGCACCAGGCCGTTGAGCGCTTCAATCGTCGCGTAAGCAATATTCACTTTATTTGTACTGCCAAGCGACTTCGAAAGCAAGTTGCGAATACCCGTAACGCCTATGATAGCGCGCACCACACCACCGGCAATGATACCCGTACCAGGCGCTGCTGGTTTAATTAGTACGCGAGCGCCGCTCAATTTGACTTCCATATCGTGCGGAATCGTCTCGTTAGCGACTGGAATCGTAATCAAGTGCTTCTTGGCGACATCCGTTGCTTTTGCAATTGCCGCTTGCACATCTGCACCCTTAGCAACACCGACGCCGACTTTATTTTTGTGATTACCTACGACGACGAGCGCCTTGAATCGGAAACGGCGACCGCCTTTCACGACGCGCGCTACGCGGTCAATATTGATTACCACTTCTTCAAATTCTTTTGGCGCGTCATCGCGCTTGTTGCGCCGGTCATCGCGGCGACCACCTCGTCCTTGCCGGCCGCTGCGCGAAGCGCGTCCGCGATCGGCGCGAGGTGTGGTTCGTTCTGTAGCTTGTTCTGCCATTTAGAACTCCAATCCTTCCTTGCGTGCAGCCTCAGCAAGCGCCTGTAGACGACCAGCATACTGGCGTCCGTTGCGGTCAAAGACAGCTGCGTTAATTTTAGCTTTCTTGGCTTTTTTAGCAATATCCGTTCCAATAGTCGTACATTTTTCAGTCATCGTGCCTGATATTTTTGTACCGACTGTAGTAGCGGAAGCAAGCGTCGTACCAGTCACGTCGTCAATCAGTTGTGCCGATACATGCATGTTACTAATAGTCACGCTCAAGCGCGGGCGTTCCTCTGTGCCATTTACTTTCGCACGCACGCGCGCCTTGCGCAGGCTTCGGTTCAACAGTTTCTTTGCAAGATCACTCATTATTTCTTACCAGCCTTTCCTGCTTTGCGCAAAATTTGCTCACCGAGATACATAATACCTTTGCCCTTGTATGGCTCCGGTTTCTTAAGTGCACGAATCTCTGCTGCTGTTTGTCCAACTTTTTGCTTATCAATACCACTGACGACAATTATCATCTTTTCATTGGACACATTCACACCTTCAGGCGCTTTATATTTGACTTCGTGGCTGAAACCAAGGCTCATTGTCAGCTCGTTGTTGCTAGACGATACGCGAAAACCGACGCCCTTTACTTCTAAGCGCCGCTCGTAACCCTGGGTTACACCCACGACCATGTTATTGATCAACGCCCGCATCAACCCGTGTTGAGCGCGCGCCTGCCTCGACTCATCTTTGGGATGAACCGTGACTTGTCCGTCTTCGACTTTCACATTGACAGCTGGAGTAATGAACTGGACGAGCTTGCCCTTTGGGCCTTCGACTGTCACATCACCAGAGTCAACCGTGATTGTCACACCGGCCGGAATAACCACCGGCAGTTTTCCGATTCGACTCAGACTCATGTCTCACCTTTCGTTAGATCTTAAGTAACTTGGCTATTGTATCATGTGCAGCAATAAAACGCAATTAAAAAAGCCGCCAACTGGCGGATCGTCGCATCCGTTTACCCGCAATCCAATTCAGCAAACGCCGCAAGTTAAGCTATAGCGCGCCCGCTCGCCCGTCCAACGCTCTGCAGCGCGCTTTCGGAGCAAACGGAGCAACACTATAGCCAAACTGAGCGTAAGAGAGTTTATCATAAACCACTTTATATAATTGTTCAACTCCCTCATTTCTATTATATCATATCATGCTATATATGAAAAGCGCCCAGGGATTGTACGCCCCCTGAGCCTTAGCGTTGACCGCTTAGCGCTTGTGCTAAACTCTCCGAGCGAGCCCAAGCAGCGAGCGGTTCCATGGCTTGAGAGTAGAATCAACCGCGCAAGGATGACGAGCGCTAACTCTCGTCATCCTTGCGCCGGTCATGCCGGCGCGGAATAAGCATCAGCGCAATGAGCGCCAACACTGCTACCGCGCCGGAAACAGCAGCAGTATAGATAGGAAGCATATGCACCTCCTTCCTTTCACGCTTCAGAAACGTTTCACAGCCAGGTGGCGTACCTGACTGCAATGAAACGACGAGGGCGCGCTCCAAAGAACGCGCGCCGCGCTGCAGCGACGCTGTCATAAGTGCCGTCATTGGCAATAATATGACCTGCTCGCCTGAGCGGGTCATATTGGGCACACCAATGTCCGTCCTGAACGGTGTACATACCGTCCAGGTGGATGGAACGCCTCGTTTTTCTAAAGTTAATTAATGCTCCCCACTGTTCATGGAGGATTTCACCGTCTTCGCAAAGAGCAAGACGGATAACAATCTCTTCGCCACCACTCCCAGTGACAGCGAGGGCAAACCGCGAGGGGCTTGGCCCCTCAATAATTTTTGCTGCGTACAAGAAAACAGACATACCGCCTGCCCTTTCTCTCAAAGTTCCTTGCCGCCAGGATCGGCGACAACACGCCTTACTATACCACATCCCATCTGTTGGCGCAAATGCGCTATACTATATTCATGGACACTGCGCTTACTTTTGACATTACCCGCCGCTTACCCGGTACGCTAGCGCGGGCGGGTGTCATTCATACGCCGCACGGCGAAATTCGCACGCCGGCATTTATCGTGGGCGGCACTAAAGCAACAGTAAAAGCGATCACTCCCGAGCAAATTCGCAGCTACGGCGGTCAGGCGGTGCTAGCGAACACGTACCACCTGATGTTGCGACCAGGCGCAGACATTGTGCGAGCTGGCGGCGGACTGGGTTCATTCATGAACTGGGACGGGCCAACATTTACCGATAGCGGCGGGTTTCAAGTATTCAGTCTGGGAATCGCATACAAAAAAGGTATTGACGCAGTAGCGCACACGCAGAAAGGTAACGCCAAGCTAGCAGTTGCGTCGCACAACCAGCTAGTAAAAGTAACAGACGAGGGCGCAGAGTTTCGCTCGCATATTGACGGTGCGAAACTGCTAATGACACCGGAGTCTTCGATGGAGCTGCAACATGCAATCGGCGCGGACATTCACATGGCGTTCGATGAGTTGACTGCGCCTCTCGCCTCACACGAAACAATTGCGGCAGCGATGAACCGGACACACGCCTGGGCGGAGCGCTGTTTGAAACGCCACTCGGACCTCAATATGGAGCATACGGAGCGCGGCGAAAATCTACAGGCGCTCTACGGCGTCGTGCAAGGCGCGCGCGACAAAGCCTTACGGCGCGAATCAGCCGCATTTTTAGGGGCACGCGAGTTTGATGGTTACGGCATCGGCGGCGTATTTGAGCCGGGCGAAATCTCAAGCGTCGTTCGCTGGGTGTGCGAGACGCTGCCAGCAGAGAAACCGCGCCATTTGCTCGGCATGGGGTCGCAGCCAGCGGATTTATTCCTGGGCGTAGAATATGGTATCGATACATTTGATTGCGTAGCGCCAACCCGCCAAGCGCGCAACGGTGCGCTCTACACGCTCAATGGCCGCATCAATATTAGCAACGCGCGCTTCAAAGCAGATTTTTCGCCAATTGACGCCGCGTGCGATTGCTATACCTGCCAGCATTACACCCGCGCTTACGTCAACCACTTATTCCGCGCCGATGAAATTCTAGGCGCGACGCTCGCAAGTATCCACAACGAACGTTTCGTCGTACGAACAGTCGACCAAATTCGCGAATCAATCATCGACGGCACATTTTTTGCATTCAAACAACAATTCCTGGCGCGCTATTACGGCGATAAATTACCGTCAGGCGTATCGTTATAGCTAATCCAGCAAGTGCTTTGCAGGCAATTCGTACACATCAGTTTGCTCGCGCTGCTTAATGACGTGAATTAAGCGCATCGTCGCGGGCGAGATGACAATCTCCACTGCCATCTTGATTGCGAACACCGTCGCAATCAACTGTACAAGCGATACGAATGGCATCGTACCAATAAATGCAATGACACTAAACAAAACTGTGTCGACTGAATCGCCCACCGCCGAGCTACCGATCAGCCGCAGCCACAAGCCACTCCCCTTGGTCTGTACTTTGGCGCGCGCCATCACGTATGCGTTCAAAATTTCGCCGAAAAATAGCGCAACAAGCGACGCCGCAACGATACGCCACACCACGCCAAGCGTTAAATCATACGCCGCTTGGTTCGTCCAATCAGCACTCGCCGGCAACACCTGCACCAACCAAAAGGTCGCCGATGTCAGCAGCATCATCGCCACGCTAATGACAATTAGCCGGCGCATCCGCCGAAACCCGTACACTTCGGTGATGATATCGCCCGCGATATACGCCAGCGGAAACAGCACTGTACCAGCGTCAAACACTAACGGACCAACGGCAATAATCTTCGTGCTAGCAATATTGCTCACGATAAGCGTCGTGAGAAAAAGCGCCGCGAGTACATCATAAGCGGAGAATGATTTTTTGCGTTTGCGCGTAAGAAAATTAAACATGGTAGAAATTATACTGCATAGAGCATGCTTCAAGCAACGCATAGTGTCGCCATCATCGCAATAAACGCCGACGGACACATTTTATTGCAAAAAGAGTATAGTTATCCGCCGAATACAGTACTCTGGCAACTTCCCGGCGGCGCGATAGAATCAGGCGAAAGTATTATTGACGCTGCCCGCCGTGAATTAGCGGAAGAATCAGGATTCACCGCAAATAACTGTACAGTAATCGGTAGCTACTATTTGAATAACCGCCGCTCCGACCGCAAACAGTTTATTATAGTGTGCAAAGATCTGCGAGAGGAAACACTTCCATCAGACGATGAGGAATTTATCGAAAGCGTATGGACAGACCGCGCAGAAATCACACGCATGGTTGCGGCAGGTGAAATCGAGAATATCACATTGCTCGCAGCGCTGCAGTTATATGATTCGTTCAATAATTCCGCTTTATAACTTATAGTCTGAAAACGATAATCTACTTAACTTGCATACTAACCTCGCAGCCTTACGCCGGCATAATCTGCTCCGGACACGATGACAATACGCGCGCCATGGCGGCTTTTTCCGGCTCGGTGACCCAGAGCGCATACTTTCGCTTAACGGCAATTTGGCGCGCAATATATTGGCAGCGAAACGGCTTGTTGCTCGGCAGCCACGTCGCAGCGTCGCCATCGCCTTTTTGCTGATTCGCTGGACCGTCTACCGCCAGCAGCTCCAGCGGATCGTTTGCTAACTGCACGCGGCGCTCAGCAGAAAGCTGCTGCGCGCCCGTTTGCCACGCATTGCTTAGTGCTACCACATGGTCAATCTGCACCGCCGCGCTCGTCGATGCGCCGCGCGCAAACGCGATATCTTTGCCAGTATATGGATCGTTCAATGCGCCCGTACGAACCTTGCACTTATCATCTTCTAATATAACGTCTTTCAAATCACGCTGCAAAATCAAATTTCGCGTATCGCAATCACCAAGCTTCGCCCATCCATCGCCGAATTGCGCCCGCTTATAGCCGGTCTTTGGCGCGCGACCCTTCACCGGCAATGTCTCCAGTACCACACTCGCTAACTCGCCACCGCCGCTTCGTTGCTGTGGCGTCGCGATTAGCTGCGACTGCGGTATCGTTTGCACAATCCATGCCGCTAGTGCCGCCAAGAGTGCTATCACTGTTATTACTCGTCGCCGTCGTTGCCGCATATGCTTAGTATAACGCATCTCTGTTATACTAAGCATATGAACCGATTATTTTCTCAATTTATTCCCGAACATTATACAATTCAATGGAATCTGTCGCACGCACGCGACAAACGACGCATCACTGGTACAACGATTATCGTTGGGCAACAAGTTGTCGACGGTACGATTCGCCTGCATGCGAAAGATTTGAACATATCGCGCGTGCTTGTGAATCAGCAGGAAGTATCGGAGTTTTTTGCCAAAAACGACGAGTTGATTATTCCCCATCCAGGCGCAAATCAGGTGACGATTGCAATTGAATTTTCGCTGCGCCTGACAGATGCCATGCATGGTATTTATCCTTGTTATTTCAAAGTTGACGGCAAACAGCGCGAGCTTTATGCTACACAGTTCGAAAGTCATCACGCCCGTGAGGCCTTTCCATGCATCGACGAGCCGGAAGCCAAAGCAACATTTGATATTTCACTCGTATCAGATCAACCAATATTGCTCAGCAACATGCCAATCGTTTCGCAGCAATCAGACGTCACAACTTTTGCAACCACGCCTCGTATGAGCACATATCTTGTCGCATTCGTTGCAGGCGATTTACAGCGCGCTACCACGCGTACCGCAAGCGGCGTCGAAGTAAATGTATACGCCACGATGGCACAGCCCACTGCTAGTCTCTCATGGGCGCTTGATCACGCAGCGCGGACGATTGACTTTTTTAATGAATACTTCGGCGTACCATACCCATTGCCAAAATCCGACCATATCGCTCTGCCTGATTTTTCGAGCGGTGCGATGGAGAACTGGGGGCTTATCACATATCGCGAGATCGCACTGCTTGCCGACCCCGCCACTGCTAGCGTATCAAGCAAACAGTACATTGCTACAGTCATCGCGCACGAGCTCAGCCATCAGTGGTTCGGCAACCTCGTCACGATGAAGTGGTGGAATAATTTATGGCTCAACGAGAGCTTTGCCACGCTGATGGAATACTTAGCAACCGACGCACTCCACCCCGAATGGCGGCAGTGGGATGAATTTGCTAGTAACGAAGGCGTTGCTGCGCTACGCCGCGATTGCATTGACGGCGTGCAACCCGTACAAGTTGATGTGTCAAGTCCAGCAGAAATCAGCGCGCTGTTTGACGGCGCAATCGTTTACGCCAAAGGAGGGCGCTTGCTACGCATGGTACAAACTTGGATCGGAGACGACGCGTTCCGCCGCGGCTTAACTGATTATTTCACCAAATTCCAATACGACAATACAACTGGCGATGACTTGTGGCAATGCTTCAGTGCTGCCAGCGGCAAAGATGTTGGCGCGCTTATGAATACGTGGATTTCGCAGCCGGGCTACCCCGTCGTGCGGGCAACGCTTGCCGACGGCAAACTCACACTCTCGCAAGAGCAATTTTTCGTCGGACCGCACCAGCCGAACAACCGCCTGTGGCCGATTCCACTCGGCGCAAACGACTCGCGCATACCAGATATACTCGCCGACGCGTCCGTCGCCGTATCATACACCGGCAGCGACATGCTACTACTAAACGCCGCGAACACCGGACACTTCATCACGCTGTACGACGATGAATTGCGTGGACGAATTATGCGCGAAATTTTGGCGGGCACACTTGAGTCATCGGTGCGTGCACAATATCTAAACGAGCAACTACTTCTGATGCGCGGCGGGCTGTTGCCAAGCAGTACGCTCGTCGATTTATTATCCGTCTACAAAAATGAGTCCGACCAAAAAGTTTGGGAAATCATATCGCTCGCATTGAGCGAACTTAAAAAATTCGTTGATCGTGATACGGCTGCCGAGCATATGCTGCGCACTTTTGCCGCAGACTTAGCACGAATGCAATATACGCGCCTAGGCTGGAGTATGGCGCAAGGCGAGCCTGAACAGGACACTAAGCTTCGCGCTATCGTCATCGGTTGCATGCTGTACGGTGAAGATGTCGACGCAATCCGCCAGGCGCGCGAGTTGTACCACGCTAACACGCTAGAGCAGCTTGATGCTGAGTTGCGACCGCTTATCATCGGCGCTGTTGTCCGCAATGACCAACAACCGCACAATATCGTCCGCACACTGCTTCAAGCATACGAAGACTCCACATCCGCCGAGCTACGCAGCGACATCGCATCGGGTGTCACCGCCACACGCGACTATAGCGAGTTAAAACATCTGACCCGTCTGCTCACCAACACGCGCGTTATTCGCAGCCAAGATACTATACATTGGTTTGTCGATTTATTGCGCAACCGCGAAGGGCGCGAACTCGCTTGGAAATGGCTGCGTGACAACTGGAAATGGATCGAGAAGACTTTCGCCAGCGACAAAAGCCACGATTACTTCCCGCGCTACGCCGCTAGCTTGTTAATGACGCGCCAACAGCTCGCCGAGTACCGCGAGTTTTTCACGCCGCTGCGCAACGACCAATCGCTCGTACGCGCCATTGACATGGGGCTATTAGATCTTGAAGGAAAACTTGATCTCATCGACCGCGACGCGCCAGGGGTGATTGCTGCGTTGTCACGGTGATTTTGCGAAAAACTAACACGGAATTTCTTTCTACCTCGCCACAACTTATCATATTCACTTCACAGGTGCGCGCCTATGCCAACAAACCCAAAAACTGATCCATCTCAACGATTTGCTGCACACATGGCGGCTCGCCAGATATATCCGCCGCGAGCAAATGAACTTCGCACTTGCCAAAATGTGGATTCTGCGCCGAGAACAGCTCCGCCGCAAACCGAATCTACCATTGCTTGCGTAAAGTAGTTGCCGCCAGACCATCACCATGAACAGTGTTTTTGCAGTACTTTACCTCAGTAAAATATAATTTACCGCCATCACGGCGCGATACGACGTCAACCTCACGCCACTTCATGCGCCAATTACACATCACATCACATCTCATGCCTATCAGCAGCGAGCTTTTCTGCGACGGTCGCTTCACCTGTATTGCCAATAATTGCGACACACGAGGTTCATTTAGAACGGCGTTCGCGCTTGATATTTCGCTAGCGGCGCGAAGCTCAACCGATGCAATGGCGTTACACCAAATTGCTCAATCGCAACCCGATGTTTTGCTACGCCGTAACCCGCATTACTGCCAAAACCATACGCAGGATAACGCGCACCTTGCTCAGCCATGTAGTTATCCCTTGCAACTTTCGCGATAATTGATGCCGCCGAGACACTCGGGACCAGCAAATCTGCCTTCTTTATCGTCGTCACGAACCGCCCTTTGCTCGTATCTCGCAGAAAGTTCACCGTCCCGTCAATGATAATTTCGTGATAACTCGCACCAGTTTTATCAACCGCTTCAACTGCCCGACGTGTTGCCAGACATAGTGCCATACTCAAACCAACATCGTCAATTTCCACCGCACTCACCCAGCCCAAACCATAGCCAGCCGCTCGTTTGCGAATCTCAATATATAATGCCTCACGCTGTTTTTTCGTCAGCTTTTTACTATCCGTTAAACCATCAATTTGCGCGCCACCAAGCGCCACCGCACCAACCACCAGTGGTCCCGCCCACGACCCGCGTCCGACTTCGTCGATGCCAAGAATCATAATATTATTGTAACAGGTCATCGTGACACACCACTGTTTATAATTGCGAAAAATCCCCATAGCTAACGCTCAGGGGATTTTTCGCTAAGAAAATCGTACGAAGAAACTATACTTCTTTATGCCGCGCTGCGACCTCCGCCGCCTTAGCATCAAGTTCGGCTTGCTTCGCATCTTCCGCGGCTTTCTTCTCGGCAGCCGCTTTAGCCTTCTCTTCTTTCAGACGCTCCGCCTCGGCTTCGGCATGCTCATCGCGAATTGCATTAACAGCCTCGCGATCAAACTGTACAGCAGTCAAGCGAGCCGATTTACCGCTACGCTGGCGCAAGTAGCTAAGGAAGTTACGGCGAACCTTTGCGCGACGCACAACCTCAACTTTTTCAACTAGTGGACTATGTAACAAAAACGATTTCTCCACACCAATACCGCTCGCGACCTTGCGTACGGTAATGCGACTCGTGTGTTGCCCCTTGTTATCAGTACGAATCACTACACCTTCAAACATTTGAATGCGCTCTTTGCTACCCTCTTTAATTTTTTGATGCACGCGCACCGTATCACCGCTACGCACATCAACGACTTGGGCTTTTTTCTGCTCGTCGTTCACCTTTTGAATCAGTGCAAAACTCATGTCTCTCTCGCTTATATCATTATTAGTACAATCAGTTATTAATTTTAGCACGAAATGTCGAGGAGAGCAAGCATTACACACCCTGGGTACATTAAACTAAAACGAAACACCCTAGTAAAATTAGATAGTAGTAACAACTAATCAAAGAAGGAGATGTCCCGTATGTCTACCATACCAAACTTTGCTAGCAATAAGAAATGTTAGGTTAATGTACCTAGGGTTTGATTATATAACTCGTCCAATCTCTTCTAATGTCGTGTCGCCGCGGAGCGCAGCCAGCACGCCGACTTGTTCCAATGTCAACATACCTTCAGCTTTGGCAGTTTGTTCAATTGATTCTGGATGGATATCTTCAACATCGCCGCGAATATATTTCTGGATTTCCTCGGTCACGATTAGCTGCTCCATAATCACAATACGCCCCCTATAACCAAACGGCGCGTCATTACTGGGCTTCGGCCGCCACAACTTAAACGTATCTAAATCCGGACACTCAACATTAGCTGGTATACCTGCCAACACGCGCTTCACATAATTACGCGTCGCCTCGTCCGGCTCGTATTCTTCTTTCGTCGTATCGACCAACCGACGCACTAAGCGCTGCGCGATCACCAAGCGAATCGCACTTGAGAAAATCGGATTCACGCCAATCATATCAATCATACGACTAAACGCCGCACTCGTTGAATTTGCGTGAAAGCTTGACAGCACCAAATGCCCCGTAATCGACGCCTGAATCGCGGTGCGCGCTGTGTCGGTGTCGCGAATCTCGCCAACCATCACGACGTCCGGGTCAAGACGAAGCACGCTGCGCAGCCCGTCCGCGAAACTCTGCCCATGCGTCGTGTCGATCGGAATCTGCGAAATGCCACTCAAACTGTACTCAACCGGATCTTCAAGCGTAATCAGTTTGCGGTCAGAAGTATTCAACGCATTCAACACACTATAGAGCGTTGTCGATTTACCGCTGCCTGTCGGTCCAACCATCAGCATAAGTCCGCGCGGATGACTCACCACTTCGTCGATTTCACGGCGCTGGCGCGGCGGTATGCCTAGCAAGTCTAAGTTCAGCAAACTCTCATCAAAGTTGAACAAACGCAACACCGCGTCTTGTCCATACACCGTCGGCACAGTCTCAACGCGGATGTTAAGCAAGTGCGTGCCCTGTTCGGTCGTAATTTCACGCTGCATGTGCCCCGACTGCGATTGATATGCCGCCGTACTAATACCGGCACGACTCGCAAGTTCGCCCATAATCACACGGTAACGATCGCGCTCCAAATGTGCTACCGGATGCAACGCACCATCCACACGCAGACGTACACGAATGTTATCGCGCTCATTTTCAATATGAATATCACTCGCACCTAATCGATCTGCCTGTTGAATAATAAAATCAAACAGGTCACTACTCGTCACTGTATTAAGCGTTTGGCTAACTTGCGCAATCGTATCGCTATCGCCCTCTTTGGCGATTTTAATATCCTGATACTCAGTAGGGCGCGGCGGGTCATAGCGCAACATAAGCGCGCGGTAGCCACTCAAACTGATCAGCGAAAATTGAATCTGATCACCGCGTTCTTCGTACTGGCGACGCATGACTTGCAGCACCGACTGCGGTGTCTGCGACGTCACGCCAAATTGATACATCACTTCGTTGCCGCCTCGCACCAGCGGTACAATTCGGTCCTGATGCATTTGCTGCACTGGAAGTATATCTTTGACGAGCGGAATTGCATGCTCTAACTCGCGCGTATCTAAGTATGGCAGCCCTAAAATCGCCGCACGGCGCTGCGTGGCGCGCTCGTCTTGTTCACGACGTCTACGCTGGATTTCTTCTTCGTTCACTAGTGCTAGTATAGCAAAAAACTTATGGTTTTGGCGAGTGCTACAATAAAAGCATGAGAGAGGTTATCGTAATCGCGCACAATATTCGTTCAACATACAACGTAGGAGCAATTTTTCGCACCTGCGAGGGACTAGGTATCCGCCAAATTATCATAAGCGGCTACACGCCATATCCCGACGTATCACTCACCACCGCCGCACCAGCCTGCGCATATAGCGACGGCGAGATTCACCAGACTGATCTGCGCTTACCGCACATCCGCGAAAAAGTTACAAAACAAATTCATAAAACAGCGCTTGGCGCCGAAACAATCGTGCCGTTTGAGCACTGCGATGCACCGGATTTTAGCGAGCTGCGGGCAAACGGCTATCGGATCGCAGCACTTGAGCAAGCAGAAAATTCGATCAATCTCGCAGACTACCAAGCACCCGAAAAACTTGCGCTATTACTCGGTGAAGAGGTCTACGGTGTACCAACAGAACTGCTATGCCAAGTTGACGATATTATTGAAATACCAATGTATGGACAAAAAGAGTCGTTCAATGTGTCGGTAGCAGCAGGAATTGCGCTATACGAATTAACAAAATAACAGTCCTAGTTCTTACTTATAGCTGATATCAGCACAAAAAATACAACGCACTGACCAAGCTCTATTACTTTATCGCCACACACTCGTCACCAAGGATTCGTACCAGACCATCATGCAACTCGTGCTGCGCATCAACGCGAAACGGCAATCGAATCGCGCGCGACTTATCGCCACCTAGCACCATAATAATATCGTTTTGTCCAGGGTATTTGCCACATAGCTGCTTGAGCGCCAACAGTGAATTGTGATCGTTCGGATTCGCTATTTTGACATAAACCGTTTTAAGAGCAGATGGCGTCACAGATGTGACTGCTTTTGGTGTTTTTGCCGCGACAGAACCACTTGTTACGCCCACATTCGCCTTTTTAGGATAACGCTTTTGTTTTACTGTCGCGCGACCTGTCGGTGTAACCATTTTACGACCATGGCTTTGGTATTCATTCAGTTCCTTGTCGGTTACGACACTAATTTCATCAGCAATCATTTTCGCTTCGTCAGTCATATTACCATCGCGATCGCGCGCGCTAATCTTTCCAGACACTTTCAGCACGGCATCTTGCTGCAGTTCATCACCAAATTGCTCGTACAGACGCGGAAACACAATCACTTCGCTCTCACCAGTTTTATCTTCCAGCCCGACAAACGCCATTTTCGTACCCGATTTCGTGACAATCGTGCGCACTGTCGACACCAATCCACCAATTGTCACTTGCTGTCCGTCAATGTTTGGCGTGCAGTTACGCAGCGGAATCGTTTGTTCCTCAAAAAACGAATCATAATTATCGAGTGGATGCGCCGAAATGTACAGCCCGAGTAGTTCGCGCTCCCACATCAGCTGTTCCTTTGGTGTATGCTTCACCGGCGCGGTTTTTAGTTCAATTGACGGCATCAGCTTGTCACCACCAAGCGCTGCAAACATATCAACCTGACCGCTCAAAGCTTCTTTTTGTAATTTACTCGCAAACGCTAAAATCGCGTCAAGATTGAACAGCAAGTCACTTCGGTCTCCCAGATCATCAAACGCGCCCGCCTTAATTAGCGACTCCCACGCTTTACGATTCACCTTACTCGTGTTTACGCGTTTTGCAAAATCCTCTACACTTTTGAATAAACCGCCAGCATCGCGCGCACGAATAATTTCTTCAACCGCACCAATGCCGACGCCCTTCACCGCAGCCATACCAAAGCGCACCTGTTTTGCTGCCGGTACGACCGCGAACTCAACGTATGATTGGTTAATATCCGGACTGAGCACTTCCATACCCATGTGCTTGCACTCGGTAATTTCTATTGCCAAGCGATCAATATCATCGTGGTCGCTCGTCATCAGCGCCGCCATAAATGCATCAGGATAATGCGCTTTCAAATACGCCGTCCAATATGCAATCAAGCCATAACACGCCGCATGCGACTTATTGAAACAGTAGTTTGCAAACTCTTCTAGCTGACTCCAAAACGTCTCCGCCATTTCACGCGTGGCGCCGCCAACTTTGACCGCGCCCTCGACGAACTCCGGCTTAACCTTTTTCATTAGGTCGATTTTTTTCTTACCGACGGCTTTACGCAGCGTATCAGCCTGACCACCAGTAAAGCCGCACCATTCCTTAGAAATCTGCATGAACTGCTCTTGGTAAACCAAAACTCCGTAAGTGTTTTCCAGCGAATTACGCATACCTTCGTGCAAGTAGGTAATCGGCTCTTCGCCGTTCTTGCGGCGGATAAAGCTATCAATAAACTGTATCGGTCCCGGGCGGTACAGAGCCACCATGGCGATGATATCTTCGAAATGCGTCGGTTTGAGCGCCCGCAAATAGCGTTTCATGCCCGCCGACTCTAACTGAAACACGCCGGTGGTGTCGCCGCGCTGGAATAGCTCATACGTCTCCTTATCATCAAGCGGCAGCGACGCTAGGTCAATATTTTCCTTGTACACTTTGCGAATAATGCGCATCGCATTGTTAATAATCGTTAAGTTTGATAACCCAAGAAAGTCCATTTTCAATAGCCCTAACTCTTCGACCTCGCCCATCGGGAACTGCGTCGCCACCACGCCTTTTTGCGCCATTTCTAGCGGAATATAATTAACCAGCGTATCCGGCGCAATCACCACGCCGCAGGCATGGACGCCGTGACTGCGAATCGTTCCTTCTAGCTGAATCGCATAATCAAGAACTTTCTTAGCAGTCGGATTGTTTTCGTATTCATTTTTCAAATCAGCATCATCAACGATGCTCTTACTCAGAGGTATGTGGCGACCCTGCGCCGGCGGTGGCACCAATTTTGCAAGTCGATCGCTTTCGGCATATGGTACTTCTAGCACACGTGCTACATCGCGCACCGCCATACGCCCAAACATCTTACCGAACGTCGCGATATTACTAACGTGATCTTCTCCGTATTTATTTGCACAATATTGAATTACTTCATCGCGACGCGTATCCTGAATGTCAACATCAATATCAGGCATCGAGATACGGTCAGGGTTGAGGAAACGCTCAAATAGCAGTCCGTATTTCAGCGGATCAAGATCAGTAATATTAAGTGCATACGCCACAATTGAGCCCGCTGCGCTTCCTCGCCCTGGACCAAATACAATCCCCTGAGACTTGCCCCAGTTGATAAAGTCTTGCACGATTAAAAAATAGCCCTCATATCCCATGTTCGCCATAACACCGAGCTCCATTTCGACACGCTCGCGCACCTCAGGCGCAAGAATTGCCGCAATGTCGTCAACCGTCATTAACTCAACGTCTTTGACTGTCTTGTCGTTATAGCGACGCGCCAAACCTTGATACACGAGCTTGTGTAAATATGAATGTTCACTTTCGCCATCGGGTAGCGGATATTTCGGAATTAAAATCCGCCCTAATTCAATTTCAACATTACATCGATCGGCAATTGCCTTAGTGTTTGTAATCACCTCAGGAAACTCATCGCCCCAATGATCAATAATATCGCGCGGGTCGGTCAAGTGCAGCTCAAAATCTTTCAAGCTCATACGTTTTTCGTCGCTCAAATATGCGCCTGTGCCGACGCACAGCAAAATCTCATGCGCATCCTGATAGGCATGCGTCAGATAGTGCCCGTCACAGGTCGCAACCATAGGAATATCAAGCTCTTTCGACAGCTTAATCAGCCCTTTGTTAATTTTTGCCTGCACATCCCAATGCGTGTTTGATTTCGGATGACCGTGATCCTGCAACTCTAGGTAATAGCGGTCGCCAAGTACTGATTTATACCACGCAGCAATTTCTTTAGCGCGCGCGTAATCATCTTCCTTCAGCGCCACACCGATTTCACCGCTAGCACAGCCGCTCAGTACGATCAAGCCTTCGTTTAGCTCTTCAAGTAAATCGTGATCTATGCGAGGCTTGTAGTACATGCCCTCAAGGTTAGCACGCGTTGATAGCTTCATCAAATTATGGAATCCAGCATCATTCATAGCAAGCACAGTCAAGTGAAAGCGCTGCTTATCTTTTGCAGGATCGCGGTCAAAACGCGAGCGCGCCGCCACGTACGTCTCAATCCCGAGAATCGGCTTGATGCCGGCAGCTTTAGCGGCTTTATAATATTCTAAGATTCCGCTCATCGTGCCATGATCAGTCACCGCCGCTGCTTCCATGCCGAACTCTTTCACCTTATCAACCAAATCGCCGATGCGCGTCAGTCCATCCAGCACCGAATGATACGTATGGTTGTGCAGGTGAACAAAATCGCTCGGCTGCAATGACTCCACCGCCTGTTTCGTCTGTGTACTCCCCATAGATTACTTTTCATTATACCGCTTTTGCCTGGCGGTTTCACGAGCTTCTTTGTAGTAAAATCAACGATACTTTAGTGGCGCGCCTGCACGATTCGTACGATTTCATCAACAAACCCTGCGATGCCCGGAATGAATTGTCCTGTTAGATTCAGCAGCCAAATAGCGCCCGCAATCAGCACTGTGCCGCCCAGCACCGATCCAAGCCCGAAAAATATGCCGCGTATAAAATTAAATTTATAAACCTGCGCCCGGTTCGTATTAAAGTCGTTAAACAAATCCTCAAGCACGCCCTTGCGCGCACCGACTTCGTTATCATGCGCGATTTTCTGGACGATCCGTTTCACGATATTTTGTTGTTTTGTCATAGCCCTAGTGTACGCGAAATGGATCGTTTTCACAATAAAATGCGCCGGAATTAACGCCGGCGCCTACAGTCAAAACGGCAAGAGTTCTGCTGCTACTTTTTTTGCGCTTCACGCGCGCTTTTGCTAAATTCTTCTTTTGCACTCGCAGCTGCACGCCCAGCACGCTCGCGGTAATCATCGACAGTTTTGCGCCCCTCTTCGACAGCCGTCTCGACATGTTTTTTCGTGTCTTTATAGACTTTTTCACCTTTTTTCTTGGCTTCGTCGACTGCCTTATCGGTATCTTTTTTCAATTCGTCCGCTTTTGCTCTTAGGTCGGCGCGCGTCTCCTTGCCTGATTTTGGCGCAGTCAATACGCCAGCGATCACGCCAGCAACCGCTCCAAACAATGCTCCGAGTGCAAATTTACCTTTTGACATAATTCCTCCTTTATTTTTTTGCTCGTTTGATAAACCGTGTGATAATTTTTAATAGTGCCATCGGCGACGTAACCGCCACAACATTACCAGCGATGGCTTCGAATTTCACCGCTGTACGCTCCGCTACGTCGGTGACGCGCTTAATCTGTCGGGTTAGCTTGATAAGTTTTATCGCCAGCACAATCGCTAGCAACAAAAATACTGCTAAAAATACCGACAAAATAATGACCAGTACTTGCGCCCATACCATGCGCATGCTCCTTTTTATTTTATTAATGACAAACCAAAACGGTTACGTCTATAACTATAGCGCATTTTGCAAAAATACGCAAGAGCTTACTCGGATATTTCAGATAATTCCGCCACGCGCTGCAGCAAATGTTCGCGAAGCGCCGAGCCAAGCTTGGGATGATCAAGTCCGAAATCAATCATTGTTTTCAAATATTCAAGCTTGTCGCCCGTATCGTAGAACTTACCGTCGGTGATTTCGCGCGCATACACGCCCCAGCCATCGTTAATCATCGCTTGCACGATCGGCTGGATCATGAACTCGCCGTGCCCATCAAAGCTAGTATGTGCTTTTTCTAGATAATCAAATATTTCCGGCGTAAACAGAAATTCGCTTACGCTGCCGAGTTCGCTCGGCGCATTCGCTTTACCAGGCTTTTCGATAATGCGATCAACCTTAACCTCGCCCGTCTGTTCTGCCGCGCCGCTGACGAAACCGTACTTGTCGTACTCATCGTCCTTCTCGGCACGTTTGCACGCAAGTACACTGCCGCCGTAGCGCTCGTACGTCTCAATCAGCTGTTTCGTAACGCCTGGCCGGCTGACAAAAAAATCGTCCGCCCAAGTGTAAATAAATGGCTCGCTGCCCATTAAATGCGCAGCGCACTGAATCGGCGTCGCGTTGCCGTACGCGCCTTTCTGTCGCAAATAAACGAAGTTTGCTAGGTTTGCGATCGCCTCAACCTGATCAAGCAATGGTTTTTTCTTATCACCGCCAGCACGCAGATTTGCAAGCAGATCTTCGTTCGGTAAGTCAAAATGATCTTCAATTGCACGCTTGCTCGCGCTCCCCACAATAATGATATCTTTAATACCCGCATCAACCAGCTCCTCAACTACATACTGGATAATCGGCTTATCAATGAGCGGCATCATCTCTTTTGGCATTGCCTTAGTTTGTGGCAAAAAGCGCGTACCGAATCCGGCAGCAGCAATAATAGCTTTAGTTGGTCGTTTCATCATTTATAGCCTCTCTCGAATTAATTTCTGCGCCAAGCTTGGGTTCGCTTGTCCTTTCGACCGCTTCATAACTTGACCAACAAGATAGCCGATGGCTTTATCTTTGCCTGCTTTAATGTCAGCAATCGAGGCGGCGCTTGCAGGATCATTCATAACGTCGTCAACAATAGCAGTGATAGCACTTTCATCCGACACCTGCAATAAATTCTTCTCTTTAGCGATGTCGCGCGGCATCTTACCGGCGAACGATTCGTCGAACAGAAAGAGGAAAATCTCTTTGGCGTTATTTGAGCTAATTTCGTTTTTTTCTGCCAACAGCGCCAAGTGGACGAGACGGCGCGGCTCAACCAAGCCAGACCGAATACGTGCAAGATCAATCATCTCATCGGGTGTCGAAGCAAACCAGTTGAAGATCCGGCGCATCAGCGCCGCGTAGCCTTGTTTATCCACACCCAACTCGCTCAGCACACCGCCTTGATCCGAATCTGCCAGGCGATACGTCTGCTGCAATAAATCGGCAACTTCCTGATGACCTAATATCGTATCGACTACCGATTTATCAAGAGATAAGCCAGTCCACGACTCGCGGTATTCGCCCGGCAGCATCGGCATACCAGCTTGAATATCGGCAATTTCTTCATCAGTCAAAACGATCGGCGGAATGTCGGGATCGGGCATATAACGGTAATCCTGCGCATCCTCTTTGCTACGCTGGCTCGTCGTTACCCCTCTGTCGTCGTTCCAACCGCGGGTTTCCTGCACAACCGGCTCGCCCGCTTCAACTAATGCAACCTGGCGCTCAAATTCATACTGCGCAGCGTGCTCAACACTCCGAAAACTATTCAGATTCTTCACCTCGGCGCGCTTGCCAAGCGTCGTTGAGCCTTTTGGCGCAATACTAATGTTTACGTCAAACCGCATATTACCATGGTATAAATCACCATATGTCACGCCTGCATATGTCATTAAACGGTACAACTCCGTCGCATAGGCGCGCGCCTCTGCCGCCGAATGCATATCCGGCTCAGACACAATTTCGATAAGCGGCGTGCCGGCGCGGTTCAAATCAACGAGCGAATAGTTATCGTGGTGCGTTAACTTACCCGCATCTTCTTCCATGTGCGCATGCTCAATACGCACGCGTTTTACTGTGCCATCCTCAAGCGGCGCATCAACGTAGCCGGCAAGAATAATCGGCTGGTACATTTGGCTTGTCTGATAACCTTTCGGCAGGTCAGGATAAAAATAATGTTTACGATCAAAGCGCGATACGTTTGCAATCGGCGCGTTAAGAGCTTTTCCGGCGCGAATCGCTAAATCAACCGCACGCCGGTTCAGTACCGGCAGCATGCCCGGCAGCCCAAAATCAATCGGATGAACTTTAGTATTCGGCGCCGCATCGCGCGCATCGTTGTCTGCTGGACTAAATAATTTCGTATCGGTCGCAAGTTGGACATGGCACTCAATGCCGATTGTCATTTCATATTTCTGCAATATTTCTGCGGATGCTGCCATTAAATCGCTCCTAAGTCTTTCAATGCTTGTTTATAGGCTGATAATGCACGCAGCGCGAGATCGTGTGAAAGTTTTACCTCAATGTCGTGCGCCAAACGATTACGAATTTTGTGTGCCCCCCAGATATGATTAGGATGCGACCAAGCGTTTTGCGCCGATTTCATACGTTCACCCATCGTCTCACCTTTGTATCTGCTTTCGCGCAGAGCTTTGTCAACAAGTTTATCGGCATTGAAAATTGCAACGTGCCAGCTCGCCGGATTACTTTTTGAAAAACTATTCTCAATCGCTAACCACTGCGTACGAAACTTCGTTACGTTAAGTTTTGGCGTGGCGCGCGCAAACGCCAAATACAGAATCCCAACGACCGCCAAAATCAAAATAGCAATTAGAATAAACCAAATCGCGAAGCTATTCATGCCCGAGCCTCCATACTGCCCGCAAGCGCGATCAGCGCCGCATCCGACTTAGCGCGGCCGACCAACTGTGCGCCAATCGGCAACCCTTGTGCATTCACGCCCGCCGGCACACTCAACGCCGGCAAACCCGCCAGACTCGGCGGCACGGTCATGACGTCCGCCAAGTACATCTTCACCGGATCGTCCGCGTTCTCGCCAATACCAAACGCTGGCGTCGGCGCGGTCGGCATCAACAAGAAATCATACTGCTCAAATAGTGTATTAAATTCATTGATAAGCACGGTTCTCGCTTTTTGCGCCTGCAAATAATAGGCGTCGAAGAATCCGCTGCTCAGCACGTAGCTGCCGATCATAATACGGCGCTTATTTTCGGTAACAAAACCTTCGCCGCGCGAACGCCCATACAGTTCTGCTAGCGTTTTCACGCCTTCGGCACGGCGACCGTAGCGCACGCCGTCGTAGCGCGCTAAATTCGACGAAATCTCCGCCGGCACAACGATATAATAAATTGCAAGCGCATGCTTAATGCTCGGCATAGCGACCATTTCAACCGTGTGCCCCGCTGCGCGCAACGCATCAGCGTAGTTATTCACTGCCGCACGCACATCCGTATCGACGTCGTCAGTCATTGTTTCGCGAATGATACCGATCCTCAAGTTTTTTGACACATCATGCTGCACTTCAAAATAATCTGGCAGCGTCGTCATATCACGCGAATCGCGCCCCGCCATCACACTCGTAACTAGTGCAATGTCGTCGGCAGATTTAGCAAAACAGCCCATCGTGTCGGTGCTCGACGCCATCGCCACGACACCATAGCGGCTACTCAGTCCATAGGTTGGCTTAAATCCAAGTACGCCGTTGAAGCTAGCTGGCTGGCGAATTGAACCACCCGTGTCGGTGCCAAGCGCAAACGGCACGACATCAAGTGCCGTCACGACCGCCGATCCGCCGCTTGAGCCGCCCGCAACCTTTGTTGTATCGACTGCATTGTGCGTCACACCGAACGCCGAATTCTCGGTACTGCCGCCGTGTGCAAACGCATCCATATTTGATTTACCAATACAAATTGCGCCTGCCGTTTCAAGCCTTTCAACGACCGTCGCCTGCAGTGGCGCGTTAAAGTGTTCAAGCATTTTGCTCGCCGCTGTCGTCGGCGCACCAAACGCCAAGTAGTTGTCCTTTACCACAAATGGTACGCCCGCCAGTACGCCCGCGTTTTCGCCATTCGCAATTTTTGCATCAATCTCGTCAGCACGCGCCAACGCCCGCTCTTCGGTCAAACTCAACAACGCATGATATTCTTCAACGCTATGTGCTTTAGCAATAGACGCTTCGACTTGCTCGCGCGCCGTTGTTTTACGCGCCGCGATTTGCTGTACTAATTCCGCAATTTTCATACTACAACACCTTTGGTACTTTTACGCAATGACCGCTCTGTTCTGCCGCCAGATCAAGCAGTTGCTCCGGCGTTACGCTGCCAGCATCAATTTCGTCGCCACGCCACACGTTTTCAAGCCCCGTCACTTGATATGTCGGTTCGACGCCACTCGTATCGACTTCGTTCAGCTGATTGATATGGTTGATAATATTTTCGAGATCTGCGCGTAGATTTTCAACCTCGCTATCAGATAACTGCAAACTGCTTAACTGTGCCAGATGGTGCACATCATCGGTAGTAATTGTACTCATCAACCCTTAGTATAACGCAAAATTGCGCCAGATGGTAATCGTTTTTGCCTGAGATAACCGCTTATGGTATAATTTGAGAAAATGGCACATCAAATCAAAAAGAACCTGGGCGTCATCACGCACAGAGGCGGCGCGGAGTTTCGCGTGTGGGCGCCGTTCGCCAAACAAGTTTACATTGACGGCACATTCACGCCGAACGGCAAGCAGCCGCTTACCAGCGAGGACGACGGCTATTGGTTTGCGCTGATTCACGGCGCAGAACCAGGACACCAGTACAAATACATCATTGAGACACCAGACGGACGCTTGCTTGAAAGAAACGACCCGCGCGCTCGGGCTATTACGTCAAGCGACAAAGGATTCTCGGTGATTGTCGACAATGAGTTTGACTGGCAGGGCGACAATTTTGTAATGCCGCCAAAGCATGACCAAGTCATTTATGAACTACATGTCGGCACATTCAACCGTCCCGATGCCGCGACCTCAGGTACATTTGATTCTGCGATTGAAAAACTTGATTATTTGCGCGATCTCGGTATCAATATTATTGAGCTTATGCCAGTTACAAGCATGGCGTTTAGCAACGGTTGGGGCTATGCGCCAAATCATATTTTCAGTGTCGAAAGCATGCTCGGCGGACGGCATGGATTGATGAAATTCGTGCGCGCCTGCCATCAGCACGGCATCGGCGTCATTCTTGACGTTGTATACAACCATTTTTACGGCGATACAGATTTGTGGCGTTTTGACGGCTGGAGCGAGAATGATCGCGGCGGCATTTATTTTTACAACGACGAGCGCGGCGATACACCATGGGGCGGACGACCCGACTACGGAAGACCAGAAGTACGCCAATTCATTCTTGATAACGTCGCAATGTGGCTCACTGAATATCATATAGACGGCTTGCGTGTTGATAGTACGATTTACATGCGTAATACCGCCGGGCGCGACAACGACCCCGACCACGACATCGGCGATGCCTGGAGCTTATTACAAGATATCGTATCGTTAGCGCACAAGATTAAGCCCGACTCGCTCATTATTGCCGAAGATTCCGCAAGTAATGCGCAGATTGTCGCGCCGCGGCTTGATGGCGGCTGCGGGTTTGATAGCCAGTGGGAATTAGGCTTTCCGCATGCCCTGCGCGCCGCGCTTGGACTATCAACCGACCAGCCAAATTTAGACGGCATTCAGTATGAATTCAACCACTTTTACAATAGCAATGTCTTTGCGCGTACAATTTTCAGCGATTCGCACGATACTGCCGCTAACGGCTCAGTCCGGCTAAACGAGGCTATCGCGCCCGCAGGCGGCGCCACGCTCTTCGCACGCGAAAAAACACTGCTCGCAAACGCCGTTACGTTGACATCTCCTGGTATTCCAATGCTACTGCAAGGCAGCGAGTTCTTGCAAGACGGTTCATTCAACGATTGGGCGGCGCTTGAATGGCAAAAAACCGAAAAATACGCCGGTATTGTGACAGCGCACCGTCATCTGCTTGATTTGCGGCACAACCGCTACGGACATACTGGCGGGCTACAAGGGCAATCGACCGCGCTCTTCCACGTTAACACCGACGGACTTGTCATTGGCTACCACCGATGGAATAACGGCGGCGTAGGTGACGATGTGATTGTTATCGCTAATTTCAGCAGCACCGATTACAACCATTACGCTATGCAATTTCCGATCGGCGGCAAATGGCATATTCGATTCAACAGCAGCTGGCGCGGGTACAGCAAGGATTTTCGCGGCGGGCATCAAAGTATCATTCACGCCGACAAGGATTCCACCGCACATTTTTCGCTGCCGGCGTATACGCTGTACATTTTATCGCAGGAATAACTGCAAAAGATATGAAAAGGGCGTCCCAAGCATAGAGGCTATTCTACACTTGGGACGCCGGGAAGCGGCTATTGCCGCTTGGTGTGAACCACGGTCGGTTGCGGGATGATCAAATTATCAATCTGCCGACTCAGCTCAGCGTCAAGCAGCTCAAGCATCCGCTGAGCGCGGGAAAACTCTTCACGAGCACAAATAAGGTGTCGCTCAGCGGTTGCAAGTGCATGAAGTGCCTCGTCGCGCAAAACCTGCAGTCGCGCTTTAGCATAACCGCTACCGACATGAGTAATCCAATGGTTAAGCATGTCAAGGCGAGTCCGCAGATCACTCATATGTGATTCAATGCTAGCGATGTAGCTTCCGCATATATCAACTCTCTTTTGAACGATCTCATAACGTCGTCCGGTTTTTGCTGGATCAGTAATATCCACCACGGCTCTTACCCCTTCTCTCGAACGGACACAACAGTATTTAACACTATCATACATGCTATCATAGTCAACAAACGATCACTGTACCGACCGAGCTCTAGCGCATCACATCTTCTGTTTAATCTCTGCAATCAAATCGCGCAGTTCAGCGGCACGTTCAAATTCCAGGTTTGCGCTCGCCAGCTTCATTTGCCCTGTTAGGTCTTTAACTAAACTTGCGTATTCATCTTTTGGAATTTTCTTGAGGTCAAGCATCGGCTTTTTGTCCTCTTTTTGTGGAATAATCGCGCGTAATCCCTCGTCGATCGCTTTCGTAATTCCCCGCGGCGTAATGCCATGCTCCTGATTATATGCCTGCTGAATACTACGGCGGCGCTTGGTCTCGTCGATCGCTACACGCATACTATCGGTAATCGTATCACCGTACATAATAACCGCGCCATCGACATGGCGAGCAGCACGCCCGATCGTCTGGATAAGAGAACGCTCGCTACGCAAAAAACCTTCCTTATCGGCGTCCATAATTGCAACCAAACTTACTTCTGGTAGGTCAATGCCCTCGCGCAGTAAATTGATGCCAACTAAAACATCATACACGCCCATACGCAAATCGCGTAAAATATCGCCGCGCTCCAACGTGTCAATTTCACTGTGAATATATGCTGTTTTTACGCCCATATCCGTCAGATAGCTCGACAAATCTTCTGCCATACGCTTCGTCAACGTCGTCACGAGTACACGCTGCTCTTTATCAATGCGGTCTTTAATTTCAGCGATCAAATCGTCAACTTGCCTGTCCGTCGGACGCACACTAATTTCAGGGTCGAGTAAACCTGTCGGGCGAATCACCTGCTGCGCCGGCTTAGGCGATCGCTCCAACTCATAGTCGCCCGGCGTCGCCGAAACGTAAATCACTTGGTTGATATGGTGATTAAATTCATCAAAACGAAGCGGGCGATTGTCAAGCGCACTCGGTAGCCGAAACCCGTATTGCACCAACACCTCTTTACGCGCACGGTCACCATTATACATACTGCGCACTTGTGGTACAGTCACATGGCTTTCGTCAACCATCATCAAAAAGTCATCTGGAAAATAATCAAGCAACGTCGCTGGCTGCTCACCTGGTTCACGATTCGTTAGATATCGACTATAGTTTTCGATGCCCTTCACAAATCCAGTTTGTTCAAGCATTTCCAAATCATATTTTGTACGCTGCGTCAAACGCTGCGCTTCCAGTAGCTTATTATTCGCCTCAAACCACGCCACGCGCTCGTCGTATTCGCGACGGATTCCCTCAATCGCTGCCTGAATCTTCTGCTTCGGCGTAGCATAATGACTACTCGGAAATAGTGTGAATTGGCTTGGCTCATCAATAATCTCGCCCGTCAGCGGGTCAATATGAGTAATCCGATCAACGTCGTCACCAAAAAACTCCACACGATATGCCGTCTCGCCGCTCGCCGGAAACACGTCAACTACATCACCGCGCACGCGAAATGTGCCACGTGCAAAATCAATATCGTTGCGGTGATATTGAATATCCATTAACTGACGCAGAAATTTATCCTGCAAACGTCGCTCGCCCATTTTCACTGTAATTGATAAGTCATAGTAATCACTCGGACTACCTAAACCATAAATACAGCTGACACTCGCAACAATAATCACATCGCGGCGCGTCAACAACGCATCAGTCGCAGCATGGCGTAGACGATCAATTTCTTCATTGATCGCCGAATCTTTTTCTATGTATGTATCACTTGAGGCAATATATGCCTCTGGCTGATAATAATCAAAATAACTGACAAAATAGTGAACTTCGTTTTCGGGAAAGAATTGCTTAAACTCACTAAATAATTGCGCTGCAAGCGTCTTATTATGCGCTAGAATCAGCGTCGGCACATTGCGTTCAGCAATGATATTTGCCATTGTAAATGTCTTACCGCTTCCCGTTACACCAAGTAACGTTTGCTCACGCTCACCAGACCGCAACCCATTAACAAGCTGTTGAATAGCCTGCGGCTGATCGCCGGTCGGCCGGTAATCGGAACGAAGAATGAATCGATTCATGCAGCTATTATAACAAGCTTGCGCAATGCAGATACAGCCACACTATCACGCTCAGATATTGCTAACACCGAAAAACTAATTCCCAACCCTCTTGGTTTCATTCGTTCATAACTATTGCTTGAACAATTTACTGCTTAGCTTCAATAGTCTTCAAAAACGCATTGACTTTCAAATTCTCCGCCACTTCGACTTGCTGCTCGGCTGTTGTTGTTCCGCACGCTGCCTGCGGAGTCATATGAAGATAATCGTAGCCGTTGATACTACCAACAATTCCCGGTTTTCGAGCAGCATCTACCGTACCTGCCGCATAACGAATAATCCTATGGAATTTGCACATATACGTTCCGTCTTTATTTCTTTTTACATAATCACCGCCTAAATCAGTCTGCCGTTGCGTTCGAAAATCATACGCGTCTAAGCCTGGTACTTTTTCAAACGTAAACGTATTGCCGACGCTCGGCTTAAACCGCACGCCCCAATCATCAAGAACGACATAGCCGCTATTAGGGTTAGCCTTCGGCTGGGGTGTTTGAGTAGGCGCAGGAGTTTCTTTTGGCTTTGCTGTCTTGCTTTTATCTGATGTTTCAGTTCCCCTAGTCGTCTTAGTTGTTTCCGCCGTTGTATTATCTATCTTTTTTACAGTGAACATATCCCGCGCGAAGAGTCCTAGTGTAGCAACCAGTACAGCTGCTAGAGCTATAGCCGCAATAACGAGTATTTTTCGCCGCTTAGTATTTTGTTTAACGGGTGATGTCCTAGCCTTGCTTCTTTGCATATCCTATATACCTTTCTGTTATTATTGTATCATTCTCTTGCACCCAACATTTTAACGTTCTTGAGCAACCATGCCACCAATAGCCCACCGTCCTATCGCTATCGTAAGCGTGCCGTAAGTCCAGGTATATTTATACTGTCTCTACCATACTTGTTTTTTGCTTTAGCGTTTGCACTCACCGTAATCGTATTCAACCTACCTTTATGGTCATACCATGTCGATTGGTAGGTTTCTATCTTACTGTCCTCATTTTCTACCCGCGAATCACACACATAGTGGAAACTCACCACGGGCGTACCGTCTGCAATTTCACCTGTGCTAGCAGTGAGGTCAGAGAAATCATTCGACTCGTGTTTTTGACAAATAAGCTGTTCGTGGCGCAGCACATCAGTAAGACCGCTACCACTAGATTGGGCTTGGTCAAACAACGAGCTCATTTCGCTCTTCATCTGCAACTTAGACATACCAGCCGGGTGCCCATCATCCTTGATTTGCGTATAGACGACGAAATAATTCATATCTTTATCGCCAAAAACACGGCGATCGCTAACCGTCCCTTTGCGGACAGTGTAGTTCCATCCCTCAAGCGACATTTCTTGCAAACTACTAGGATATCCGAACGAAATCGTATCATTTGTGTAAGTTTTGCGCTCCGCAGGATTTGTATAAGGTTCAGCTTTGCTGTCGTAATAATCCTTTGCCTCTTTGGCTACACGATTCATGCTTCCGCTCAATGCAATAACTCCAATAATAATGACAACGATAGCGACAACAGCACCGGCAATCGTAATACTGACGATCTGCCAAGTTTTTATCCCACACGGACGAGGCGGCATAGCCGGTGGCTGATACGGCGGGTACGCCGCTGGTGGATCTTGCGGCTGAACATCGCCGCCAGCTGGATGCGTTGGTTGGTTCATTGGTTGATTGTCCATAGTTTACCTCTGAATCATCTTATTTCGACACGCCTACTTGTAATAGACGCTGCGAGCTATTTCGAAAGCCTGTTTATAGTCATCACCCTTGAAAGCCCGCTTTGCCTCTTCGCGTGTTTTGTATGATTTATTCTGGAAACTAGCCGTGTAGCCGCTGAGCTCTTTTGTGCCCAAAAATAGGCTGCCGTGGTCTGAATTGCCAGAAGTTTTTGATCTAATATTGACATTCTTTGCAACAACAATACCGACTCCTCTGATATCACACCTGTTAGCCTGACTGCTATTTATTAACTTGCTAGAGTTCGACAAACCAATGTTCGGAGTAAACTCTGTCTCATCATCGTTCGGAACAACCATCGCAACCGCAAAGACTGAATCGTCGACATATGTATCGTACTCGGCTGGCACAAACGCCCGATACCCCTTGAGGCTGGTCACTTCTTTGCGTACAATATCGACCGAAAGTTTATTATCATTTTCCGTACACGCCCCTCCTAAAGCAGTTAACCCGCTAGCAAACGCCAGTTTTAAGCCGCTTGGATGAGTAAAAGTGATTTTATCGGCATGGTACGACTCGCTTGATTGCACGCCAGTAGGGCTCATTGCTACATCTTCGGTCTCTACGTTCCAGTTGCTCGGATACTTCATGCAGAGTTTCTCATTCGTAGCACACACTTCCTTCGTCTGAGGTGCCTCCGTTTGCTTTTCATTCGACTTAGTGACTGACGACAAACCGCTGCCTGAGGTCGTATTCTGAGGCGAACGGTCTTTCATCGTGGCATAGGTATAAACAATATATGCCAGCGCCAACAAGAGAAAAACCGACAAAATAACAATTGCCGCTTTATATTTGCGATAATTATGCATTGATATGTCGTGCTGTGGTTTCATTTTTTGTCTCTCCTTTTATTTGGCAGAAAATACTAGCGTCTATTTAGCAGGATATACGTCATTTGCTGTAACGTCAATTAACCCTACCCATTATGCTTCGCGCTCACCTGCGAGTCGGTACCGTCGTGTTCGAAGTCGGCGTATTTTTTGTCGAGCGCTTCGACGACGCGCGCCACTAGGCGTTTTGGGTCGGAGTCATAAATTACATCTCTTGCGCCTGGTGCTTCAACGTTTTTAAGCAGCTGCGCCGCATAATCCGCCAACCCGCCACTACCCACCAAGATACCGCACACTTTGCGGCTTTCAAGCGCCGTTGAAAACTCGTGCAAGCTGCCCATGCGCCCGCCGATTGTAATCACTGCATCAGCACTGCGCACCAAATACACGTCGCGCCCGACGTATTCCATGCTGGTGAAATTGATATAGTCAAACTCTACAGTCGGCAACCGGTAGGTTGACACATGCTCGCGAAAACTGCTCGCCGGCGAAAACCCCACCGACACGCCTTTAGTATTGCTGACACTCTTGAATCCGCGCGCAGCAGCATGCGGCAATCCGGTTGTCGCGCCCGTTAGCAATGTCTTGCCGGCGCGCGCAATCTCCGCACCTAGCATAAACGCTAAATCGTTCGACGCCATCACGGTTTCGCCAGACGCCGCACCTGATACGCAAATTTGATACTTCATCGCCTCCTCCTATCTTACAACTGGTTTTCGCTAATCGGCATATCATGCAGATGCACGCCGCGGCGCAAAATACCAGCTTTAGCGCCAATTTTTGTCACAACGCTTGTACTGTTTGCACTCGCGAAAATAATTGAATCTTTCAAACTTTTACCACGCGCCCACTGGCTTAGAAAGCCGCTCGCGAACGCATCGCCCGCACCCGTCCGATCAACTACTGGCACATCCTCATACATACCGGCGCGCACAATCGTTTTACCGTCGGTTGCGACCACGCCGTTCGGGCCGTCGCTTACAATAGCAACCGGTACGTAGTTTAGCGCGTGCAACGCCAGCTCTTCGCAAGTCTTGCCGCTCACCAACTGCTGCATCTCTTCTTTATTTGTAATAAGCACGTCAACTGTTTCAAGCAGTGGAATTAGTTTGTCTTTTTCCGCCAATTCCGGACCAGCCGGATTAAGCATTACACTCGCACCATATTTTTCTGCCGCATCAATAATCTCGCACAGTAACTTCAGACCACCATGGCCTAAACTTGTCGGATAAATCCAATCGTACCCCTCAATTGCCGATAGATTAAAATTATGCCGCCCGCTACGCCCAAACGCATTGCCGCGGTGGTTGAAAATCGTACGTTCCCCGTTTGTCGCAATCATAATTACCGAGTAACCCGATTGATAATGCGGATCCTGCACGACATGGCAAGTATCAACACCCTCACAGTCAAGTTCGTGTAAAATCGACTGACTCGCTGGATCTTCACCCAGCCCCCACATATATGCTGTCTCGATTCCCTGGCGCGCTAGCGTCGTTGCCACATTCGTCGCGTTACCACCCGTACTAAACGTAACATCATCAACTTCCATTTTGAGTCCGAGTGGGATTTCAGTATAGACCTTTTTGCCACGCGTATGTGGATCAAACTCATCACTGCGCAAAAATACGTCTTGCGTGCCTTTGCCGATCGCTAAAATTTTCACCATCTACACCGCCTTGCCTACACTGCCAAACGCCTGGATTTTTTCCTCAACGACCGCCTGCACCGCCGCGCACACCTGCGGCATCAATTTGTATACTGCGTATTCATCAGGGTTTTCGCGCAATACCTTCTCAAGCGTTGTACGGAACGCATAGCGCAAATCACTGTTGATATTGATCTTGCTAACACCAATTTTTGCCGCATCTTCAAAATAGTGTAGCGGCGTACCGCTGCCGCCGTGCAAACTAATCTGACAGCCAATCGCCGCACGAATCTCCCGTAGTAAGTCTAAATCTAAGATTTTCGGTACGGGATACAATCCGTGCAAATTACCGATTTGTACCGCCATCGTATCAATTCCCGTCGCCGCCACGAAATCGCGCGCTTCATTCGGCTTTGTATTCCATTTTTTCACCTCTTCATAGTCAATTGTTTCCTTGTGCACATTCGAGTCGCCGAAGAAATAACGCTCTTCCGCTTCGACAAGTGCACCGGTTGAACGCGCATACGCCACAACATCTTTCGTCTTCGCGATAATTTCTTCAAGCGTCGCGCTATGGTTAGCCTGCGAAATATCAATATGAATAAATTCAAACCCAGCGTCAATCGCCTGCTGGCACAGTTCAACCGTTGGCGCATGGTCAAGATTGATATACATCTCTATATTGTACGTATTGCGGTAATTACTCACCATGTCGCGAATGTTTTGGCAACCGCCCATCGTCTTAACTTCGCCAGCGCTCACTTCAACCATTACTGGTGCTTGCAATTTTTGTGCTGCTTGCGAAATCGCTTGCAATGTTTCTTGATTATCAATATTAAACGCCCCCACTGCAAAGCCTTCCTGGCGGCTACGGTGCATTAGTTCGCGCGCGCGCGCGGTATTTTCATAGATCTGCTCGGCAATCAGACTCATAGGTTTCTCCTAAACGCTGTTATGGTTATCTAGCGTCTAGTATATCACTTATGGTTTATCAGCGTAACTATATTGACAAATTATATAAACTGTATCACAACAAAGACGCCGTTCACGCGACCGACCAAATGGTTTCGCTATTTAAAATCCAGCACGATATTGCGGACAATGCGCAATAAACTCTTTCGTTTTGACAACAATCGTATCGTCTGCTAATCCAAGCTTTTGATGGACTTCAAGCGGTTTACCTGACTCGCCATAACGATCTTGCACACCAATACGCAACAAAGGTGCTGGCATCTCCTCGCACAGCAGCTCAGCGACTGCACCACCAAAACCGCCGGCAGCCTGCGCATCTTCGCACGTTACTGCACGACCAGTTCTCTTAATACTCGCGATAATTGTTGTACGGTCAAGCGGTTTCACTGTTGGTACGTGTATAATCTCAGCCTGTATACCATCGCGCGCCAATGTATCCGCCGCCCGTAATGCATACGGCGTTTCAATACCCGTACTTAAAATTGTCACATCGCCGCCTTCGCGCAGTACATATGCTTTTCCAATCTCAAACGGGCTATCATTTGTACTGAAAATCGGTGTTTTCTCGCGAGCTACGCGCAGATAATTCGGACGAGAATCGCGCGCCATAGCGCGGGTCGCCTTATCGGCTTCAATACTATCGCCTGGACAAATCACCACCATATTCGGCAATACACGCATAAGTGCAATATCCTCAAACATCTGATGCGTTGCACCATCAGGACCGACCGTACTGCCACTGTGCCCGCCAATAATTTTCACCGGCATATCATTTAGGCATGCTGTCGTTTTAATCTGCTCCCAATTACGCCCGGGGCTAAACGCTGCATAGCTAGCTGCAAATGGAATTTTACCGACGCGCGCTAATCCTGCCGCCACCGTCACGAGGTTTTGCTCAGCAATACCGACTTCAATATAGCGTTCGGGAAACTCGCGTGCGAACGCATCCATTTTGACGCTCTCTACCAAATCAGCACATAGCCCAACGATACGTTTGTCCGCTTGTCCGGCAGCCTTTAGTCCGCGCCCAAACCCAGTACGCGTCGGTTCAATATCAGGGCTATTTGTATAAATATTGTCGTTAAGTGGGTACATTTTTATACATCCTCCTGATTGACCGGTAACTCAGCAAGCGCCTTTTCTGCCTGTTCGCTATTCGGCGCAATACCGTGCCACGTGTAATCGTACTCCATGAAATCAACTCCCTTGCCAGGAATTGTGCGCGTGATGATGCAACACGGTTTATTTTCGACCGCTTTCGCCAAATTCACCGCATCAATCACAGCGCGCACACTATTACCATCAATCTCTTGCACATGCCAGCCAAAGCTTTTCCATTTTTCGTGAAGGTTTTCAAGCGGCATAACATCCTCCGTCGGACCATCAATTTGGATATTATTACGATCAACGAAGACGATCAGCTGTGCCAATTTGTATTTGCCAGCAAACATTGCCGATTCCCAAATGTTGCCTTCATCAAGCTCGCCGTCGCCTGTAACAACGTATACCCAGCGATGACGCTGCTTGTCAAGATATTGCAGCGCATATGCCATACCCGCGCCTTGCGCAACACCGCAACCAAGCGGACCGCTGGTCGTCTCAAGCCCTGGCAACACCATGCGTTCAGGATGTCCTTGCAGGCGCGAACCCCACTGCCGTAGGGTCATTAGTTCGCTTTCGGGGAAAAATCCTGCTTCTGCCATCGCAGCATATTGCACGGGCACGGTATGCCCGTTACTAAGCATAAATAAATCGCGCTCCGGATCTTCGGGATTTTTTGGATCAATATTCATGACACCGAAATACAGCGTCGCCACCAAATCTGCCATGCCAAGCGCGCCCGCCGAATGCCCGCTACCAGCATGCTCAAGCATACGAATGATGTTCCGACGCATACGTGTTGATTTCTGCTTAATCTCTGCTTCACTATACATCATCAGATAACACTCTCTCTGTTAATTTCAGTCACAAGTTGTTGGTAGGCTTGTGCCGCGTCGGCTGCCCGCGAGATCGCACCGCCGCAATTGATTACGTCAACGCCACCCTGCGCTAGACTAAACACATTCTCAAGGTTCGCGCCGCCGTCCCAGCCAATTTCAACGTCGGGGTGAATATTACGGATCAGCCGCACTTTCTCAAGTTGCATCAGGCTAGCTTTGCCGCCATAGTATCCCAAATTGCCGCAAAATACCAAAACATGATCCGCTGTCTCAATATACTCCGTGACGGTATTCGGTACTGTCGGCTTGAGTAATCCAACGCCTGCGTGAACGCCAACCGCTTTCAGCTGCTGAATAACCGGCGTAAGATCCTCTTTCACCTCAGCATGGAAAATCACCGTTGCCGGACGCATTTGTATCAGCGCTTGAACGTATTGGCTCGGGTGCGCCACCATAGCGTGAATGTCAACCACCCACTCCTGCGGCCACCAGATTTTATTGACCGGAATACTTTTAGTCGGCGCAAATTCGCCGTCCATAATGTCAATATGTACGCGCGTCGCAAACGGCGACAAGCGCTCAACTGCCGCTTTGTAATCGTCTTCCGACTCTACGGTAATACAAGGAACAATGTGCGCCATTAAAATTTGTCCAGTTCTGCGTTTCGCCGTATATACCGCGCTGCGCCGGCAAATGGCGTATCAAGCCATTCGTCAACGATTTCTTTCCAATTATCATGCGCTTCGCCTGGCGGATCGACGACGCGCGCCGGCAGGCACAACACATTCGCGTCGTTATCATGGCGGCATTCATGCGCTTCAAATTTATCCCAAATCACTGCGGCACGAATGCCACTGAAGCGATTTGCCGCCATCGCCATGCCTTGCCCGCCCGTGCAAATCAGAATCGCGCGCGGGTCGTTCGCGTCGTCCTCGCCTAGCACTTTGGTTGCTGCCATTTGCGCAAACTGCGGAAAGTCATCGTTCGGATCAAGCTCTTTATCACCGACATCTTCCCACTCAAAACCGCGCTTTGTCAAATAAGCCTGCAGTTTTTCCTTTAGATAGTATCCGCCATGATCGGCGCCGAGAAATAATTTCATAATGATAAGTATAAGCGCTATTGCTCTCTCTGTAAAGTTATTGATTATGTACGATTCCGCGCCACGCGCCCAGCGTCGACAGACAACTCGACGAGACGGTTCGCATAGCCCCACTCGCTGTCAAACCATACCGCCAACTGTACTAAGTCGCCGCCAATTACGCGCGTCAGCTGTGTATCAACCGTCGCGCTGTAGCTGCTGCCGCGCAAATCAAATGATACGAGCGGCTTATTCGTTGTATTGATAATCCCCTGGTAAAACGGCTCTTTAGCAGCGCGCTCAAATACTTGATTTACAATTGCTGTTGTTGTCGGCGCAGCAAGCACTGCCGTAATAACCGCCAGCCCGACATTTGCAACTGGCGTATGAATCGACAAGCCGTCAATTGCCTGCTGTCCAAGCGCCTGGCGCGACGGCGTTAACCCCGCAAACGGCGCCGGAATAATATTTTGTTGCTGCGTACGCTTCGTACGGAGCGTGTCGTCTACTGGCGAGCCGCCGTCAATCACCGTAAGCGCCGATTTCTTTGGCGCAAACGCTTGCTCAAGTACAGCGAGTACAGGCGCAATTGCCACTGTACCCGGCTCGCCAGCACTGACGACCGGCGAAATCGAGCCAATTGAGTCGTCGTTCACGCCCATGATAATCGTCTCGATCGCGTCTGCCGTCGACATCGCAACGACCTGCTTTGCGCCGGCTACGATATGCTCTTTCAGTCGCACCGAATCGGTATTTGTCGTATCAATCACGACGTCAACCATGCGGTCTTGCCACGACTTTTTAACTGACTGCAAATTTGATACAATATCAATCCGCGATTCGCCGACAGCAATATAATTACCCTCAGGCTTCACGGCGCGCGCATAATTGCCGTACACGGAATCGTGCTTCAATAAATACGCCGTCGTGTTAACATCGTACTCGCTCCGAATTGCGACAACATGGATATCATTGCGCCCCTGCGCGATCTTGAACGCGCTGCGCCCGATTCTATCAAAACCATTGATTGCTATTTTTATCGCTGCCATCCCCACTCCTTGATTTAGCGCTAGCCCTTTAGCCTCTAGTGTAGCGCGAATCTGAATTTTTCGCAACTTTTCGCTATACTAAGTGTATGAATAAGCACGAGCTAATCAAACTTGCTGGAGAGCACTACACCGACGCGCAAGTCGAACTGCTCACGCATGCTATTGATTACGCTACCGAGCAGCACGCCGGGCAAATGCGCCAAAGCGGGGAACCGTACATCTCACATCCGCTGCAGGTAGCAGCGACGCTCATTGACTGGGGTATGGATATTGATTCAGCCGTTGCAGGCGTCTTACACGACACAGTTGAAGATACCGACGCAACGCTTGAAGAAATTACTGAACTGTTTGGCAAAGATATTGCGTTTCTCGTCGACGGCGTCACAAAAGTTAGCCAAGCGCGCGCTGGCATGCGCGATCTAGCAAGCTACCTGCCAGCAACACGCGATAACCTGACAAAACTGCTTATCGCCGTCGGGCAAGACGTTCGCGTTATCATTATCAAGCTATCCGACCGCCTGCATAATATGCAAACACTGCAGTTCAAGAGCGGAGGAAAACAGAAAAAAATTGCCCGCGAAACGCTTAACGTCTTTGCGCCGCTTGCCGACCGCCTGAATATGGGGCGGCTGCGCGTGCAGCTTGAAGAACTCAGCTTCAAATATCTTATGCCCGAAAAGTACAACCAAACCGTTGCGCTCAAAGACAGCCGCATCAAGAAAAGCCAGCGCAAACTTGATACAGTGCGCCGCGCCGTCGACGCGCATCTCACTAAAGAAAATATCGCACACGACATCGACGGGCGCGTGAAAAGCACCTACAGCCTATACAAAAAAATGCAGCGCGTGCCGAACATCGACGATATTTACGATTTGATAGCTTTGCGCATCATTGTCAACGATATTGATACATGCTATCTCGTACTAAGCGAGCTGCATAGCATGTACGAGCCGATGGTCGGGCGCATCAAGGACTATATTTCCAAGCCAAAACCAAACGGCTACCAGAGCCTGCACACAACGGTCGCGACAAAAAACGGCCAAGCGGTAGAATTTCAAATTCGTACGCACGAAATGCACGACTACGCCGAGCGCGGTTTGGCGGCAAGCTTCCACTACAACGAGCAAAAGTTAACGGACGCCTATAAATCCGGCACGATGGCGTCGCTGCCGACAGATTTGCATTGGATCCGACATCTACAATCGGCGGCGGCGCTGATTCGCGAAGGCAAAGAATTTGATACTGAAAATCTAAAAGTTGATTTGTTTGGCGACCGAATTTTTGTGTACTCGCCGAAAGGCGACATCTACGATTTACCGGACGGCTCGTTTCCGCTTGACTACGCCTACCGCGTGCACTCTGATCTGGCGGCGAAAGCAAGCGGCTTTTTGGTAAACGGCAAGATGGAGCCGTTTAGTTATAAATTACAGCATGGCGATACGATTGAAATTCTTACCAACAAAAAAGCCAAGCCGAAACCAGGTTGGAGCAACCATATGATCACCGGACACGCGCGCATGAAGTTCAAAGCGCAGCTGCGTAAAAATAGCTTGCTCGGACAACTCGGCCACGTCGGCGAAATTATTCACCGGACGGCACGGCGGCGGAAAAATAAAAAATAGCCGGACAACTACCGTACCGGCTATTTTTATGCTCTCCATATATTATGGACTATTTCGCTTGCGGCGGCTGTGGCTGTCCGCTATAGCCTTGAGCCGGAGCTTGCGCTGGTTGCGCTGACGGCTGGGGTTGACCAGGCTGATAAGCTGGCGCACCCGGATATGCCGCCGGCATCGCCGCGACCGAACCCACATACGCCGACTTATCGAAACCGAGCATCATATAGCCGACAGGCGGCAGCAATATCAAGAGTGCCGCGAATCCGCCCGATTTACCAAACGCTTTCGCCAAGTCAATCGCCACCATGATGACTACATAAAGGTTTGCGAACGGCACAAATGTCAAAAGCACCCACCATGCCGGACGGCCAACGATCTCAAGCAGCGTAATTAAATTATAGATCGGCACAATCGCCGCCCAGCCTGGCTTACCGGCTTTAGTAAACACCTTCCACAAGCCAATGATCATCAATACCGACGCGATCATTGCCACCAACGAGAAGATCAGTACCACACCTGCAACGGCGCTCGTCACTGTGCTTGTCGTTGTGTAACTATATGTATCATAATTACTATAGTAATCCATTTTTCCTCCCTTACAGTTACTATTTCAGTGTACTAACGATTATTCCAGCGTTCAATAGCGGCGCGGATAATTTCTTTGGCGCGCGCAGCATCGCCGAAGCCTTTCACGACGGTTGAGCCTGGCTTTTTCAAGTCTTTATAGTGGTTAAAATGGTGCTCAATTTGCTTGAGTAATTGCGGCGGCACGTCTTCTAGCGAATTAATCGCGTTGCCGGTGTTGCGGTCGTCTGCCGGCACAACAATAACCTTATCGTCGACTTCATCGTCATCCACAAACTCCAATACGCCGATCACTTTTGCCTCCAAAAATACGCCGGTTGCAAGCGGCTGATCGGTGACAATGAGCGCATCTAGCTCATCGCCGTCCTCATCAAGCGTTTGCGGAATAAATCCGTAATTCGTCGGTTTCGCAAAAATCGCCGGCTCAACGCGGTCAAGCTGCATCACCGCGAGATCGCGATTCCACTCAATTTTGTGGTTTGAGCCCTGCGGAATCTCTACCACCACATTAACGACGCCGCCGTCAACATCGCCTGGCGCGAGTATTTGATTAAAATCTGCCATTATACCTCCTTCATAGTTAGCTATGTATCTAGTGTACCAGCTTTTAGCAGAGAGTAGTATACTAGACGAATGAACGCGTTACATTCACCGAAATTATTACCTGCAGCCGATTATGCGCGCGATGTGGCGAAAAAAATTGCCAAAGCCCGCTACCGCGTCGCAATGATTGCAACGACATTCCGAGCCAACGATGAGCGGTCGCAAGCAATCGTCGACGAACTCGTACGCGCTGCCGAACGCGGCGTTGACGTCTGTATTTGCGCCGACACCTTTACCTACATCGAACCGAAAGAATTTATTTTGCGCGCGCCGAAGCGCCAGCCAGCACGCGCCATGCAAGCGCTAAAATTAGAACGGCGTATCAAAAAAGCCGGCGGATCATTCCACTGGCTCGGGCGCAAAGCAAATACGTTGTTTGCCGGTCGAACGCACAGCAAATGGACAGTCATCGACGATATTGCTTACGTCGGCGGCGGCGTTAATATGGACGACGAAAGCTTTTCAAACGTCGATTATATGTTTCGCTTTTCCGACCAAGCACTTGCTGATGGACTTACTCAGGAGCAGCAGCGCATCTACCGTGCTGATCGCGGTGGCGGCGCAGCACGTAATCACTCAGCATCCGTGTCGAAGACCACGACAATTTTGTTTGACAACGGATTGCCGACAAATTCACTCATATACAAACGGGCGCGCGCCCTTGCAAAACAAGCAGAACACGTTGTACTCGTATCGCAATATTGTCCAACAGGCGCACTCAACCGCACGCTAAAACGAAAACAAGCGGTCCTTTATTTTAATCACTGGCGCACTGCTTCATCGCTCAATAAACTGCTCATTCGCCTCGGTATGATGACGGCGAGGCAAAAAACACTATATAATCATGATTGTTATCTGCATGCAAAATTTTTAATCGCAACAATGCCGGACGGCAGCAAAGCTGCGATTACCGGATCGCATAATTTTATGTACGGGTCGGGGCTAGTTGGCACGCGCGAAGTTGCCCTTGAAACCTACGACCCGCACTTGATACGGCAGCTTGAAACATTCCGCCGCCGATACGTCGAATAGCCCCGCAATGATATAATAGGAAACGTTATGCTTGTCATTGGACATCGCGGCGCGGGCGGCTTAGCGCCTGAGAATACGCTGCCGGCGTTTCGCGCTGGCTACGAAGCTGGCGCCGATATGCTTGAACTTGACGTGCGTTTGACCGCTGATCATCGGCTTGTTGTTATCCATGACGCCTTGCTGCTACGCACGCATTATGTCGCAGATAGCGTCGCGTCACTAACGTACAGAAAACTACAGGAATTAACGCGCGATAATCCCGTGCCGCTGCTTGAAGATGTGCTACGCGAGTTTTTTGGAAAAATCTTGCTTAATATTGAAATCAAAAGTCGCCACACAGGCGACGCGCTCGTGTGGCTGCTTCGGCGGCATTTCATCACTTGCGCCGATGATTGGGATCTAGTACTAATTTCATCGTTCAAAGCGCGCGAGCTCATGCGCGTTCGCCGACGGTCGAAACGCGCTAATCTTGCGCTTTTGCATCATCAAAATCCGTTTGCATTTATCGCGTATCACCGCTATCTTAAGCTAACGGCAGTTGGCTTTCACCGCTTATATTTACATCGGCTTGCGCTTGAAGTTGCGCGGCGCGCCGGCATTTTCATTTACGCATATACTGTTGATCGTCCAAGCGCAATCCACCGCTTAGAGCATCAGGGTGTGCAGGCAATTGTTACCAATTACCCCGACAAGTGTATCGCGTACATAAATACGCACGCCGAAATGCACGATTAACCCCAACCATGCTCCCGCCGCGCGGAAATGGAAATATGGTACCAACGCAACAAGCACTATTTACGGTCTAAATATTCGCGAATACTCAGCGCCGCTGTCGCGCCCTCGCCGACCGCGCTCGCGACTTGCATCGTCGCGCCGCTGCGTACATCGCCGCTTGCAAACACGCCCGGCACATTCGTCACCAAATGTTCGTCGGTTTTGATGAGTCCGCGCGCATCAAGTTCAACGCCGCTGCCCGCCAAAAATTGCGTATTCGGCTTTAGCCCGATGAATACAAATACGCCGTCAACTGCAAATTCAACCGGCTTGCCGTCGCACTGCGCCCGAACCGCCTGGACTGCGCCATTTTCTGCAACAATTTCTTGCGGCACCGTTTTCACATGCACCGCCACCTTGCCGTCGTCAATATACGGTTGTAATTCGTCTTGCAGCACCTTGCTCGCTTTTACCGTACTGCGCACCAGTAAATCAATATGGCTCGCAAACCGCGTCAAAAAAATCGCTTCTTGTACGCCAGAATTACCGCCGCCGACAACCGCCAAGCGCTTGCCTTTGTAAAACGCGCCGTCGCACGTTGCGCAATAGTGCACGCCGCGCCCGTACAATTCCTTTTCGCCCGGAATACCAAGTTTATTATAATCACTGCCCGTCGCGATCAGCACGGCGCGCGCCGCCACATCCTTCCCGTCGACCGTCACAATGTTCACGCCGTTTTCGCGCCGCAATGCCGACACATCGCCGTATTCAATTCTCGCGCCGAAACGCTCTGCCTGCTTCTGCAATTGCTCCGCTAGCTGCATACCGGCAATGCCATCAGGAAAACCGGGGTAATTATCAACTTGATCGGTAATAGCTGCCAACCCGCCGACGACACCTTTTTCGTACAGCACCGTATCAATTGCTTCGCGCGTTGTGTAAATTGCTGCTGCCAGCGCGCTCGGTCCAGCACCGACCATCACGACTGGAATAATATCATTTTTCATTTGCACCCCTTATTGATTTCCATACATTTTCATATACGCTTCCATCAGCTTTGATGAATCCGGCTGCGGAATGGTCGGCGGCTGCGGAATCGCCATGACGACAAATCTTAGCGGCATATTTGCAGGAATTGTCTGCTTGCCGTTCTTGTCTTTCTGCCCCGCTTCGCCGTACGCCTTATCCGACGGGATGCTCAGCAAACGCACGCCGCCGATTTTCATACCTTTCAGACCTTCTTTCCAACCAGCGATTAATCCGGCTTTGTCAAGTCCGTTCGCTACAGCAGTCGGCTCTTTCAGTTTGCCGCTATCAATACTTTGGTCAAATATATTGCCGTTCGCATCCCAGCCGATGTAATACGCCGCAAATTTTGTCGAGCCATCAATCACCGCGCCGTCGCCTTCAGCTAAATCTTCCGTTCTCAACTCTTTAACGCTATTCACATCGTACGTGCCCGCCTGCGTACTGTACTGCTTAAATGCATCGTAATATTTTGCCGACAACTCATCTGCCTGCGCCTGCACTTTCGCCTTGTATGCTTTTAATTGCGTCTGGTATTCATTATTGACTTTTTCATAGTCGGCTTGTATTCGCTGCTGATTTTGCATTGACAAAACCATCACCGCAAACGACCCAAGTGTGCCGACTACCGTCACGATCAAAATCGTCATGATTCCCCAACGCTGCACTTTCGATGTTGCCATATTCCCCTCTCGTTATAACCAGCTTATAGTATAGCAAATTCTCTCTGCGTGCGCTAGGCGATTCCGGCGGCAAAAAACAAAAAATCATAAGTAACTTTTTGCATGCAGCTTGCTATAATGAACGGTATGGATTCATTTATGCAGCTGGTTCGCCGTTCGTTCGGCAAAATTATTGCCGCGCAAGGTTCGGCAAAAATCGCAGATTTCGAAAAAATCGACGACACGCTCACGCCAAATATGCGCGCGCTGCGCCTCGTCATGACGATGGCAGACCAACTATCGTCAATGGGTATGCCGGCGCATAGCGTCACGAATTTAGCACTCAATATTACCGATGTCTATTGCCAGCAGAAAGTTCATATTGATATCAGCTACACGCAAATTTTTGTCTCGCAAGATCGCGGCGTCGACCGCGAGCCACTCACGTTGATCCGCACAATCACACCGCGCGAAACGAACTACCAGCTAATGCAGCAACTGCAAGATCTAAGCGCTAAGATTGCTAACCATACGCTCACACTTGATGACGCCGAAAAATCTCTCGACAAGATATTATCCCATGTGCGCCGTTATCCGCGCTGGGTCATTTACATCGCAAGCGGCGGGATTAGCGCCGGCTCAGCTATTCTCTACTCAGCGACCTGGCCGCTTGTCTTAATTGCATTTTTCGTCGGCGCCATTACAGCGTGGCTGCTCGGGAGACTCGGGAGACTAGCTTTACCGCCATTCTTCACGCAAGTCGTCGCATCGTTATTCATTACGCTATTTGCTTCTGCACTCATGTGGTTCGTTAGTCATGGCTATGTCGACTTCATGGGAAGCGTCAACCCAACGCTCATCACAGTTGGCGGAATTGTCTTGCTTGTTGCTGGCATGGCGATTGTCGGCGCATTTCAAGACGCAATTGACGAATATTATGTTACTGCCGGCGCACGACTATTGCGCGTAGCTATGATGACGACCGGTATTGTCGCCGGCGTTGGTATCGGCTTATATGCCAGCCGGAAACTCGGCATTTCGTTCATTCCGACACCTGACCGCCTAACGTTTGCGAGTGCGAGTTATCAATATCTAGGTGCTGTCATTATTTCGGCATCGTTTGCACTCGGCAATCACACGCGGCTCGGCGGTATTATCTTGACCAGTACGACCGGGCTACTCGGCTATTACGCCTTTTTGGCGAGTAGCAGTGCAGGACTCTCATCAATCCCCGCTAACACACTTGCCGGCATTACGATTGGATTTATCGCCACGCTTGTATCACGCGTTTGGCATATGCCAAGCCTTGCTATTGTTAATGCTAGTATCGTACCACTCGTACCGGGACTAATTCTGTACAACGGACTAATGGGTCTGATTGCACCGGAAAATGCGCCCGGCGGAGATGATTTGCTGTTGCGCGCTATTCTTATCTCCGTTGCTATTGCCGCAGGCGCGTCGTTTGGTGTGCTTGTCGGGCGCCCGACGCGCCGCAGCTTTGTGCTAATTCGTAACAGCTTGCCGCAATGGCCATTGCGCAACGAAGATCAAGAGTAGTATTTTCTCTTATATTTACTACACACACTCCGCGCCAAGTTTTGCGAGCGCCATCGTCGCCACACGGTCGACAATCGGTTTCGCGTCCGCGTCCGTTAGCGTGCGCTCATAGTGCGTCATGCGCAACCGGAATGTCGTCGTCTTTATTGAGCGGTCATTCGCCGGCTGAAAAATCGCGCGCGGTTCAATCGTCACGGTGATATCGCCTGCCGATTCGTCAACTGCCGCTTGCACCACATGGTAAAGCTCAGCATACGATACATCGCGCGGCGCCCGCAGCGATACGTCGCGGCTCGTCGATGGAAAGCGGCTCAGCGGCCGATAAGCTTGCTCATCGCGCGGCTGCGCTAACAACCGATCAAAATTAATCGAAAATCCAGCAGCATATTCCGGCAGCTTGAAATTCCGGCGTACCGCTTGCTTAAATTCACCAACAATGCCAAGCCGCTCCTTGCCACACAGTATCCACGCGCTTCGCTGCCGGTCAAATGGCGCAGCGACCTCAAACTCAACACCGCTTAGTTCTTTACCATCATCGTTCTCAGTCGCCATTGGGGCTAATTCAAACTGCGCGCCCAGTGAGCTGAGCAATCGCACCGCCATGCGCTGCACCTGATAATACGGCGCGCTAGCGCGTGCTTTCTTCGCCGCATACACCGCATCGACAAATGTCTGCTCGCTCGGCAAACCATCTTCGCTATGCGGCAACCGTACATCGTGTCCTTTGCCGATCTCAAATAAACAAAACTCATCATGCCCCGCCTTGATATTCGCATGGACTTTGTCAAGCAAACTTGGTAGCACGCTCAAACGATAATATTGTAAATCAGGGCTTAGCGCATTGCTCAGCTTATACGCTTGATCTGCATGTTGCTCGGCGCGCTTCAGTATATGCTCGTGCACAAAACTATAGGTAAGCGCTTCGTTTGCGCCGGCGCGCGACAACTGCTCGCGAATTTGCCGCTTCAATTCGCGGTGCGGATTTTTTGGGGCCGGCTTCGTCGAACGCTGCGGCAGCTCGCGCGGTAATTTGCCGAAGTCGTACAATCGCCCCACCTCTTCGACGACATCTTCTTTCAATTCGATATCAGTACGCCAAAACGGTACTTGTATACACATATAGCCGAGCTCATCTTCTGGACCATGGTTATGAACCTCAACGTTATTGAGCAACGTATATATGTCGCTATCTGTCAGTTGCAGCCCAAGCCGCTGATTGATGAACGAACTATTAATGTCAATGTTCGCCGGCGTATACTTACCCGCAAAATATTCATCAAATTCATCGCTAAATTGTTTCTTGTCGTGCACTTCACTTGCTTGCTCGCCGCCGATCATACCCATCAACCGCTTCAATACGGGCGCATTTTGCAATGGCGACTGGCCTTTGTTAAACCGGCTTAGCGCGTCGGTAAACACGCCGTGGCGCATAGCAGTTTTTCGTACTGCATACATATCAAAACTCGCGCACTCTAGCACGACATTGTTCGTATCGCTCGAAACTTCCGTATCCGCGCCGCCCATAATACCGCCCAGCGCTACCGCTCGTTCGCCATCCGCGATGACGATATCGTCTGTACCGAGCGTGTACGTTTTGCCGTTCAATAGCGCGATCGTTTCGCCTTCGCGCGCCATACGCGCGCCTAACTTACCGCCGCACAATTTATCATAATCGTAGGCGTGCGTCGGTTGCGCCGTCATGAGCATGATGTAATTCGTCGCGTCAACGATGTTATTGATCGGCTTGCCGCCCATTGCTACTAACTGGCATTGCAGCCACAGCGGGCTCGGCTGCACCGCCACGTTTTTTACCGCTACCGCCATAAACCGCGGCACTAAATCCGGTATATCGTTGTAGACGTCAAGCTTCAGCCCGCTGCCATCAGCAAATTTCTGCGCCACCCTATACCAATCCGGACTAGTAAATGCCTGCCCGAAAATTCCGGAAATTTCGCGCGCCACGCCTAATTGTCCGAAACAATCCGGCCGGTGCGTAAACATCTTATTCTCGATATCAAGCACAACATCGTCCAAGCCAAACACCTGTGCGAAACTATCGCCCGCTCGCAATACCGCGCCTTTTGGCATATCTCGCCCGCTGATTTCAACAATACCGTCATGATCTGTGCCAATCGCCAACTCATCTGCTGCCGCCAGCATTCCTTGGCTCAGCACGCCGCGCAGCTTGCGCGCGCCCAATACAAACGGCTCCGCGTCGGCAAAGCTCGCCGGCACCGTACTGTTCGGCGGTAGCCACACTGCCCACATATCAGCATGGACATTTGGCGCGCCGCAGACCACTTGCACATAGCCTTTATCATCGCGCGGTATATTAGCAACAGCGCCGCCATCATCTATTAAACATACATGCAACCGATCAGCATTCGGGTGCGGCTCGCACTGTACAACATGCACGATCCGCGCGTCTTTGTACTGAGCGCCCAGGTCAATGACCTTCTCGACGCTGCCTAACTGTGCATTCACCCGCGCCACCAGTTCATCTACCGGCGGCAACTCAAAATTAACTAAACTTTTAACGATATTCAGACTGACTTTCATACTATCCCAATTATACGCCATATCTGGAGCATTTTAAAAGCCGGCAAGCCGCTTAGCCGCAATTAGTAGCTGCAAAATAGTTACCCGCGACCCAAAATCGCGTCCAGCATTTTCATGCGCGACGCCATAATTGCTGGGATCGCGCCGCTGATAATTGCCACGACTAAAACGATTTCCGCACGGAAGACCAACTGCGGCGGCGACACATACAATGTCACGTCGGCAATCGGCAACCGAAATGGATGCGCCAGAAAGAACGGCACGAGCCCGCCGAAAAATATCGCCAGCCCCGCCGCCACACCGCAAACCGCATAAAATAACGATAGTAAAACATAGCTAAACACAATCACGCGCGGCTTCACGCCGATCGCCCGCTGAATCCCAATCTGGCGGCGCTTATTGATGATATCAACATAAATTACGATAAAAATCGTCACTGCCGCGATGATAATCCCCACAAGCAGCATAATTGCATCAAGCGATATAAAGCTGCCGGAAATCGTATCCATATACGACGCCGCATCGCGCCAGTCGTGTATCCGCACGTCGGTGTATTTTAGATTTTCAAGCGCCTTCTTTACCTCATTGTCTTTGCCGTTCGCGGCGCGCACGATAATCATAGTCGCAGCAGTACTATTCGCTTCACCAGAAATCTTTTGCCACAGCACCCGAGAAATATATGCCGCATCGTCGGCGTAAATATATTTCGTGTTAGAAATACCGCCAACCTTAACTTTTATGTCCTTGCCGTTAATCTTCATTGAGATCGTATCGCCCACTTTTGCGCCATCAAGCGCCGTCCGTACGAGCAATCGGCTGCCCAAAACAATTTCGTCGTCATTCTTCAAAAACGTGCCGCTCTCAATATGTTTTTTAATATCAAGCGTCTCGCCAAATGTTTTCGAGTCAACGACGTTTACCGCCGCGCGCGTATAAACGTCTCCAGACACCAGCAGCGTATCGAAACTCAGAACCTTATCCGCCATGCGCACACCGTCGATTCGCTTAATCGCAGCAATCTTTTCATCAGCGTTAGCGATAAATTTGCCCGGTTCTTTAGCGTCGAGATATATCTCACCGACCATCAAGCTTTTGACTTGATGCTCAATCGCATGCGTAATACCAGTCAACAGCGACGACGCAAATGCTAAATTTATAAACGCCACCGCTACCAGCAGTGTCGTCAGCGCCAACGTCCATTTTCGTCCGCGCACGATATATTGCCGCATCAGCCGCCAGCCAAGCAAAAACTCACGCCATAAGTTATTTTTCGGAATATTCACAATAATTCCCCCGCCGCCGGCGTGCGCTCGGCTTTTACCACGCCGTTTTCAAACACGATTTGCCGCTTAGCATATTGCAATTCATCCGCTTCGTGCGAAATCATCACCACCGTAATACCGTCGGCATTGATCTTTTTTAGCGTCTCCATCACATTTTTCGACGCAACCGTATCAAGGTTAGCTGTCGGCTCATCGGCGAAAATAATGTGCGGGTCGTTCACCAATGCGCGCGCAATCGCAACGCGCTGCTGCTCGCCGCCCGACAATTCAGACGGGAGGTGCCGCGCCTTTTTCTTCAGACCGACGCGGTTTAATTCCCGTAGCGCCTTTTCGCGCGCCACTCGCGCCGAGCACCACATCAGCCGTGGCAACATTACATTTTCAAGCGCCGTCAACTCGCGAATCAGTGCGTACTCCTGAAAAATATAGCCGATTTCGCGCAAGCGCATTTCGATCCGCTGCTTTTCCGGCAACGCCGCAACGTTCACCGCATCGGCATCGTTCTTTTTCAAATTAAATAAAATCCTGCCTTTTGTGGGATAATCCAGCATCGCTACCTGGTGCATAAACGTCGATTTTCCCGAACCATTACGCCCTGTGATCATCAAAAAATCGCCGTGAAAAATCGAAAAACTCACCTTTTTTAGCGCCTGAGCCGCACTATCACCCGACCCGTACGTCTTGCTCAACTGCTCGACCCTGATGACTTCATGCGGCATACGATAATTATATCGCGCGCCGCATATCCGCGCAACGACGCTCCGCTTAGGTTTATAGACCGCGCCACCGCAGAAAACCGCCCTTATACTCCAGCCTGTACATGTGCAACAATAGCGCCTATCAACATGCAGCGTTTCGCGTGATGGTGTATGCTGTTATAATATTGTAATAGGTACTAATTTTCAACTATATGAAGTATTCGAATCGCTTTTCACATCCAACACGCCAAACAACGAAAGCAACATTGATTGGTTGTTTACGAGCAATCAAGACCGTAATCTGGACACCGCCTCACGAAAACAGAATCATACATCGAGATGTTAATCAGGCGCTTCTGCACGTAGCCCAGCCAACGAATCCCTCGCTCGCAGAAACGCTCAAGCAAATCCGCTCTATCCTACCCGCGCAATTTACTGTTCATGCAATTTCAGCCAAGGAGCGTCTCGGGTTATTTGCGGCACTGATGCAATTTACGATGTATCTGCCAACAATCCGTCCGTATTTTCGTGCGGACGCTACCGACATAGCAGCTCTCCATCGGCGAATTGCCAAGCAGTACCGACTTTCATCGCGTCCAGTTACTATAGCTGAGCAATTTCATATAGCCGCAGAAATGACTAACGACCCTGTAGAGGCTCTATGGATTCTGCTCGTTACGACTCGACAATACGCACGCTGGTATGATGGTGAAGCAATTGTTGAGCTCCGGAACGACCCTGCGCCTATCGCCAGGCGGCGAATGATATCGTGGTATAAATCTGTTGCCGCACTTAAACAATATGACGGCATTCACAGTCAAGACAGCGCCGGTGACACATATTATGTATGGACTCACGTTATTGCTAAGCTCGTGTTTGGTCCGATGTCGCCGTGGTGGGCTATTGATGCGTATATCTATCGCTCGGCATTACATATTGGCACGTGGTTAAATCATAATATTGCACATAAAGTCTCACCGCAGTCTACTCCGAGCAATCATACAATCGCTGCACGATATGGTAATGCGATCGGTAAATGCATTACACAAGTCGCAAAACATCATGTTTAATCGCGAAGGCGGGTGCTTTCTAATCATACTCACGTTCACATCAGCCGCCTTAGCACTATCAGACGACTGTACAAAATTTGATCTACCCACGAAATCACCTACAAAATCGTCAACCTGATAGCGTACTACGATATCAGCGGAAGCGACCAGCCGCTGTACAAAATCTGGGACTTGGCGACGGAGATTGAGACGATGAGTTTGGCGGAGGTTGAGGCGTCTGGGAAGTGGGGTGAAATGGTTGAGTTGATGAAGAAATTGCATTCTTAGTTATCATGAGTTAATTTGACACATCCGCATCCGGAGAAAAAGTTACTGAATTTATCTCCTGTGCCAACGGCACCGCCAAATCAAAATTCCGCTTCGTTCGCTGGATAATTTTATACTGCTCAGGTAAGTCCAATCGTGGTGTTAGAGCAATTATTTTGCCAGCATTGTAAACCGTTCCGGAGCGATAAACATTTTGAATCAGCACGGCTTCAGGCATCGTCTCACTCACGCGGCGAAGCGCCGAAATGTGGCGGCTAGTTTTGCGCGGACGCGTATGCCAATTACCCATCACGCAAAGCGTCGGCTGCGACAAATCCAGCCGCTCAATATTACGTGCCATCACCACCTCGCGCCAGTCTGGGTCGGTAATTTGCCGCCACTGATCAATCGTGTAATCAAACGTTTCGTCGATGTACGCCACCTGGTCTATCGCGCCAGTTCGCAGCAATTCCACCACGGTTTTTAGCATCTCAATCGACAAAACGCTGCTGTCAAACATCGCAGGATTTAGAAGCGAAATATCCACATCGCCGCGCACCGCCCGCTGCACAAAAACGTCAACCGAAGCGCTATACTCCAGCGCCAACTGTTTAATGCCGAGTGAATAACACAAAGTCCAAACAGCATCGGCATTTTGCCGCGCGCCATGAATCTCGCCACATAAATACAGTCGGCTAGCCGGCAATAAATCTAGCGACTGAATTGGCAGGGTTTGTGGGGTGTGGGTGGTGAATATAGTGTAAATTTGCACTGGCTTAGCCATATTACCAATTTTACACCAACCGCCAACATAAAGGTGTGAGTACAGGTTATATGTTTCTCGCGCACTAACTACAGCCGCCGACGAGATAAAACTGCTCACCTACTCTGAAGCATTCCCCACGCCGCCAACATAGCGTAATTGCGCACTTCACCACGACGAATCATTTGGCTAATTTGACCATTCTCAATCCACTCAGACTCGATAAACTCCGTGTCGTCCGGTCGAGCTTTTTCGTCATCAGTCACGTAATCACACTCAACCACAAATAACCTTGCATTAGTTCGGCGATTATCGGGGTAAAACCAGCCGATACACTTCGCATTTTCCGCTTTAATCCCCGATTCTTCAGCCAGCTCCCGCGTCGCCGCCTGTTCGGGCGTCTCGTCAGCCTCAATCTTCCCGCCCGGAAACTGCCATAAAATCTCATCCACCGGGTACGAATATTCGCGCTGAACCAGTATTTTATCGCCCTTTCGGCAAATCACAATCACCCCGCCGCGACCGCTATATTCTTGCCGCAGATACTGAATCTTTTTGCCGCTCGGTAGCTCAACCTCATCCTCTACCAACTGCATTCGCGGATGGTCGAGTATATGCCGAGAGCTTATTTTTCGCCATTTTTGTATAGCCATAGTCATTGCCTTCTATTATATATCTTTGTACTGTATTGGTTCAATCCATCAGAAGAAATAATTTCAGCATCTATAATACCAGACTTAATAGCAGTCGACCCTATAAGAACCGATCTAGAGACGGTCGCCTCACCACCTATCGTAGCTTCATCATCCAAAACATTATTTGATAAACTCAGTCTCATGTTGTTATCATAGTACCTTTTTATAGTGCCAGCATCGTCCCAATAGCCTTCGTCTGGCAGTCTATGTGAAACAACGTTACCAGTATAGATTAACGGCGTGATAAAATCTCTCATTAAACTTCGATGTTCGCCATTCCAACCATTGCGCTTATTGCGAGCTATCCATTCTAGCAACTTTATGTTACTTATTATATAAATCCCGGATGAACTCATATATTCGGACCCTCCTGGGTGGTCACTTATTTCACCAACCGTACCATTATGCGCATGTATGTACCGACCATAAGGTTTAATATCAACACCCAGTATAGTAACATCCGCGTCCATTTCTAAGTGCTTTTCGTAAAACTCACTCAAGTTAATATTCTCTACTACGTGGTCTGCGGGTAATATCAATGAATTGCCTTCGGGATAAGGCTCAAACAGGTCGTATGAAAAAGCAATTAATGAGGCTGCGCCCATACGTCTACTGTCTCGCAACGCAGCAACTTTATCTTTTTTTGACTCCAAGTGATTTTCAAGGTCTTTAGTTTTAGACTCATCAAAATGTAGAGTGACCGTCGTAGACTCTGTTTGACTAGCAATATTCAGCGACCAATCTATTATTTTCTTGCCATCAGACCCCATGGGCAACATAGGCTTTTGCTTTACTAGTGTATGCGGTCTTAAGCGTGTTGCTTCACCAGCGGCTGGTATTATTGACCTAAGCCCTCTTAACATAATCTTGCAACCTTTTTATACTCATCTTCTATATAGTCAACAAAAAACCTCATATCAAATTTCTCAATGGAACTGGTTGCGTTATTCATTAACTTATCTTGTAATTTATCATCTCCAAGCAATCTTATAGTAGCATCTGCTAGCGACCGCGAGTTGCGAGGCTCTACAGTTAAGCAATTGTAGCCATTAATACCTATTTCATCCAACCCAGAAGTATTAGACACAATTGTTGGAAGCGAAGCTGCTAGCGACTCGATGGCAGTAAACCCCAGACCTTCATAATATGACGGTATAATAGATATATTAACGCTTTTATACAGTGCTCCCATGTCCTCCTGCGAGACTGGCTTATTCGAAATCAGGATTCTATCGTTGACATTAAGTAAAGTAGCCAACCTTTTCACTGCCTCCTCATATCGGCCTCCACGTCCATCACTTGTTAATAGCAGCTGTGCATCGTATTTTCTGCTTACTTCAGATAACGCATATATTGCCTCCTCGACGCCTTTTCGTTGTGTAATACGCCCTGGAAGCAAAATTAATCTATTTGCGGTAGGTCGCCTGTTAAAATACTTACTAAAGACATCAATATCTCTGTATAGCGACTCCCTAAAAGCTTTCAAGTCAATCCCATGATAGCAAAAAGAGGTTAACTCGCTTTTTGCCCCAAGATGAAGAGCGGAATTATAACTAGCCTTGCTGCCGAGAACCATTTTATGATACCTCCCAGACTCTATGATAAATCTAGCTAAGGACAAATCGAGAGGTGAATCGTCATAAAAACCTAATGCTCTTTTTCCAATATCAGGAGCATTCCAGAACGTAAAAAACACTTTTGTATCACCGATAATATCACCAAGAGTGGATAGTAGTAGCATAGGCATGTAGCTATATACATGGACAACGTCATAGTTTTTTCTTAGCTCTTTTGCTATTGCCCGCGCAGGCTTACCGAAGCCTGCTAAACCTGTCATAAAATCTTTGTATTCAGGAATATGTATAATTTTGAAGTCAGGATGACCATTAACCTCACTTAAATATCGATTGTCTTCATCCACGCAGACAGTTACGTTATGACCTCTTTCTGCCATAAATCGCGCTATCAAGCATGTCGCTATACCACTGCCTGCTAAATCAGGATAAAATTGACCGGCTAAAATTAATATTTTCATAAGGATCCATATAACTTTCTAGAGACAGTATTTATTAGCCGGCTATAGTCAGAAGTAGCCCCAGGCTTGTCCCGTTTAAAAACGTGTAAATTCTTACCGAAAATGTAACCTATAGGCGAAAACTCACCGTACGCAACACTGCCAAGCGATGGTGATTTTATATAAACTACACAGCCTCCGCCGTCTTTCTTTATGTCTTCAAGTATATTCAATTGTTGCCTGTTTAATATGTTCCCGTCTTTGAAATTCCACCTACCATTCATGTCACTCTTAATAAGCTTTAGTTCACGCGGAGCATATAACTTCAAATAGTAAACACCTGGGCTGCTGACGCTTTTCACATTATGGTCTTCGCTACTTCCAATCGTCCCAAGCACCTTATTATTTGCGCCTCCTTTAGATAATTTTAATATATAATGAATCAACTCCAGCGGTATCCTATTCGATAAAATAGCATTATAGGTTTGATATAGCGTAGTACCCTGCCACCGCGGATTTATTTCCGTAACATACAGCCTGTATTCATTTTTTCTCGTTTCACCAAGAAATCAACACCAACGATACCAGAATAACCATACTTCTTGTAAAGAATTTCGCCGATACTTTTTGCAATCTCCATATACAAACTATTAACGGCCTTCGGCCAATTAATCCCCCAGTCATTACCAACACTACAATAAGTACCGTTACTACGACAATCTGTGTCAAGCACTTTGTGAGATAGCGGATCTACAAACACCATACATTCTGCACCCCTTGGAACGATACATAGCGATCCATTGGCAGAATAGGCATTTGCAATTTCAGTACTTACTTTTACTCTCATACCTTTAGGCAGAATCTTTTGAACCCTATTAAAATCACTTTGGTTGCTAATTTTATATGTTCCACCACCAGCAGCAGACACCGCCTCCTGAACGAAAAAAGATTCTCCCGCTTCGGCGTTAAATAATTTTTGAATATAATGATAATTCTTATCTAGCGACATGTTCTTTGATTCTGCTAAAATGCGGTAGCCTAATTTTGACTCAATCCCAGAAAGTATATCTTCAAGTAGAGTCTTATTCTCTAGGTCAATATATTTATCAAAATCGTCCACAGGTGATGTTATCGTAAATTTCTCCCACGCACTCCTCTTTTTGATATAATCAGACAGGGGTTTGTTCGGCGAAGACGCCAATATAGCCACCCTAAGGTCATCTCGGATAACCCTATCCACTTCATCGAAAATGCGATCATCTACTACGCTAAATATTCCATCAAAACTCTTTGAGCTAATTTTAGGCGGAGTTAATATTTTAGAGTTTTTAAACTTACGTCCTAGATCATTATGAGTATGCACTACAGTGAAATCGTCTTCACAAACTATACCCAGGTCGATAAGATTATCACAGTGGTCACGCCGCGCAGATACAAGCCACAGTTCGTCATATGCCGAGAATGACTCTCTACACATAGATATAATAGTATCTGTATTCATGAAAATAATATACAATAATAAAGGTATTTATCAAATTTTATAATCACACTCTTAAATTTTCGGACGAAGTGAGCTTTTAACATAACTCTAAAACTGCCGCAAAAAATCCAACTTCCCACTCTCAAAATGCCGTACGTCCTCAATGCCGTAGCGCATCATGACCAGGCGGTCAATACCGCAGCCGAACGCAAAGCCGGTGTACTCATCCGGGTTGATGTTGGCGGCGCGCAATACGTTCGGGTGAATCATGCCGCAGCCCAATAATTCAATCCAACCCTCGCCGGAGCAAACTTTACAAGACGGATCTTTACCCTCGCAAAATGGGCAGCTCAAGGCAAATTCAAAACTTGGCTCAGTAAATGGGAAATAAAATGGATTGACACGCACGTCAAGTTTTTTACCGTAATATTCCTGCAAAAATGCCTGTAGCGTGGCAATCAGATTACCGACAGCGACACCCTTGCCAACATAGACGCCTTCGACTTGATAAAACGTATGTTCGTGCCGCGCATCCAGGTCTTCGTTACGGAAGACGCGGTCGGGGACGACAGCAGCAATAGCTTCGCCTTGCTCTAGCTGCGCGCGATACTTTTGCAAGACGCGGTTCTGCATCGTGCTGGTGTGCGCCGGCGCGATCAAGCGGTCGCCGTTTACATCTGTCTGTTCGGTCATAAATGTATCGTAATCGTCGCGTGCCGGGTGTCCTTTCGGGAAATTCAAACTTTCGAACATATGGAACTGATCGTCGATTTCGCGCGACTCTTCAACGCAGTAGCCCATGCGGTTAAATATACCGCTGATGCGTTCAATCTCAGCGCTTAAAGGGTGTATCGTACCCTGATCGCTTGGCAAGAGCGGCGGAATGTCAGTATTAACATCCATCGGCGCAGTAACGTCAATCGGCGGCAAATCAACTTTCTCTAATTCCGCCTGGCGCGCCGACACTGCCAGTTCAAGCGCCTGCTTCAACTCGTTGACACGCTTGCCAAAGCTGCCGCGCTCGTCAGATGGCAGCGTTTTGATATGCTCGTACAGCGCTTTTAGCTCTGGCGCACGCAAAACTTCGCGCGGCGCGTTTGAAGCGAGCGCTCGGTCGGTCAAAGTCTTTGCAATCGTTTCTATATCCATACGCTACCTACCGGCTCACCAAATACACGAAATATCCAAACACGCCGGCTGCCATCAAACCGACGAGTATCCACGCCGGCGCTAATGTCGTCGTTAATTTCGTACCCTGCAAATACGCTGTATCGTCCACGCCGTCGCGCTCGCGGTAATAACTATCGTCATCGCCGTCTGACGTTTGCTTTGATTTCGCCTCAGCTTTGGCGCGCAGTTCTGCCGCGATTCGCTGCTGCAGTTCGCTTCGCCCTTCGTGTTGTTCTAGATATCGTCCCATGCACGTATTATACCACTCTATCTCTATAGCGCACAGATGAGCGCATGTGGTATACTTATCATATATTTCAGTAAAGGAGGGATATACATGGCTACTAGAAAAGCCGCTTCTACCAAAAAAGCGACCGCCAAAAAGCCGGCCGCAGCCAAGGCAAGTAAAACGACTGTGCGCACTGTAAGCACAAGTGCTCCCAAGAAGAAAGCGCCTGCTGTGAATACAGAGCCAGTCGTCACCGTTGCTAAGCGTGAAAAAACAACCACGCTGCCGAAAAATATTATCAACGTTATTTTTGCCGAGCTGGTCGGCACGTTTATTTTGACGCTCGTCGCGTTAACATCGTTTAACGATGGCAGCATCGGCGCAATCGCGATTGGTTTTGCGCTCAGCATTATCGTTATGACGGTCGGCGCCGTATCAGGCGCGCATGTCAACCCGGCAGTAACACTCGGTTTGTGGTCGGTTCGTAAATTAAAGCCAATTCTACTACCATTCTACTGGGGGTCGCAGTTCCTCGGCGCGATGCTGGCTGTCATTCTAACAAACACAATCGCGCACAATTCTATCAACTTTAGTTTTGACAACTTCACCAGCATGGACTGGTCAATTTTCGGCATTGAGCTAGTCGGTACGGCAGTATTCTTGTTCGCACTGACCGCCGCAGTCACCCGCGAGCAACTGAGCGTAGGGCTGCGCGCGCTAACAATTGGTTTGGCGCTTACTGTCGGATTACTCAGCTCAAACTATTTGTTAAATAAAACGAAAACGCAAGCGGTCGCCGACTACCAAAAGGCTTCGCAGTCGGCGAACAGTAGTAAAGATGTTGAAATTCCGCATTCAGCATACGTCAAAAGCGCGAGCCTGAACCCAGCTATTGCGCTCGCGATGACCGATCACACGAAAGCCGAATTGACAAACAGTTCCGCGTCGGCAGGCGAAGTCAGCAAATCGCGCTTTACGCTTGAATCGCTGCTTGGCGCATTGATTGGTGCGATGGTCGGCAGCAACTTATACTTGCTCATCGCAAACAGCAAGAAGAACGACTAACCGCCACATTACTTTATTACAAATCCCTTCGCTTAGCCGGAGGGATTTTTATTTTTATTTTTATCAATCCCGCGCACTCGGACGATCAATCAATAGCGGTTCAACCGCCGTATCACGCCCAGTTATTTTTACGACGTCCTTATCAACTTTGCCGAATTCTTTATAAGCATTGTTGTAATGATTCACCGTCGTACCAAGCGAGTTGCCGAGCTTATTCATATACTCGTCGTACTTCGCAATATGCTGTCCTAATTTGCCGACACGCACTTGAATATCCTTTGCCTGCTCTTCAATTTGCAAACTGCGCAAACCCTGCAATACTGTTTGCAAATATGCCATGAAACTCGTCGGGCTAACAATGATAACATGCTTATCGCGAAACGCGTATTCAATCAAATCACGCGAGCTGCTGCCACTACCGACGTTATTAATCAACAAATCATAATACAGCGATTCGCTCGGGATGAACATAAACGCAAAATCCATCGTACGCTCGCCCGGGCGGATATATTTGCTCGTTTCGTCAATGCGCCCTTTCAAATCGGCCTTTACTTTCGCGAGTAATTGTTCGCGCTCTTTGCCGCTGACATTAATCATACGGTTGTAATTCTCTAGGCTAAACTTGCTGTCAATCGGCAAAATCCGCCCTTTGTCAAGCAAAATCACTGCGTCAACAATTTCGCCGTCCTTAAACTTATACTGCGTCTGATACTGCCCGGGCGCAAGCACATTTTCGAGCACGCTTGATAAATAATATTCGCCAAATACGCCGCGCTGCTTTGGATTTTGCAAAACATTCTGCAGCGTCTTCAAATCAGTCGCCACATCGACGACGCGCTTGTTTGTTTCGTCTAATTTCGTCAGGCGCTGCGTGACGTCTGCGACTAATTTCGCGCTTTCACTCAGCTGCTTTTGCACCGATTGCTGCGTTGCGAGCTGCGAACGCTCTAGCTTGTCGCCCATGGTCTGCTGCAGCGCCGCGATCGACCGCGATAGTTCCACGACATCGCTCTTTACTAATTCAACCGCGCTTTGCTGCGTGAGTTTGTTAATCTTTTGCGCTAGAATTATTAAGCCGCACGCCAAGCCGACAATGATAATGATAAGCAAAACAATAAGAATAAGTTCCATGACCTTATTATAGCACTCAAGGCTATAATACGATGATGCAGCGGATAATCACCGCGATCACAATCGCCGCCACTGCCGACAGAATAAACGAACGAATGCGCGCAATCCACGCGAACAAACTGTACGCCAAAGCGCCGACCGCTATCATACCGGCAAGCGCCCAATACCACGGCAGTACCGCCACAATCGACTGAATGCCCCACAGCGCCAAAATCGCCGCGAGAATAATCAATAGCGGACGATATACGCGAATATGAGCCAGTACTACCACGGCAACAAACGACGCAATAAATGCCGTCGTGATCGCCGCATACGTCGCCGCCTGCGCGCATGCTGCATTCGCCTGATCGCGGCACAGCACCGCTTGGAATATATACGCATGAAACAACACGTACAAACCAACGCTCAACGCGCCTATCACCGCGCCAATCGCACCGATCCGCGCTAACTCGCGCCACGTCATCGGCACAAGGCTTGATCTCGTTTCGCTCGCCGTTTCATTCATTACTATATTGCTCCGCTCGGTTAACTTTATGCTATTTTACTACATTTTTGCGTATTTTACTAGATCTATTTATAATTTTATCAACGCCGTACCACAACGACCCGACGCACGCAATGATTACACCACCTGCTACATCAAGCGGCGTATGCACAAGCGCCGCCACGCGCCCCACGCTAATTATCGCCGCTAAAACGACCAACGTTATCCCAAGCCGACGGTTGCGCGTACCATACCAAACAGCGAGCGCTAAAAACATCGTGAAAAGCGCGTGATCCGACGGAAACCCTGGATTATTCAAATACGCCGCACCTGGCTCCGCGCCGATCAGTTCGAATGGGCGCAGTTGTTCGGGCTGCCATAATAGCCCCGCTACCTTTGCCAACGTATACGCCGTCGCGCCCGCCATCAAAATATAACAATACCGAGCGTACCGCACTCGGTTCGGTACGCACCAAACAAGTGCGTAGAGCGCAATAAGCACGACTGGAATTATCAGCCAATCAGCAACAAAACGGACGAACAACTGCATAGCTATAGTATAACGCGCTTACGATCGTTTCGCCACCACGCCCGCAGCTTGCGTAGCACGTTTACCAAGCGTACGGCAAAACGGCTCAACAAGAACACGAACCATCTCCCCGAGAAAAGAATTTTCTTTTCCGTTGGACTGCTTTTTTTTCACTGATTGCACCTTCTTCTGATGTAATTTATTCTGATTCATTTTTTGACGTGCGCGAGCATTTTCCTGTTGCTCGCGCTGGCGTTTAAGCTGTAAATAACGCTGCTGTTCGGCACGGTATTTTTTTTCTGCCATAATTTGCTCCAATTGCTTTTGTTTCTTTGCGTTTTGCTTCTGCGATGACACGCGATGTAAATCAGTTGCAAAGACCATATTTCGCGAATTATCATTAAACTGTTCTTTCGTACTCGGCAAATATTCCCCGCCGTCCAAATCACTTCCCATATGCTCAACGACCGCTTGGCAGTTATCGTCATTCACAATATCTGGGCGCTTCAAGCGTGCCGCCTGGCATAAATTAACGAGCGGGCAAGCAGCGCATTTCCCCATATTTACCGCCACCTGCGGATTGACCCGTGGGCGCTTCTTTGCTTCTACTTTTTCAAAATTCTGTTTCACTCAAAAAATGTCTCCGTACTAATACTACCGCCGTCCACGCCGCGTTTAACCAATCCGCGCCACATATCGCGCACGAAATCCACCGATCCGCACACTAAATACGTAACTTCGTTTGGCACCGCGCTCACGCATTCATCTAAGTCAATCCGGCCCTTCTTCATATCCGCCGGCACGTCGTACTGCCTAGTGATATACTGATAAATTTTTACGCCACGGTGCATCGCCTGGCACGCATTCAAATCATCAAAAAACGGGATTGAATCGACCGTTTTGTTGCTAAAAAAGAGCCGTACTTGCCGGTCTGTATCGCGGTGCAATTCGTCTTTAAGGATGCTCCATATCGGGGCAAGTCCGCAGCCTGCGCTAATACATACCAGTGGTTTTGTCGTCTGCGGATTAAACGTCCCGTATGCTTCGGATATCATGAACGAATCGCCCTCGCGGAGCGCATGTAATCGTCCAGAATACTCACCAACCTCTTTTACTGTGATACTCAGTAGTTTTTCATATGGCGCACTCGACAAACTATACGCTTTACCTTCCGGCGTACTACTTTGTTCAAAGAATACCGTGATATACTGTCCCGCTATATAATGAAAATCCCGCCCCGGCACCGTGAAAAAAATCGTCGCTATGTCGTCCGTTTCGCGCCGAACGCGTAAAACCTTTGCCGTTAGCCACTCCATCAGCGCACCACGCATTCCGCCACGTGCCGCAGCATAATTTGTTTCGCTTGTTCCATTTCGTCCGGCGAAAAACTCACGCGGTCGCGAAACTGCGGACTAACAAGCGTCGGACCAGTCAAAAAATATTGCAATGCAAACCGCTGCGCGCCATCTACTAGTTCGCCGACCGCCTCAAAATCATCAACCTCCAACTGTCCTTTCACGATCGTCGTACGAAATTCATGATCAATTGTTTTTATCAGCCGGATTGATTCTTTGATTGCATCCAAATTCACTGGTCGAGCAGCGATTTGCGAATACTTACTCAGTGGACCTTTTATATCCATCGCGATAAAATCAACCAAACCTTCCGCCAAAATATCGCGCAGCATATCCGGATGCGTGCCATTCGTGTCTAGCTTCACCCGAAAGCCCATGTTTTTGCAACGACGTATTAAATCTGGTAGGTCATCGTGCATTGTCGGCTCGCCGCCGCTGATAAATACACCGTCCAGTTTGCCGCGCCGCGATTCCAAAAACTCAAAAATCTCATCTTCGGGAATACCGCCCGCATATTGCTCTGGCAACACTAACTCGGGATTATGGCAGTATCCGCAGCGCATATTGCAGCCAACGGTGAACAATCCCGCTACTACATAGCCCGGGTCGTCTACTGTGCTAAATTTCTGTACGCCACCGATTACCATTTCCGCTACCTGTATAGTGTCTCGGAATGCGGTAACTAAACCGTATTCCGAGACACCGCCCCTACTACCTTTTAGCTACTTCAACCACCTTATCATAGTGTTCGCGCATCGCAAACTCAGCCTGCTTGCCCTTGTTCCATTGCTCAACCGGGCGCAAGAAACCAACCACGCGCGAATATACTTCGCACGGCTCGTTACATTTTGGACAATGCGCCTGCTCACCAAGCAAGTATCCGTGATTTCGGCAAATACTGAAACTTGGACTAAAGGTAAAATACGGCAGGCGGTAATTATCGCAAATCTTCTTCACCAGCCCTTTAAGCGTTTTTGCATTTGCCATGCGCTCGCCCAAGAAGAAATGAATCACTGTACCGCCTGTATACTTCGTTTGCAATTCATCCTGCAAATCAAGCAGTTCAAACAGGTCGTCAGTATAATTAACCGGTAAATGCGTCGAGTTAGTATAGAACGGATGCTCAACCGCCGCACCGATACCGTTCGCGAAATGCGCTGTTTCTGGAAAGTCCGCTTTGTCGATTCGCGCCAAACGGTACGTCGTGCCCTCAGCTGGCGTCGCTTCTAGATTATAGTTATTACCCGTTTCTTTCTGAAATTCAACCAAACGATTGCGCATATAATCAAGCGTGCGCTCCGCAAATTCTTTGCCCGTATCGCTGCCAATGTCCGCGCCGAGTAAATTCAGCGCCGCCTCATTCATACCGATCAGCCCGATTGTCGAGAAGTGGTTTTTCCAGTATACGCCAAACCGCTTTTTTATATCGCGCAAATAAAACTTTGTGTACGGATAGAGATTCTTGTCAGTCAGAACTTCAAGCGTTTTGCGCTTCACTTCAAGCGACTCCTTCGCCTTCTCCATCAGATAATCAAGACCCTTGCGAAACTCTGCTTCATCTTTTGATTTCAGCGCCAAGCGCGGCAAATTAATCGTCACCACGCCAACCGAACCGGTCATCGGATTGCTGCCAAACAATCCGCCGCCACGATATTCCAACTGGCGATTATCAATGCGCAGGCGGCAACACATACTGCGCGCGTCCTCCGGACTCATATCGCTATTGACGAAATTGCTAAAGTATGGAATTCCATATTTTGCGCTTGCTTCCCACAAATTCTCAATCACTGGATTATCCCAGTTAAAATCCTTTGTAATATTATAGGTTGGAATCGGGAACGTGAACACGCGCCCGCTTGCGTCGCCTTCAGTCAGAACCTCAAGCAGCGCGCGGTTAAACATATTCATCTCTTCTTGGTGATCGCCGTAATTCGTGTCTTGCAATTCGCCGCCGATCACCACAGGCTGCCCCTGCATATAGCTCGGACATTCCAAGTCAAGCGTAATGTTTGTAAACGGCGTCTGAAAACCAACGCGCGTCGGCACGTTCACATTAAACACGAATTCCTGCAGCGACTGCTTCACCTCGTCGTACGACAACTTGTCGTATTTGATGAATGGCGCAAGCAGCGTATCAAAGTTACTAAATGCTTGCGCACCCGCCGCCTCGCCTTGCAGCGTATAGAAAAAGTTGACAACTTGCCCGAGAATCGCGCGAAAGTGTTTCGCCGGTTTGCTAGAAATCTTGTTTTGCACACCTGTGAATCCGCTGCGCAGCAAATCCTGCAAATCCCAGCCCACACAGTACACGCTCAGCAAATTCAAATCGTGAATATGCATATCGCCCGAGCGGTGCAGCCGGCCGATTTCCGGTGTATAAACCTTATTAAGCCAATATGTTTTACTAACTTCGCTCGCGATATAGTTATTTAAGCCTTGTAAACTATACCCCATATTTGAATTTTCGTTCACGCGCCAGTCAAGCCGCGATAAGTACTGATCCATCAAGTCGAGGTGCGCCGCATCGGTAATTTCGCGCAGTTTCTTGTGCTGATCGCGATAAATAATATACGCTTTGGCAGTTTTCTTGTAGCGGCTGCTGAGCAGAACTTCTTCGACAATATCTTGAATTTGCTCGACACCCGGCACTTTTTCCGTCAACTCTTTTTCGGCGCGCGCCAATACTTTTTTTGCCAACTTGTCTGCTTCAGCTTCTGCAAACTCGCCCGTCTCAAGCCCGGCGCGCTCAATCGCCGACATAATCTTGCGGTCGTTGAATTTGACCTTTCGGCCGTCGCGTTTTTTGATGTAGTTATACATACCCCTCCTTGTATAATTTTAAGCGCACAAAACGAAACACCAACGACGTCAGCGCGCTCCTACTTATTATTTGTTTATTATAATACCGCCGATCGCCCTCCAGAGATACAGCGAAACGCTATATATAGCGTATGTATTTCATGATAGTATACTATATATGCTTATGTCAATTCTTGAAATTAATAATTTTAGTAGCATAACACTAGCGATAGCGTCTCATTCATGTTTATATACGCTATTTATGCTGTTGTATACAAAAGTTGCCCGAAAATCATTAATTTCCGAGCAGTTTTTTTTGCTAAAAGACTACGCTGCCACGCGGACTGCGCGCGCCGTCATATACGCGTCAATCTTCGCTCGCGACCAGCCGCGGCGCAACAATTCGTCGCGTAATCGCCCGAATAACGCCAAGCGAAACGCCCGCGTCGATCCAATACCGCACTCGCGCACGATCTGCGCAAATGAACGCGTGCGGCTCATCTGGCGAAACGTGAGCGCGCTAATCCCCAAAATCTCTGCGCGTAATTCACCTTTGCGATTATGAACCGCTAGTAATTTATCAAATTGTGATTTGCGACGCTGCCGCGGCACGCCAAGCTGGCTCGCCCCAGGCATCGCAGAAGCAACCGCCGTCACCACCATTAGTGATGCAATTGTCTTGGTGGACATTTTCATGTTGTCGTCCTCCTTTCGTTTTTAGCATGAGCTTTGCTCATACTTCAAGCATACTACGTGAAAACGCGTGAAAAGAAAGTGGTTTTTGCAACAGATTTTTAGCAAAACTCAAGCATAAGCGTCTTACGCTTGCAGCAGATCGCAGACATCACGCACCGGCATGCGGCGATTCTCGCCCGTCTGCATATCTTTTAGCGTTACGTCGCCCGCCGCTGCTTCATCTTCGCCGATCAGCACTGCGTAGCGAACGCCAAGTTTATCGGCATATTTCAACTTTTTACCGATTGCGACATCATCAACGTACGTTATCACCGGACACACCGCGCGCAGTTCATGCGCCGCATCAAGCGCGCGCGCCAACTGTACGGGACTAAGCGGCGCCACCATCACGCGTGCAAGCGTTTGCTGCGCCGGCTTAATAATCCCCGCTTCGCGCAATTTATAGAACAACCGCGACAGGCCGATCGAGATCCCCACGCCCGGCAACGACCGCTTGGAATAATTCGCCGTCAGATTATCATACCGCCCGCCCGAACACACGCTGCCGACCTCTGAGTGGTCGTTCAAACTCGTTTCATACACCGTACCGGTGTAATAGTCCAAACCGCGCGTAATTGTCAAGTCAAGCTTCACGCGGTGCTCCGGCACATGCATTGCACGCAGTGCCATCAGTACATCGCGCAGTTCACGTGCGCCCGTCTGGAGTTGTTCGTTATTGATGTCAATCGTCTCAAGTTTGTGTAGAATTTCGTCATTCTCGCCCTGAATCGTGATAAATTCCAACAAGCGCGCGACCTGCTCGCCGCTACAACCAGCATCGTGCAACTCAGCCACCAAATCGTCGCGGCTGATTTTTTCAATTTTGTCGATAATCCGCAGTACGTCAGTCGCCGCCGCACCCAAACCAAGTTCGTCAAAAAATCCATTTAGCACTTTACGGTTATTGATACGGATCGTAAACTCGCCAAAATCAAACTGCTCGAAAATCTCATTGATGATCGCCGGAAATTCTGCGTCCACCACCGAGCTGTAACTGCCAATCGTGTCGATGTCGCACTGATAAAATTCACGGAACCGCCCCGCTTGCGCCCGCTCCGCGCGATACACTCTGCCAATTTGGTAGCGCCGGAACGGGAACGCCAGCTCGCCTTGATGCTGCGCAACATAGCGCGCAAGCGGTACCGTTAAATCAAATCGCAGACTTAAATCGTTTTTACCGCGTTCAAACCGGTAAATTTGCTTTTCGGTCTCGCCGCCGCCTTTTGCAAGCAGCACCTCGCTCAGTTCAACATTAGGCGTATCAAGCGGCGCAAATCCATAGTGTTCGTACGTTGTTCGGATAATCGCTAGTAAACGGTTAAATTCAATTTGTTCCGCCGGTAAATATTCATTAAAACCGCTCGGCAAGCGCGGTGTCGTAATCGTACTCATAGTTCTATTATGTCGGGATTAAGACGATTTGTCAAAAGAGGCACTATAATCATTTGTCTCTTATGTATTTATACTTAAAATAAAGCGCTAATACGACAAAGAATATCGCCACAAAAAACTCAAATATATGAATCCACGCGCTCGGCGATTCGCCGTTCATGCCATCCATAGCGGTTTGTATGGATATAGACGTCACAACAAACGATGCAAATAAACAAACGTAGCACAAAATTTTGTTTTTCATCATATTTCATTTGGCTGGGGATGAGGGATTCGAACCCCCGAATGCTGGGACCAGAACCCAGTGCCTTACCACTTGGCGAATCCCCAATATACTGACTCGAAATGCCAAATGAAATACGACGAGCTTCTTAGATTATAATACCTTTACGCCAAAAACTCAACTCTTTTTATAGCGCTCTACCGTGCAACAGCAGTACACCGCCACCGCAAGCCACACAATCGCAACGATAGCACCGCACACCGCTGGTATCACCGGTAACTTCGCGCCGAATAAACTAACGCGTCCATTGCCAACAAAGCTGAGAGTAATCCAAATAACCGGCGCGAACACCGCCAATGTGCCAGAAATGCGCCGGGCAACGTCCGGCAATCGTATAGATAACAAAAACGGCAGCGACAGCAGCTCAACAATAACAATTGCCACCGCAACACACACCTGCGCACCACTCGACAAGCCGACAAACGTGCCAGGAAACTTTTCAAACGCAAACAATTGCAGTACAAGTACCACGACCGTCCACCATGCCAAACCAAACGCAGCATAATTCGCCCGTGTTGTAAAAAAATCTTTTGGAAAAATACTAGCTATAAACTGTTTCATATCTTTAGTATACCGTTTTTCCACATGATTTTTTCAAATTTGTCCAAAAAATACTTGCCACATACCGTAATTCCGTGTATTCTACAGATAGCGAAGTTACAAAAAACAAACACCAAAACTTGTATCGATCGCTCTCCGATATATCCACCACAACAACCTAAACGCCCTGCTTTTGCAGGGTGTTTAGGTTTCTGAAAATACCACAACCTGCAAAACTCGGGCGAGGTACACCCCGAAACCAAGCGATTCCTAGTCTACCTTGCGGCTATGTGCTGCACGCCATGTGGCGATATTACCATGATGGCCGCTCAGCAGCACCTCGGGAACTTTCATGCCGCGCCATTCTTCGGGGCGCGTGTACTGCGGAAACTCAAGCGTTTCGCCATCACTGAAGCTTTCAATTGCCGCGCTGTTTTCGCCGCCAAGTACGCCCGGAATAAGTCGTACAATACTATCGATAATCGTCATCGCCGGCAGCTCGCCGCCTGTTAACACATAATCGCCGACGCTCAGCTCTTGATCGACAAGCGCCATAATCCGTTCATCATATCCTTCGTACCGTCCGCAGATAAAGATATACCCGTGATCTTGCTCGCTATATTCTTGCGCAAGCGCCTGCTTCCAGCGCATACCGCGCGGCGTCATAATGACAACTCTTGCAGTTGGATCGTTTTCTTTCGCCTGCTCAACCGCCCGCCATAACGGCTCGACCATCAGAAGCATACCATCGCCGCCGCCATACGGCGTATCATCAACCGTTCGACGCGGACCAAGTCCAAACTCGCGCAAATTAATCGTCAATAACTCAACATAACCGTCCTTTTGCGCTTTCCGCATCATAGAGCCGCCAAAGACACCAGTAAACATCTCAGGGAATAAGGTGACAATTTGGAATTTTCTCATAATTTATAGTATAGCAATATTTGACTAAAGCGTCTATTTATATTTTTAGTGTACTTGCGTATACGCTTACTTCATTGCCATATATAAGTAGCGCTATTTGTATAATTTATTTTACAACTATGTTTGTAAAAATATACGTAATATTATACATTACTACTCTTATCAAATAATCCTTATACCTCTCGCAAACTGCGCCGCCAAAAATAAAATACTATACTCTTTTTTCACGCGACCAACAAAAAAGCCACTCCGCTAGATAGCAAAAGTGGCTTTCTTGCACAAATAAGTCTCTCAAACCATTTGTTGGTTTGCTCGCAATAAGAGCAATTTGTACGTTTTCTCGCAGTTCAAGGTTCTCGCATGAACTTACTTATGATTATATATCAAGATCGTCTAGTTCTGCAAGCTCTTCGCGCGACTTTTTTGCAAATTCGCTTGGCTCATCAGTACTGTTTTCCACAGTATCAGTAGTTGCGCCATCCACAGGTTCTTCGCTTGACACATTCGCTACTGTTTCGTCCAGGTTGTCGTTGTTGACAATTTTCAGGTTGTAGCGCGCGCTATTCTTCGTTCCAAGTGCACGCAGCAGTGTCCGCAAGCTTTGCGCCGTACCGCCGCGGCGACCAATTACACGACCTAGATCTCCAGGATTAACCGCCAGCGTCAATAGCACACCCTTCTCATCAACGATACGGTCAACCGATACATCGTCTGGGTGTTCCACCAAAGATTTTACGATATATTCTACAAATTGCTGGTCTATTGTCGACATATGCCCTCATGCCTCCTTTTCGGTCTTACAGGTTATCGTACTTTTTCAGTATACCACGGAACACAAGCAAAATAAAAAGCCCGCCGCTGTAGACTTTGGACGAGCTTTTCGCGCTTCACTCTCTAAGTTAGGATTCGGCAGCCTCAGGCTCTTCTGCAGCGTCTTCTTTTGGCTGATTCTTACGCAACTTCTCGGCGTTTTTCACCGCTTTCGTTTTGTTGCCTTCGAACTCTTTTACCCAACCCGGCAACTTCACGCCAGCACCTTTAAGCAGCTTGACAACACGCGGCGATGGCTGCGCGCCATTATCCAAATATTTTTGCGCCAATTCAACATTGATATTTGAATCTTTAGTGTGCGGATTGTAGCTGCCGACATACGCGACCACGCGGCCGCTTGACGGATGGCGCTGAGCTTCTTGTACCGCCAGCCGGTACACCGGATAAGCTTTGCGGCCGAGACGTTGCAAACGAATTGCGAGCATAAATGTAATATTCCTTTACTTCACTTTACAGGTTTACTCTTTTACTTCTTAGACATTCTACCGGATTTTGCGACAAAAGTCAATCTGACTTAGCGCTTTTTTGCTTCGCATAGGCTTTGAGCGCTGCTTTTGCCGCTTCTTGCTGCGCCGACTGTTTGCTTGACCCAATACCCTTTCCCATCAGCGTATCGTTGACATATGCGCCGAGCGTGAATACTTTATCGTGGTCTGGCCCCTCCTCAGAGAGAACCTTGTAAACCGGCGTTGCGCTATCAACCTGCTGGCTAATTTCTTGTAAATGGCTTTTTGGGTCGCGCCATGAACCCTCGGCAAGGATTTTATCAAGCTTCACGATCGTATACTTCTGTATAAACGCCGCTGCGTCATCGTAGCCGCGCTCTAAATAGATTGAGCCTATCACTGCTTCGTACGCATTTGCTAGAATCTGACGCCGCGCTCGATCTGAACCATGCTTCTCGCCTTTACTCATGCGAATTAGCGCCTCGTATCCCAATTCTTTACCAGATTCTGCATTGCTAATCGTATTCACTAATGCCGCACGCCAACTAGTCAGAATCCCCTCCGGTTCGCTGTAGTGCTGAAACAGATAATCGGTCACGACCAGTTCAAGTACGGCATCGCCCAAGAACTCAAGCCGCTCATTATGCTCGCTCACCGATTTACGGTGCTCGTTCACATAGCTGCGATGCGTCAAAGCAGTAATCAGAAGTTGAATATCACTATATTCAAATCCTAATTTCTGCTTTGCCCAGTCCTGATATGGCCCCGTTGGCATGCCTGACATTTATAATTTCTCCTCTCGTATGCGTGTTTTTGCTTTTAACATTAGTTTTGCGATATCCTCATATTCAATTAAATCGAGAGCTTCATTGAACGGGAACCACTTGATACCTTTCATCCAATCCTCCTTCTGAATTTCATCGCCGCTCGTACGGACGCGCACTAGATAAATTTGCGTCGTCATCAGTACGAGCTTATCAATTCGGCGGTACCGAAAATGAATTTTACCGAGCCATCCGAGCATATCAACATCATGCAATCCTGCTTCTTCGCCAATTTCGCGGCGCGCTGTTTGCACTGCAGTCTCACCCTCTTCAATATGCCCTTTCGGGATCGTCCAACGATCTTTGGCGTCTTGAATCAATAAGATTTCCAGCCCATTTACGCCATGGCGAAAAATCACGCCGCCGCTTGTTGGCTCGCGTACAATTTCTTGAATCGATGCCGAACGCGAACGCGTCAAGTACTTGCGGATGTGATCAAATCTATTTTTGCTTTGTTGTTTCTTTGGCGGTTTCGTCATTATCCGATGCCCCCTTTACCAGCGTGCGGTATGCCGTACCAAGCACACCGTTCACGAACCGGCTTGAATTATCGGAACCAAACGCTTTCGCAAGCTCAACCGCTTCGTTGATTGCTACTTTTGGCGGCACGACGTCGCTGCGGTATAGCAATTCGTACAGGCCGATTCGCAGCACTGTGCGGTCAACACGCGCTATCTGCGAAATCGGCCAATCTGGCGCAATCGGCTGCAGCGCCGCGTCAAGCTCCGCCTGCTTATCGACGACACCGTCTGCAAGCTCTTTTACAAACGTAACGTCGTCAATCGCTGATTCGTACCGAACAATATCGCGCGCAACAATAGCCTCAAGCGTATCCGATGTGTCGCCCGCTTGCGTGCGGACTTCATATTCATACAGTGCCTGCAATGCAACAATTCTGCCCAGATGCCGGTTTGATGCCATACGCGTCAGTTCCTTATTTAGTATTTTTCCTCTTAAAATAAGATTCTATTAGCTTACTTCGCAGATTTTGACTCCACTGCTTTTGCCGGCTTGCTCGTTTGATTGTTTGCTGGTTGCGCCACCTGTGCGGTTGCTCGTTTATTCTTGCCGACATACACTCGTACTGGCGAGGTGCGGTTAACACGCTTCGCGAGTTTCTCGACCAAGTGGCTGCGACGCAGACCAGTCTTGCGAGGACTTGATTGCTTCTTTGGCTGTGCCATGAAATGTTCTCCTTCTCTCGGATTTCTTGTATAAACTTGAACTGTATTATACGCGAAAATGATGTTTTTCTCAAGTTACTTGACTAAATTGCCATTTTTATTATAAAACATTGACTTTTCATTATGCTTGTGTTATTGTAATATCTATGAATACATCACATGAACTATCCAACACAGAAAAATCAAAATCAACCGCAAACCGCGTCCTAGCGCTCGCGAGAAAGACAAGCGCTGAGATTGTTGTTTTCGCCACGCTAGCAACGGGGTTAGGAGCGTGCGGTAGCGAGACCACAGGAAAAGAAGAAGCGCCATCAAGCGAAGAGCAAATCACACAGATTATTAGTGATTATAATACGAACCCCGAAGAACATCCGCTTCGAGAAGGCACTGAAATCACAGAAGTTGATATTGAGAAAGGCGATAGCAGCATAATCGCAGCAAACAGAGAGTTAAATAGGAGAATAGAGTCGGGAGAATTCCCCGCCGATGATTGGCAGCATGCCTATAATATAATACATGCAACTTCAGAGAACGCAGAGAATAGCAGAGAGGGACAATATGGCAAAGTTATCCTCCAGCCAGGCGATCATTTAGATCTCATTATAGGCGACATAGATGGAGACGGCAAGCATGAAGTTGCCATCGCGGGGTCAAAGCCTGGCGACACAAACTAAATTACTACGCTCACTAATTTATTTTTCACATAAATCACTTTCTTCGGCTCGCCCACGACATAGCGTTTGACACTTTCATCGCTCAGGGCGAGCTGTTTGATTTTATCTTCGCCCGCGCTGGTTGCTACCTGTAATTTGGCGCGCACTTTACCATTGACTTGCACGACAATCGTCATCGTGTCCTGCATAATTTTTGCATCGTCAAAATCTGGCCAATCAACAAAATCAAGCTGCGAATCATGCCCAAGCTGCTTCCACAGCTCAGCAGCCATATGCGGCGCAAAAGGCTGCACGAGCTGCACGAGCGTCTCAAGCGCCGACCGCCACGCAGGTGAAAAGCCCTCAGTTTTTAGTTTATACAGATCATTCACATACTCCATCAGAGCGGCAATCGCCGTATTGAAGCTTAAGCGATAAATATCGTCGGTAACCTTTTTAATTGTTGCGTGCGTCAAACTATCAAGCTTTTTTACGTTTACTTGCGCTGATTTATCGCTTTCGTCGTATTCTTGTACAAGCGTCCACAAACGATTCAAGAATCGGTACACACCAGCGATGCCGCGGCTCGACCAACTGGAGTTTTCGGTAATCGGCCCGAGAAACAGCTCGAATGTACGAAGTGCATCGGCGCCATAGCCTTGATCAATAACATCAAGCGGGTCGACAACGTTGCCAAGGCTTTTGCTCATTTTGCGCCCATCCTCAGCCTGAATTAGCCCATGATACACAAGCCGCTTAACCGGCTCGGCAAATTCTGTCAGTCCGAGATCGCGAAAGACGTGCATCCAAAAACGAACATAGAGCAAGTGCGCCGTTGCGTGGTCGCCGCCGACATACATGTCGACCGGCGCCCAGTAGTTAACTTGTTTCGTACCCCATGCGCATTGATCATCGTGTGGATCTGTGTAGCGTAATAGGTACCACGAGCTACACGCATAACCATCCATCGTATCTGCTTCGCGCATTGCTGAACCGCCACACTTTGGGCAAGTCGTATGTACCCAATCTTCCTGCGCTGCCAATACAGATTTACCGTCGCCGCGCGGCGCAAAATCGTCAACATCTGGAAGTAGCACCGGCAAATCATGCTCCGGTACAGCTACTGCACCGTCAATCGGACAATGAACGATCGGGATTGGTGCACCCCAATAACGCTGGCGACTAATTAGCCAATCACGCATCTTATACGTTGTCTTAGCGCAGCCAACACCTTCTTGCTCCAACCACGCGACAATCTGCTCGCGCGCGTCTTCACTCCGCGTGCCGTCAAACGCGCCAGAATTCACGAGAATCCCTTCGCCATGATAGCACTGCTCAGCACTTGTGTCGTCCTCAGGACGCTCAATGACTTCAACGACCGGTAGCTCAAATTTCTCTGCAAATGCAAAATCACGTTCATCGTGTGCCGGTACGCCCATCACTGCACCCGTACCGTAACCACCGAGCACATAATCAGCTACCCATATCGGCATCTTTTCACCATTTGCCGGGTTAATCGCATAACCACCAGTGAACACGCCTGTCTTTTCCTTGGTATCGTTTGTACGATCAATTTCAGTTTTTTTCACCGCTTCATCAATGTATGCGTTTACCGCCGCCTGAGTATCATCGTTCGCCAGCATTCGCGCCAAGGGATGCTCAGGCGCAAGCACTAGATACGTTGCACCAAAAATCGTGTCGGGGCGCGTCGTGAAAACAGTAATTGGAGAAATATATTCAAAATCGTATATCGTAACTATACTATCTAGTGTCACGTCGTTGCCGTAAAACTTCCGAAAATCAGCAAGCTTCTCACCACTGTCGTGATAGCTCTCATGTCCAGGCATATTGTTCGGCACCTTTTTAAGCGGCATTTTCTGAACATTCGTAATTTTCGCATAACCAAACGATTCTACGACATTACCATCACGCGACATAAGTTCGGCAACATCGCCCGCTGCAAGATTTTTTGCCCCCAAGCGAATCGTATTCGTCTTAGCACCAGCCTTGATTTTCTCTGCTAGCTCAGGCGTAAATTTCAGCGAATCAGACGGCTTGCAGTCAATCAGGAAATTCACCTCCGCACCCTCGCTCCTACCGATCCAATTTCGTTGCGCTATTTTGATTTTATCCGGCCAATCCATTTCAGGCAGCTCGGCAAGCAGTTCTTCGGCATATTCTGTAATTTTGAAGAACCATTGCTTCATCGGCTTTTTGACAACTACAGAGTCGCAGCGCCAGCACTTGCCGTCGATCACCTGTTCGTTCGCAAGCACTGTTCTGTCTTTTGGGCACCACCATTGGAGCGAATCTTTTTGATACGCAAGCCCGCGCTCAAATAACTTCGTAAAAATCCACTGCGTCCACTTGTAATACGTTGGATCACTGGTGTTAATTTCACGCGTCCAATCAATGCTTGCACCAACGCGCTGCAACTGATTTTTGAAGTTCGCAATATTTTCAGGTACGGTTTGTTTCGGCGACTTACCTGTTTTAATCGCATAATTTTCCGCCGGTAACCCGAAACTATCCCAACCCATCGGATACAATACATTATATCCAAGCGCCCGACGAAATCGCGCAACCGCATCAACGATGGAGTGCTCCAAGAAATGCCCTGCGTGCATGCCTGCGCCACTCGGGTAAGGGAACATACCCGTAACATAGTATTTTGGTTTATCGCCAAAATCAACAGCACGATAGCGGGTATCATTCGCCCAGATTCGCTGCCATTTCGGCTCAATTTCAGATGGATTATAGCGTTTCATTAGCTATAGTATATCAGATTTTACACCGATCAGCAGATGATAAAACTAACTATCATCGCTTGACGACGCCGAAGAACTGCTTATATTCATTGCTTCGTTAAGACGTTTATCCCATTCGTCGGCATGTATCACTTCCGAGTCATTCGGCTTCGTAGTCGCCACGCCTTTCGAGAAATCAAATTTAGTGCGGCTCTTCAGCGAGAACTGTTCGTTAGGCCCGCCTTCAATATCAAGCGCGCGCAGTTCATGCGACCATGGCGATATCCACATTATAAATTTCGTTTTGCTGCGGCCGATCACTGAGTGTGAAGGTGTAGGATGAGTGTAGTTATCGTCTGCATCGTCCAGCACTGCAGAGAGATTATCATGCGTCGATGGGTCGCAAGCTTTTATATCCTGCGCAATCGCCGTATGTGCGAATGCCTTGTTGAATTGCCGCCATGTCACTGGTTCAATCCATACCGTATACCCGACATTGTCGTCCTTTGGCTGCGCTATACTTTCAATCATCACAAATGGATATTTGCGGTAAGTACTCACGATTTCCCTACGTTTTTTATTGTCTTTAAGGCTACGCTTATAGACATTTTGTACACAGCGCGCCCGTTCTGCTGCGCGCTGATTATTCTTGTATAAATCATTAATCTCGTATTTCACCCACTTATTGCTCGCTTTTTCAAGCTGATTTTTAGCGGACGCCGGTAGTTCCTTACTGCCTGTGAATGCGCTAAGTGCTCCTGCAAGATTTTTAACTTTAAAATATATCGTACCGTCGTCAGTCACGAGCGCAGACGCTTTCACTGAGATATCATGACCGTCAACGCTCATTTGCAACGTAGCATTAGCATCAACACTTGGCGACGAATTCATACCGGTATCAAGTGTTAGCTTTTTGAATGAAATATCTTTCGTACCTGCATCATATTTATAGTCCATGATAATTTCTGTATGTGTCGAAAATTTATTTGCTGACTGCAGTTTCGTAATCGCATCAAGCACGACATTTTCAGGGCGTTGATATATTGAGTACGCCAACACTCCGCCGCAAATCGCAAGCAAAAACAGCACGCTGCCCGCTATACAGCCAATAATAAGCATTAACTGCGACGACGATGTGCGCGGCATGTACGACATGGGCTGCTGCGATAATGCCGGCTGCAATGGCTGCGGTGCTGACTGAGCGGGCGCGGCGATTTCCGGCGATTCTACACTCACTATCGCCTGTTCTGTGTTCGCGCCAACAGTCGGTCGCTCTGCATCTTTCTTCTTCGCGCGTTTCTGTCTCGGTTTTGATTCTTTCTCTTTTACCATAACGCTTGCTCCTCTTACTTAAATTGCTGGAAAAACGCTTCTTTTTTCGCCATCCACTGCGCATCTTGGCGGACAAGTTTGACATCTTCCGTCATATTACACAGTACTTTTACGCATTCCTCCAGATAAATCGTGTCCTGAGACCCCTTCACAAGCACAATCGCATTTCCCTGCGTCACCGAGCGCACGAATTCGCCTGCTTCAATCGCATTCCGCGCAATATGAACCTGGCAACCGCGCCGCCGCGCCGCAGGAGCAATGTAACGTTCAGATTCCGGACCAACGGTAACTACCCAAGCGAGTAAATTCGGATCGCACATTGAGCCAAGCTTTTCGTGTTCCACTTGGCTGCTTGCACCAAGTTCACGCATGTCGCCGAACACAACGATACGTTCAGCGGCATTGTCAAACGAATAGAGTGTTTGAAGTGCTGCGGCGGCAGCGGCTGGACTTGAATTATACGTATCATCAATCACCGTAACACCGCCAATCCCATGCAGAATATTCATGCGCCCCGGCACAGGTTTGATCATGCTCAAGCCGTGCACAACTTCTTCGGGCGCGAGTCCAAACATAATCGCCGCGGCAACCGCACCCATAATCGGACGCAGGCTGTGCTCACCCGCAACTTTGATCGTCGCCGGAAATGAACCGTACTCCGACGCGATAATCGTACCCTCATAGCCGACATCAGCATCAAATCGCTGCGGCTCAAACCGAAATTCAGCGCTGCCAGACGTACCATACGTACTGAAATTTGGATTGTTAATGAGATCCGCAAACCGCCCGTCGATATCATCGCGGTTAATGAGTCCTGCTTTCGAGAACGACAACACCGATAATTCTTCCTGCGCCACAGCCTCAATCGTGCCCAAAAACTCCATATGCTCTGGCGTCACCGCAGTCACGAGTGCGATGTCCGGACGCAAATATTCGCCAAACGCCGCCATATCGCCAGGATGATCAACGCCAAGTTCTTGGACGATAACATCAACATCAGTTGGCTGCCGAATCCGCCGCCGCGCCGCACGAAATACGCCGAACCACGAAAATGGATTTTTCAACTTCGTTGGCAAAGCAATACCGAGAATCGCGAGCGGCACCGACACTTCAGAGTTATGATTGCCTTCGTGCATGCGCACGCGGTAGCGTTGCACGAGCAGATCGCCAAGTGCGCGCTTCGTACTCGTCTTGCCAACGCTGCCAGCAACAACAATGAGTTTGATTTCGGGGTGATACGCAAAATAGTCAATGACGTATCGCTTCATTTTCTTCAAGACATATTTTTTGAACATATACTTATGATACCGTATGTGGTAAAAATACGAAAATAGAGGCAAAAGAAAAACACCCTCTAGACCATCCTAGAGCGTGCTTTTCTGGTGGCTCCTACTAGACTCGAACTAGTGACACAAGGCTCTTCAGGCCTCTGCTCTACCAACTGAGCTAAAGAGCCACACCTCCTCTATTTTACTAAACTCTCTTTGTTTGCACAATAGAGGAGAGCGTGCCATTACTCTGTCCTGTTTTCCTCAAGCGATGTTATCTTCTTAATCATCGGCAACACAAGATAAACGCCAACGGCTGCCGCCGCGAGCAATCCGCCAACGATACAGTAATATGTCGACGTAAGCGTTGGCCTAACTGTGTTTGAAAGCGACGACAAGAATATGGTTGAGACCCATACCCCCAAACCAGCTGCCACGAGCGATACGCTCACGAGCGGGATAAGCGACTCAATCATCACAATCTGCTTTAATTGTCCAATCGTCATGCCGCCGAGGCGCAGCGTCAAGAGCGAACGCCGGCGCTCCAGCAATCCGCCAATTGTCGATACGATCATACTGCAAACCGCTACTGACATAGTCAAACCGATACCAGCATATGCCATTTCGGCAAAACTTTTAACCACCGGACTAATGTGCGGCTGCTGCGCGTACGTGCCGCTGATAACATAACGATTCGCGGTTTGCGAACTATTCTCTGCAATAAGCGTACGCAGCGCATCAATATTGTCGTTGCTATTCAATGCTACCATATATGTTGGCAGTATCGCATCTTTATCAACAGCATTGACCGTTGCAACCGTTTTAACCACCTTGTTGTTAAAATTTACCACCGCATACTCTTTATTATCTGGGCAAATGTGGCGCGTATACGCGGGCAGTGCTTGGCACGGAATGTATGAGTTGTCGTCTTTACGATACACTTTTTCGACCGACCTTACATAGCTCTGCGAACGTAGTGTCTCAGCCAAATCATTTCCTACCGGCTCAACCATAACGAGCGCCGTATCTTTTTTAAGCTGTGAATAACCATTATCGTTCACGGCGTCGGCATTTAGTTTATCGACGCAGCCAACTGCTGTGAGGTAAAAACTACCCGCAAAGAGCGCTAAGACCACGCCGCTCACACTACGGAACACCTGTTTTGATTGACCGGAAATTCGCTTGCCTGCGATAAGCGTCGACGGACGTGCCGTGAAGCGGGCGGCAACGCGAGACAATATATATGTTAGCCACGATCCTGCCAGAACCAAACCAAACATCACAAGTACAATACCGCCCATCAACGCCAGCATTGGCATCATAGCATCATCTGCACTTTTTACCCATTTTACACCCTCCGGCAGCGTCATCCAGACAAAGATACCGAGTCCAGCGAGCAATGGAATTACGCGCCATAACCGCGGTTTTTTCGCGACTTTCTGCTTGCGCGCCACACCAAGCGGCGATGTTTGCACGTGGCGCATACCCCACCAGTTTGCCGTCAGGCTAAGCACGAGTGTCAGACCGACAATCAACACGTATTGCCCCCAGCCAACGACCATGTCCTGCGACATAAAACGCATATCGTCAAATTTATATTGCTGCAAGAGTGGCAATGTTGCTAGATACGCCAACGAGCCGACAACGACTCCGGCGAGCGTTGCGATAAATGATTCAAACAAGAGAATCTTCGTCACTTGGCGCCGTGTACCGCCGATTAGTCGAATTGCTGCGTAACGCTGCTCGCGCTGCGCGCTTCCGAGCTGCGTCGCAACCGCTACAAACATCACGATCGGGAAGAGTAAAACCGTACCGCCAACTGCAATAAGCGCTAATCCTACCGCGCCAAACCCCGCTTTCATACCGCTCGTGTCAAATTTATACATGTCAACAAACATGCTCTGGCCATAATCATCTTTTGCGGCTACTTCATCGGCATTCGCCCCGCGAATGACTGACAACGAGTCGGGCGACGATTCAAGCGATGCCGGAATCGTTCCCAAATACTTTGTACCATAGCGTTCACCGATACGATCCTCCGGACGCTCTTTGACGATTTTTGCCAACGCTTCCGACAAATAATACTCGCCCGGCGCCGGCGTCTTTATTCCGCCTGGCAGCTTCAGCGCATGATCTCCTGCCGCATAGACTGACATTACATCAAACTCTTTGTCGTGCCATTTGTTGAGATTACCAGGCATATACAACGACGCCTTTAACGGCGACACGCCAGGAATTGGTTTTTGATTATTCTGCTTAGCATTAAATACCGCAAAACGCCAGTCGACATGCTGCGCACGCCCCATCAAGCCGCTCGTACCTGCCGTCAGTGCCAATAGAACAAAAAGACCAAGCGCGACTGCCGCTGCCGTCAGGCTAAGACGCCCAATTGATTGGCGGCCAGATTTTTTGAACAACAGCCAACTGATACTCATTTTCGCCCTCCAGCAATTTGCCCGTCGCGAACAATAATCTCGCGATCGGCATAGGCGGCAATCGTCGGCTCGTGCGTCACCATAATGACCGTCGTTCCATTGTCTTTCGCGGTTTTGATAAACAACTCCATCACCTTCTCGGAATTGAGCGAATCAAGCGAACCGGTTGGCTCGTCCGCAAACAGCACCTTTGGCTCAATCACCATCGCCCGCGCAATCGCCGCCCGTTGCGCTTGCCCGCCCGACAATTCGCCCGGCAAGCTCTCCTCTTTACCGTTCAATCCAACCTTGTCAATCCACGCATTAGCACGCTGATATGCCTCTTTGCGATCAACGCCGTTCAGCAACAGCGGCAACGCCACGTTATCGTGAACTGTCAGTTCTGGTACGAGCTGTCCGAACTGAAATACAAAACCAAAGCATGTACGGCGCAGTTTAGAGCGCTTATCATCACTTAGTTCATCAATGCGCTTTTTGTCAAGCATAATCTCGCCGCTATCTACGCTGATGATCGCCGCCAAACTATGGAGTAACGTCGACTTACCAGAGCCGCTCGGACCCATAATTGCCAGCACTTCGCCTGGAAGCACGTCAAGCGATACGCCGCGCAATGCGTGGGTCTGCCCATATGATTTTTTAATACGTTTAGCGCTAATTATTGGTTGATTCATGTAATATTTCCTCCTTTAATTTCATTAAGCGCGAAATTGTCAGCTCAATCCAGCGTAGATCTGCTTCTAGATGATACAACGCGTAATCAATCAACAACATGTCTGATAAATCACTGTTGCGACGCCGGCTCGTCAGTTCGCGCATTCGCTGGACATGAGCTTTGCGCTGGTTGTCAAGGTATGGGGCAGCATCGCCGTCTTTCAGGATCGCTAGCACTGTTTTGACATACATTGTCGCCTGTAATTGCGGCGACGGCGCTTCGGGTGATTCTAGCCAGGATTGTAAATCCTTCCTACCTTGCTCAGTGATAGCGTAGCGGACTCTGTCCGGGCCTCCCGATTCGCTCGTGTCGGCAATTTCTTCTACCTTATTGTCGCGCTTCAGTCGTGCGAGCGTCGAATAAACTTGACCCGCCAAGATTGGCTTGTCCTTACCGAAATACCCATCGTACTTCTTCTTTAGCTCATACCCGTAATTTGACTCTTCCGTCAAAAATCCGAGCAATACATACTGTGCATTCATAACTTAACTATACACCCAGTTATTAGTTTATGCAAGCTATTTTATACAAAAAATATACACCGAGTGTATAAATATAGAATATATACTTTCATCAATGAAATATACGAAAATAAAAAAACTACTGTCACAAAACAGTAGCGAACTATGTTTTTCACTTAGGTTACAGCTATTATCAATGGTCTGGTGCGGGTAGAGGGAGTCGAACCCTCGTCTCATGCTTGGGAAGCATACATAAT